>Ga0172375_10004675_pt1 | contig 20088 bp, 17 predicted proteins | sample LakKiv1m_FD_114537 | JGI IMG/M metagenome (GOLD analysis project Ga0172375, IMG submission 114537) | Freshwater microbial communities from Kabuno Bay, South-Kivu, Congo - kab_092012_11.1m | ecosystem: Environmental > Aquatic > Freshwater > Lake | place: Democratic Republic of the Congo...
AAGCCAGGCGCCGATGTACGAGTTCCGTCTCGAAGGCAGCAAGGGCGCGCTCAAGTGCCGCGGTCTGCACATGTCCAACGACACGATGGACTACGAGGTCGCGCCAGCGCTGGGCCAGTTTGCGGCGCAGCGCATTGACGACCAGGTTTCGCCGCGCGACCCGTGGAGGGTCTTCCTTGATATCTGGCACGATTACCTGCGCGGCGGCGCCGAGCCGCCCTTCAGCGGCCGCAACAACCTGAAGACTTTCGCCATGCTCAGCGCCGCAGTTGAGTCGGTGGAGACGGGCCGACCGGTGGCGATTGCGGGGAACCCGAAGTACAAGGCGGCGTTTTTGAACTGAAACGCCGAATGCTATCGACAGCAGTCGATTGCAGTCGACTGCTGTCGAAACCCGGAGAAAGGAAACCCAATGCCCAACTACCAAATCCAAACCAACGTCTTCAGCCACTTCGTCAAGGCTGGCAACCGCATTCTCGGCGCCTACGGCACCAACTTCTGGCGTTCGTGGGTCTACCCGCTCTACACGCCTTCTGGCCGCACGGTGGTCGAGAACTTCCCCTTCGACCACCCGTTCCACAACGGCATCTTTGTCGGCCAGAACCCGGTTAAGGTCGGCGACCGCGAAGGCAACTTCTGGGCCTTCCCGGTCAAGCGCAGCCACGACGACCACATCATGAAGAAGATGGGGCGCATGGATGCCGGCGGCCACACGATCTCCGCGGACGGTCACCGCGGCCCGGACACGCGGGTGACCGACGCCGGCGTGCGCTTCACGCTGAAGAGCATCTGGCGCGACGAACTGGAGCAGCCGCTGGTGGACGAGGAACGCACGGTGACGTTACGGGCTCTGCCCGACGCCACGCTTTGCGACATGACCAGCTGCAAGACCGCCGCCTACGGGGCTGCGGAATTCACAAAAACAAAATTCGGTAGCATCGGCGCCCGTGTCGAACCGCGGCTCCTGCCGCCGCTCGGCGGTCAGGTGATCGGCTGTCTGGACGACGAGTTGCGTCGCGGCACGGCGGATGAGGTCGCCAACGGCAAACCGTGCGACGCCGTGGCCTACGAAAACGACGTGCCGGGAATCGGCGTTTATGGACTCTGCCTGATGATTCTCGACAACAGCGCCAGCCCCGACCGCCGCGGTCCATGGTTCATCCGCGACTACGGTATGGCCATGTTCAACGCCACCCAGAACGACAGCATCGCTGTGTCGCCCGGTGGGAGTTGGACGGTGGCTCTGCGTGTCGTCGCCTACGACGGCGCGCTCACGAGCGAACGCATGGCCGCATGGACACGCCAAGTCTGAAGAAAGACCGCGCACACCTGGGCGGTCGAGGTTCCGGGCGGGAAGGACTGAAGCTATGCCCTCCCGCGCGGCGCAGAAGAAGCAGTTCACCGAGGCACGCAGTGTGAAAACGTTGTCCGACTTTGCAATGTGGAACAGGTGTGGTATATAGCCTCGCATGCTGTCGGTAGCCGTCGATTGCTGCCGACTGCTATCGACTGCAACCGACCACAACAAAAAAAGGAGTTTCGCATGTCTCTCTTCCGCAAATCCGCCGGCTACCGCTACCTCGATGCCTTCATTTTGGCGAACGTCGTCGAACTGGCCACTCGACACTTCTGCACCGCCTTTCTCAACCTGCGCAACGATCCGGGCGGACGGACCTTCGCCCAAATGACGCACGCGGGGCGCTCGGGCGCCCGCAATTTCGCCGAGGGCTCCGAACGCCTGATGACTTCCTACGCCAGCGCGATGGAACTGCTCGATGTGGCGCGGGCCAGCCTGTGCGAACTACGCGACGACTACAACGCCTGGCTCATGATGGACTGGCAGGCGCCCTGGGCCATGGACAGCGCGGAGGCGCAGCGCATCTACGGGCTGCGGCTCGACAAGCCCGACTACGGTGACGACATCAACCGCGGGGTCTGTCTGCACATTCTGGCGCAGTACCGCAAGTTTGAGCCGGAGTTGAGCTCGGAGGGCTCCATGGTGCGGGCCAATACCCTGCTGATTCTGATTTCCCGCACGCTGAACATGATGGACAAGTACATCAAGAGCATCGGCGAGGAATTCGCCGAGCAAGGTGGTTTCCGGGAACGGCTCACCACGGTGCGCACGGAAGCGCGCGCGGGAAAGGACGGTGCTCCAGAGGACGCGCCCGCCTGCCCGCAATGCGGCGCACCCATGTGCCAGCGCAAAACCCGCAAGGACAACCGTCCCTTCTGGGGTTGCTCGCAGTACCCCGCCTGCCACGGGGTGCTGGAGTATCGAGCGAAAACGACCGCAGTCGACAGCAGTCGACAGCAATCGACAGCAATCGAAAAGGCGACCCCATGACCACCCATCCCCCGGAATCCCGCACCTTCACCGACCCGCGCACCGGCGCCAGGGTCCGCCAGGTGACGAACCACCCGTCGATTCACCATCACCCGTTCTATTACCTGCCGTGCATGGACGACGCGATGGCTCGGCTGTTCTTCGTCTCGCACCGGACCGGCCGGCCGGAAATCTGGTGCGAGATCCGCGCCACCGGCGAACTACAGCAGGTCACCGACCAGCCCGACCTCGGCGAATGGTCCGTGCATCCGTCGCACGACGGGCGGTTCGTCTACTACACGGCGGGACAGGGGGCCTGGAGGGTGGCGACGGCGACCGGCGAGGCCGAGTGTCTGCTGGACTTCGGGCCGCTCGCCGGACGCGAAGCCGGCATGGTCGGCGCCGCCATGGGCACGACCACGCTGAGCCACGATGACCGCTATTGGGCCGTGCCGGTGAAGATCGGCGCCAAATTCCGCTTCATCGTCATCGACACCGCGACCGGGACATCCGGGACCATCCTCGAAGCCGCCACCATCGGCCATCCGGAATTCCACCCCTCCGACAACACGCTGCTTCGCTACGCCGGATCCTACAAGCAGCGCATCTGGGTCATCAACCGCGACGGCACCGGCAACCGCCTGGTCTACGACCGCAAGCCGCTCGGCAAGCCCAACCAGTTCGAGTGGATCGTGCATGAGACGTGGAACACGGGAGGAATGGTTGATGGTCAATGGTTGATGGCGGATGGGAAACCGGCAGTCCCGAACCCATCTCCTTTGGCCGTCGACAAAGCTCGCGACAAAGATGTGAAGCGCGAGATCATCACCGCCAACTGGCCGCGCGGCTGTATCGGCATTGACATTGACACCGGTGTGACGCGCCCGGTGTGTTCGTTCAACGCCTGGCACCCGTCCATCAACCGCCGGGGCACGCTGATGTGCGCCGACACGACCTTCCCCGACAGCGGCCTGCAGCTCTTCGATCCGCGCGACGGGGTCGGGGAACCACACAATCTCTGTTACCCGGAAGCGACGAACGAGGGCAAGCACTGGAACACGGACCACTGCCCGTACGACGACGAGGACTACAAACTGGGCAAGTGGAAGATCTACGCGCCGCAGCACACGCATCCGCATCCGGCGTTCTCTCCGGATGGCCGATTCGTCGTCTTCACCTCCGACCGCAGCGGTTTCGCGCAGGTCTGCGAGGTGGAGGTGCCGGAAAGGGAGTTCCGGACGTGAACGACAGAGGCTCTTGCAAAAACTCAGCGGTCGCGGAGTCCCGCGACCCTCCAGCGCCAGGCACGTGCGTTTTTCCGTCCATTGGAGGGCGGCAGGCCTCTGCCGCCGTTCTGAAGCGGAGGTTTTTCGTGAGACTCGACATCCGGATCGCCGACGTGGCCGAAGTGTGCCGGGCCGGTTCACGCTGAACGTCGTGTGGCGCGATGAGCACGGGGAGCCGCCGTTGGACGAGGAACGCGCGGTGGATGCCGTGAGCGTCCGGCCGCCGCCGGGCCGTCACGCCAGCGACCGGGCCACGGCGTCGGCCACGCGGCCGTGCCACATCTCGACCAGGGCTTCGGTGCGGGCCTCGACGAGGATGCGGATTTTGGGCTCCGTGCCCGAGTACCGGACGATGATCCGTCCCTCTCCCGCCAGCGCCCGTTCCGCGTCGCGAAGGACGTGGGCGAGGGCCGGCACCGTCTCCAGCGGCGGCTTTTCGCGAACGGGCAGGCTGGTGAGCCGCTGGGGGTACTCCTCCATGCAACCCGCAAGCTCCGCCAGTGTCTTGCCGCTCTGCTTCATGATGCGCATCACCTGCAGGGCGCTGATGATGCCGTCACCCGTGGTCGCATAGTCGTGGAAGATCAGGTGCCCCGATTTCTCGCCGCCCAGGGAGAATCCGCGCGCCCGCATCCGCTCGATCACGTAGCGGTCGCCGACGTCGGTGGCCTCGACCGCGATGCCCCGCCGCTCCATGGCGTCGCGCAGCCCCAGGTTGCTCATGGTCGTGCAGACCAGCGCGTCGCCGGCCAGCCTGCCCTCCTTGTGGAAGGCCAGCGCGCACAGGGCCAGAATCCGGTCGCCGTCAACGATCGCGCCCTGCGCGTCGCTGAAGATCACGCGGTCGGCGTCCCCGTCCAGTGCGATGCCGAGGTCGGTGCCGCACGCGCGGACCCGTTCCGCCATCACCCCGGGGTGCAGCGCGCCGCAGCCGTTGTTGATGTTATAGCCGTCGGGTTCGGTGGCGAGTTTGACCACCGACGCGCCCAATTCGCGGAAGATATAGGGGGCGATCTGGTAGGCCGCGCCGTTGGCGGCGTCGAGGACGATCTTGAGCGGCGTGAGCTTCTCGCTGCGGATCGCGCTCTTGGCGAACTCGATGTACCGGCCGCGGGCGTCGTCCACGCGGTAGGCCTTGCCGAGCTGGTCGCTGCGGATATGATCCGACCGGATGCGTCCGCCCAGCACGTTGGCGGAGATCGCGTCCTCCTGCGCGTCGTCCAGCTTGTAGCCGTCCGAGCTGAAGAGCTTGATGCCGTTGTCATCGTAGGGGTTGTGCGAGGCGGTCACCATGATACCGGCGTCGGCGGCGAGCGAACGTGTCAGGTGCGCCACGGCGGGCGTGGGCACCGGCCCCACGAGAAACACGTCGGCGCCCATGGAGACGAGCCCGCTGGTGAGCGCGCTCTCCAGCATGTAGCCCGAGAGGCGTGTGTCCTTGCCCAGCACGACCCGTTTGCTGCCGTGGCCGCTGGCGCCGATGACGATCGCGACGGCCTTGCCGATTTGCAGCGCCATCTCCGGGGTCACCGGATCGCAGTTCGCCTGTCCGCGCACCCCGTCCGTTCCGAACAATCGTTCCATGGGTCCATCCTCCGGGTTGATGCCTGCGCCCTCACTCGACCGTCACGCTCTTGGCCAGATTGCGCGGCTGGTCAATGCCGCAGCCGCGCAGCCGCGCCACGTGGTAGGCCAGCAACTGCAGCGCCACCGTGACGGCGATGGGCGTCGTGTGGGGGCCGAGGCGTGGCAGCTCGACCGCGTCATCCGTCACCGCGCGCGCCTCCGCGTCGCCGGCGGTCACGAAGCCCAGCACCGGCGCGCCGCGGGCGCGGCACTCGTGCGCGTTGCCGAGGGTCTTCTCCTTGCCGGGGATGTCGCTGAGCAGCGCGACCACCGGCACCTGGTCGTCCAGCAGGGCGATGGGGCCGTGCTTGAGCTCGGCGGCGTGGTAGCCTTCGGCGTGGATGTAGCTGATCTCCTTGAGTTTCAGCGCGCCCTCGAGTGCGACGGGATAGAGGACGCCCCGGCCGATGAAGAACATGTCGCGCGTCCGCGTGTAGCGCTCCGCGAGGGCGGCGATCCGGTCGCTCTGCTCCAGGACGCGGAGCACGGCATCGGGGAGCGCCTGCAGCTCGCGGCACAAGCCGATCCCTTCCTCGCGCGACAGCCGCCGGCCACGGGCGAATTTGAGCGCCAGCAGCGTCAGCACCGTGAGCTGGCTGGTGAAGGCCTTGGTCGAGGCCACGCCGATTTCGGGGCCCGCGTGCAGGTAGACGCCGCGTCCGGCCGTGCGCGCGATCGTCGAGCCGACCACGTTGCAGACCCCGGCCACGAGCGTTCCCTTGCCCATGGCTTCGCGCACCGCGGCCAGCGTGTCGGCGGTCTCGCCCGACTGGCTGATCGCGAGCACGAGGTCGTCGGGGGAGAGAATCGGGTTCCGGTAACGGAACTCGGCCGCCTGCTCGGCCTCGACCGGTATGCCCGCCAGCGCCTCGAAGGCGTACTTGCCGGCCATGCCCGCGTGCAGCGAGGTGCCGCACGCCACGACCACGATGCGCCGCACCGCGGCCATCTCGCGCGGCGACATCCCGAGCCCGGCGCACACCGCGGTTCCGGCCTCCAGATCCAGGCGGCCGCGCAGCGCGTTTCGGATCGCCTCCGGCTGGTCGAAGATCTCCTTCAGCATGAAGTGCGCGAAGCCGCCCTTCTCCGCGGCGCCGGTGTCCCAATCCACCTCGGCGACGCCGCGCGAGACGGGCATCTGGTCCAGCGTGCGGATCTCCACGCGCCCTCCGGCGCGGACGTGCGCCACGTCGCCGTCCTCGAGATAGATCACCTGCCGCGTCTTGCCGATCACCGCCGTGACGTCGCTGGCCACCAGCGTCTCACCCGCGCCCAGACCTACGATCAGCGGGCTCCCCTTGCGGGCGGCCACCATCTCGTCCGGGTGGTCGGCCGACACCACCACAATCCCGTAGGCGCCGGTGACGTTGCGCAACGCCTCCGTGACCGCCGCCGCCAGATCGCCCCGGTAACACTCGCCGATCAACCGCGCCAGCGCCTCGGTGTCCGTCTGCGAGGCGAAGACCTGGCCGAGCGCCTCCAGCCGCTGCCGCAGAACCGCGTGATTCTCGATGATGCCGTTGTGAACCACGGCGATCCGCCCGGACTGGTCGAGGTGCGGATGGGCGTTGGCCACGGTCGGGGCGCCGTGCGTCGCCCAACGCGTGTGGCAGATGCCCGCCGAGGCGCGCCGCGCGATCCCATCGCCCCACTCGCCCGCCACCTGCTCGGCGAGCCGCTGCACCTTGCCGACCGATTTGCAGAGATGGAGCTCATCCTCCCCGATCAGCGCAATGCCCGCCGAGTCGTACCCGCGGTACTCCAGCCGCCGCAGACCCGCCAGCAGCACGTCACACGCCCCCGCGCTCCCCACGTAGCCGACAATACCACACATGGAAACCCCCAGGATGCCGGATCGAGACCGGCGCGACGCCGTCTCCCAGATAGAACCAAGCACGCGAATGGAACCATATTCCCTGCGCGCTGTCAACGAATGTGTGCCGATAACCCGCATCCTCAAATGATGCGCTTGACAGAATGTTCGGCTTGGCGTATATTGTACGTCTCTTTGAACAACTGGGTCCGCCGTCTGCGGGGCCGGGAACAGGGGAGGGAGCATGAGCCAAGCGGTGACACAGGCGTTGAGCGCCAGCCTGGAGGATTACCTCGAGGCGATCCTGCGCGTGGTGCAGGAGAAGCAGGTGGCGCGGGCGAAGGATGTCGGCCGGCGCCTGAACGTCGGCCGCTCCTCGGTCACGGGCGCGCTGCATGCGCTGGCCGACCGGGAACTGATCCACTACGCTCCCTACGATCTGGTCACGCTGACCGACAAGGGACGGGCGCTCGCCGGGGCCGTGGCGCGGCGGCACGAGGTGCTGCGCGATTTCTTCGTCAAGGTGCTGGCTGTGGGAGCGGCGGACGCCGACGCGGCGGCCTGCAAGATGGAACATGCTGTCCCGGAGGGCGTGCTGTGGCGTCTGGTCGAGTACATCGAATTCACCGAGCGCTGTCCGCACGGCGGCCACAAATGGGTCGAAGGGGTCGGCTACATGTGCAGCGAGACGGCCGGCCGCGAAGCCCGGTGCCCGGCGTGCGAGCAACTGGCGCCCGCGGCCGCCGGGGCGCGGGACGGCGGGGCGAAGGAACCGGCGCGCGCGACGCTCGACGCCATCGAGGTCGGGGGCAAGGCCGTGATCCACAGGATCGGCGGCGCCGGCGGCATCCGGCGGCGGCTTCTGGATATGGGCGCCACGGCGGGAACCGTTGTCCAGGTCGAGCGGGTCGCGCCGCTGGGCGATCCCATCGAGATCAAGATCAAGGGCTATCATTTGACCTTGCGAAAGGAGGAGGCCGCCCGCATCGCGGTCACGTCGCTATGAGCCAGGCGTCCATACAGGCGTCCGCGGGGACGATGCCGCTCACGGCGGCGCGGGCGGGCCAGCGGGTGCGGATCTCGGCGATCGCCGCGGGGCACGGGCTGCGCGCCCGGCTCTGCGCGCTGGGGCTGACCCCGGGGCTGTCGGCCGAGGTGGTCTCCGTCGGCGCGGGCCCCGTGATCCTCAGCGTCATGGGCAGCAGGCTGATGCTGGGCCACGGCATGGCCGTCCGCGTGCTCGTGAGGCCGCTCGCCGCCTGCGTCCGGCCCCCGTCCTAGCCGCTTCATTTTTTTTGAAAGGAATGTTCGTTATGCCAAACCTTGTTCAACCTATTGAACCTCCTCCGGCGGCGGGAGCCGGCGGGCGCATCCGCGCCGTCCTGGCGGGCAATCCCAATTCGGGAAAGACGACGCTCTTCAACGCGCTGACCGGCGCCCGCCAGCATGTGGGCAACTATGCGGGCGTGACCGTGGAGAAGATCACGGGCGTGTGCCGGCTCGGGCAGACCGTCTTTGATCTGGTGGATCTGCCGGGCGCTTACAGCCTGACCGCCTACTCCGCGGAGGAGCGGGTCGCCCGCGATGTCCTGATCCGCGACCGGCCCGACGTGGTGATCGCCGTCGTGGACGCCAGCAATCTCGAGCGCAACCTCTATCTGGCCGTGCAGATCCTGGAGATGGGCTCGCCGCTTGTGCTGGCGCTGAACATGGCCGACCTCGCGGCCGCGCGCGGCATCTCGTTTGACCTGGAGCTGCTGCGGAAGCTGCTGGGCGTGCGGATTGTGCCGACGGTCGGCCACAAGGGGACGGGGATGTCCGACCTGTTGGCCGCCGCCGCCGAGACGGCGCGGTCGGAGCGGCGGCCCGCGCCGCTGCGCATCGCGTACGGCGCGGAGATCGAAGGTGAGATTGGCATTCTGGAGCGGCGCCTCGCGGCGCTGCCCCAGGCGCCCGCCGGCATTCCCGCGCGGTGGCTGGCGGTCAAGCTGCTCGAGGGGGACGCCGATGTGGGGGAACGGCTCGCCGACCCGGGGCTGCAGGCCGCGGCGGCGGAGGCCGCCCACAGGCTGGAGTCCGCGCTGGGAGACACGCCCGAGGCGCTGATCGCCGACCGCCGCTACGGGTTCATCTCCGGCACCTGCCACGAGGCGTTGCGCGCGGCGGCCGAGTCGCGGCTCTCGGCCTCCGACCGGATTGACGCGATCGCCACCCACCGCGTGGCGGGACTGCCGATCTTCCTGGGCCTGATGTACGGGGTGTTCCAACTGACGTTCACCCTGGGCGCGCCGCCGATGGAATGGCTCGACGCGGCCTTCAACGCCCTGGCCGACGCGGTCGGCGGACTCTGGCCGCCGGGCGCGGCAAGTCCGCTCCGCAGCCTGCTGGTTGACGGCGTCATCCGCGGCGTGGGCGGCGTGCTGGTCTTCCTGCCGAACATCCTGCTGCTCTTCCTGGCCATTGCGGCGCTGGAGGACAGCGGCTACATGGCGCGCGCCGCCTTCCTGATGGATCGTCTCATGCACAAGATGGGGCTCCACGGCAAGAGTTTCGTGCCGATGCTGATCGGCTTCGGCTGCTCGGTGCCCGCGATCCTGGCCACGCGAACGCTGGAGAGCCGGCGCGACCGGCTCACCACCATGCTCGTGGTGCCGCTGATGAGCTGCGGCGCGCGGCTGCCGATCTACGCCCTGCTTATTCCGGCCTTCTTCGCCGAGCGTTGGCACGGGCCGATGCTGTGGCTGATCTACCTGATCGGCATTGCGCTGGCGGTTCTCTGCGCCCGCATCCTGAAGCGCACGCTGCTGCGCGGCGAGACCCCGCCGTTCGTCATGGAGCTGCCGCCCTACCGCCTGCCGACCTTCAGGAGCGTCGGCATCCACATGTGGAACCGCGGCGGCGCCTATCTGCGGAAGGCCGGCACGGTCATCCTCGGCATCTCGATCCTCCTGTGGGCGATGCAGCAGTGGCCGGGGCCGCCGGCGGCCGAGGCGCAGGCGCTCGAGGCGCGCCGCGCCGCCGTGGAACGGCTGCCCGAGGGCGACGGCGCGCGCGCGGAGCAGCTCGCCGCGCTCGATGCGGCCGAGGCCGGGGCGGCCCTGCGGGCGTCGCTGATGGGGCGCATCGGCCGGGGTTTGGAACCGGCGCTGCGGCCGTGCGGATTCGACTGGAAGCTCTCGACGGCCATGATCGGCGCTTTCGCCGCCAAGGAGGTGTTCGTCAGCCAGATGGGGATCATCTACGCGCTCGGCGAGGGGCAGAACGAGGAGTCGGCGCCGCTGCGCGAGAGACTGCGCGCCGACTACACGCCGCTGGTCGGCTTCTGCGTGATGCTCTTCTGTCTGATCAGCGCGCCCTGCATGGCCACGAGCGCCGTGACCCGCCGCGAGAGCGGCTCCTGGCGCTGGGCGCTCTTCCAGTTGGGCGGACTGACCGCGCTGGCCTGGGTGGTGACGGCGGCGGTCTACCAGATCGGGCGGTTGTTGGCGTAAGAGAAAAGGAGGTTCAGATGATTGAGACGTTGATTGTGATCGGCATGGTGCTGCTGGCGGCAGGCGGAGCGGGGTTCGCGCTCTACCGCGGCGCCACCGGCAAAAGCCGCTGCGGCGGATGTTCGGGGTGCGGCGACGGGCCGTGTGACGAGGGCAAGCCTTTCACTTGGCGGTTGTGAGGGGCGGTGGGGCGTAGTACACTTTTTTACGCGCGCGCCGGCAGGGCGTGGCGAATGGAAAAGGGAGGGTTTGGCATGCAGGATGCGTGGTTGTCTCGTATGCTTCGGGGGCTGCGGTTCGGGTTGGCGGCGTTCGTTGTGTCCGCCGCGTGTTTCCGGGCGGGCGCCGAAGAGGCTGTGTCTGCGCGCAATCTGATCCTGATGATCGGCGACGGCATGGGTGTGCAGCAGGTGCGGCTGGCGGGCGACTACGCCGGGCGTCCGCTCGCGCTGGTCTCCCTGCCGGTGACGGGGGCGAGCGAGACCCGCTCCGCCGACCATGCGGTCACCGACTCGGCCGCGGCGGGCACGGCGATCGCCTGCGGACGGAAGACCCACAACGGCATGCTCGGCCAGCTTCCCGACGGCACGGCGCTGACCAGCCTCGCCGAACACGCGCGCGCCGCCGGCAAGCGCGTCGGCATCCTCTCCTCCGTGCCCATCAACCACGCCACGCCCGCCGCGTTCTACGCCAAGGCCGGCTCGCGCAACTCGTATTACGACATCGGGCTGCAGGCGATCGCCTCGAAGTTCGATGTGCTGGGGGGGAACGGCTTTCTGGACGCCGAGGGGAAGAACCACACGCCGCCGCCCGACGCCACGCTCTGGCAACGCAGCCAGGCGGCCGGTTACAGCCGCGTGCGCACTCCGGATGAACTGCGCGCCGTGACCCCCGGCCACGGCCCCGTGATTCTCTCGCCCGACAGTCTCTACGCTCTGGCGGGCATGCCCCACGGCCGACCCTTCGATCCCGCGAAGGAGATCACCCTGGCGCAGATGACGGCCAAGGCGCTGGAACTCCTGGAAAATCCCGGCGGGTTTTTCCTGATGGTCGAGGGCGGCGCCATTGACTGGGCGTGCCATGCCAACGACGCGCTCGGCACGATCGCCGAGACGCTCGCCTTTGACGAGGCGGTGGCCGTCGCCAAGGCCTTCGCCGAGGCCACGCCGGGCACCTTGCTGGTCGTCACGGCCGATCATGAGACCGGCGGGCTGACCCTGGGCGACGGCTATGACGCCGCCACCGCCCGCGACGCGTTGGGCCGCCAGACCGAGACGCGCGGCGATGTCCTCGCCTGGCTGTGCCAGCACGTGGACGACCCTGCCAACCGCACGGCCGCCGGCTGGGATGGCGCCCGCGCCTATCTCGCCGCGTCGCTCGGCGTCGGCGACGACGCGCTCGCCGGGCTCCGCCCCCGCCTCGAGGCGCTGGCCGGGGCGGATGAGAAGGACCGGGCGCAGGCGGCCGACGCCCTGGCGCGCGCCGCGTTCGCGGCGCGCGATGCCGTCGCCGGGGTCGCCTGGACGACCGGCGGCCACACCGCCGCCGACGTGTCCGTTCATGCCTTCGGCCCCGGCGCCGAACGTTTCGCGGGCACGCAGGACAACACCCGGATCTTTGTCCACGGCCGTGCGTTGTTGCTGTCGGCCGTTGAGTAAGTGCCCGCGCGCTTCCGGTTGCGCCGAACGGCTCGGCGCGGTTTCACACGGGGTTGGGCAGGGTCATGCGGGGAATGGCCAGGCGTCGCCCGGTCTCGCCGTCCAGCGGCGTGTCGTAGCGCTCCGGTTGCGTGTCCCTCGGGTGCCACGGCTTGAGTCTGCCGTCGAGCAGGGCGGCCGGGGCGACGGTGTCGCGGCCGTAGCGCCGATTGAGCCGGTCCACGGCGGCGGCCAGTTCCCCGCGGCGGAGGCGGTCCGGCGTCTCCGCGAAGAGATCGCGCTGGCTCCCGCGCTCGGGCTCCAGGCCGCCGAGCCAGACCCGGGTGGAGCGGTAGACGGCGTCGGGCTCCAGGAGCGCATCGAAGAGCGCGCGCAGCGCGGGCGTCGCATCGCTGTCGGCGCAGGTGGGGAAGGGGAGCGGCGCTGCCGCGGTCTTGCCGGTGTAGTCCCGAAGCCGCAGGCACAGGCCGATCTCGCGCGCCAGGTGGCCGTGGCGTCGCAACCGGGCGAAGGCCGCCCGCAGGTTGCGCAGCGACTCGGAATAGACGAACGCGGGGTCGCCGCTGGGCGGCGCGAAGGTATGGCCTTTCATCATGCTGGCGTAGCGCTGCTTGACCGCGGTGTCCACGGGAAACATGCGCCCGCCGCGGAGCTCCCGCCACGTCGCCCAGCCGGGCTTGTGCAGCAGGCGCAGGACCTCGGACTCGTCCATGCGGGTGAAATCGTCGGCGGTTGCGATTCCCCGCGCCTGGAGTTTCGCGGCGCTGCCGGGGCCGATGCCCCAGACGGCATCCACGGGGGTGCGCCTGAGCAGCAGCGGCACGTGTTCCCGGCGCAGGACGGTCTGGCCGTCGGGCTTCCTGAATTTGGAGCAGAGCTTGGCCAGGGTCTTGGTCAGGCTGACGCCCACGGAGACGGTGAGGCCCAGTTCGGCGGCGACGGCATGGCGGAGGCGCTCGGCCACCTCCTCCTGCGGGCACCCCAGCGCCCGGCCGCAGCCTTCGAGATCGGCGAACGCCTCGTCAATCGAATACTCCTCCACCAGCGGTGTGAAGCGCCGCAGCACGGCGAAGATCGCGCGCGAATAGAGGCCGTAGGTCTCGTAATCCGAGGGCAGGATTGCCAGATCGGGGCAGAGGCTCCGTGCCTCGCCGAGCCGGATGCCCCGCCTGATTCCCAGTGCCTTGGCCTCGTAACTGGCGGCGGCGATGATGCCGCGTTCGGCCCCGGTCACGACGGGCCGGCCGCGCAGGGCCGGGGTGAGCGCCTGCTCGACGGCCGCGAAGAAGCCGTCGGCGTCCACGTGCAGCACCGTGCAATCCTGGTAGCGGGTGTCCATGGGAGGGAAGACCGGAAGCGCGCGGGCTCGAAGCTTCCGCGCGGCGCGCCAGGGCGCGACACCGGACAGCGTAGCGGATTTGGGTTGCAGGGGCCAGAACAAACGTTCTATACTCTCCGCATGTCACCTCCATCCAAGCTTGCCGGGCGCATTCCGGTTCTCAACGCCTACATCCGCGAGCACGGTCGGGCGCCGACCCTGACCGAGCTCTGCGCGCTCTTCAACGTTCGATCCAAGAACACCGCCTCGGTGCTGGCGAAGCGGTTCGTGGCTGCGGGCGCGCTCTCCCGGACGCCGACGGGACGGCTCACGGCGCCGCCGCGCCGGGCGCCCCACGCGCTGCGGCTGCTGGGCAGTGTGGCCGCCGGTTTTCCGTCACCCGCCGAGGAGGCGCTGCTCGACACCCTGACGCTCGACGAGTATCTGATCGGCAGGCCCGAGTCCACCTTCATGCTCAAGGTCGAGGGCGATTCGATGGTGGAGGCGGGCATCCTGCCCGGCGACACGGTGTTGGTGGAGCGGGGGCGGACGCCGCGCAACGGCGACATCGTCATCGCCTGCGTGGACGGCGCGTGGACCATGAAGTATTTCTTCCGGGACGGGCAGAACGTGCGGCTCGATCCCGCCAACGGGAAGTACGGGACGATCCGCCCCGCGGATCAACTGGCGGTCGAGGGGGTGGTCAGCGGCGTGGTGCGCAAACTGGTGTGAGCGCGGCGTGGGCGAGGGGAGGGAGAAGCGGATTTCATTGAACTCGGGCTGCCGTTGTTGCACACTTGACCGTACGGAATCGCCCGATGCGTGATCCGCGTGTCGTGTGGTGCGGGAGGAGTGGCGTCGCGAGGCGTCCTAGCCCGTTTGGACTGAGAAAGAGGAATGACAAACGCATGGGGCATATCCCTTCTCGTGGGACTCGGTGGTTTCGCGGGTTCGGTCGCGCGGTATGGGCTGAGCGTTGCATCGCAACGCCTCCCGATTGAGTGGCCGATCGGCACTCTGGCGGCGAATGTGCTCGGGTGTCTCGCCATTGGTATCCTCACGGGCCTATCCGCTCGCGGAGGAACGCTCTCGCCTGAGATGCGCCTTGCGCTTGCTACCGGTTTTTGCGGCGGTTTCACGACCATGTCATCCATGATCTACGAGACCGCTGAGATGGTCCGTGCGAGCGAGTACCTGCATGCGACGCTGTATGCCGCAGGGACATTTCTGTTCTCCATGGCCGCTTTCATCGCCGGAGTTCTGGCGGTGCGCATCCTTGTCAAGATCGGAGGTGGACTGTGGAACTGAAGACCGAAGCCAAGTTGTTGCGGATCTTTCTCGGCGAAGCCGACAAGGTGAAGCACACCTCTTTGTATGAGGCCATCGTGCGGGAGGCTCGCCGCCTTGGATTGGCGGGGGCAACCGTGTGGAGAGGCATCATGGGCTTTGGCCCAACGAGCAGAATCCGTACGGCCAGGATTCTCGACCTCTCCACGGATCTTCCCATTATCGTTGAGATCGCGGACGAGGAAGAGAAAATCAACAAGTTTCTCCCGGTGCTTCATGACCTTTTCGAGTCGGCGCAATACGGAGGACTGGTTACGGTCGAGAATGTAAAGGTCATCAAGTATATGCACGGAAAGAACAAGGAACAGCCCATCGGAATCGGGACGCCCCTCGCGGGGCACCCCTCCAGCACCACGAATCGTACGGATCGAGAGGTGAGTGGTTCGGAGGCGGCGGTCCGGCCCGATGGCCGGTTTTGACCCGCTTTTGTGAAGAGCGGGAGTCCTTGTGGCGATTGAGCCCCCGCGTCAGGCGGGGTAGGCGTCGCCGTTCAGAGCCAGGCCGTGGCCCAGGCGCAGGCGGTTGGCGAGCGTGCGGGCGCGGCGGTTTTTGCGGCCACTCAGTGGCCGCAAAGACGAGGGTAAAAGGCGGCGGCGCGGGAACAAGACGGCGCGGTAATGGGTGGGGCGGGAAGTTTTTTCGTGCTTGTGCGGGCGGATGGGGTGTGCTTCAATCGTGCCGCTGATTTGTTGGATGATTCGGTATGCCAGCGCGGCAAGGGGGCCGGAGGCCGGGGGCATCCGGATGCGGTGGCCTGGTCGCTGCCCTACGAGTGGAGCGTCTCTCTCGGGCTCGCTTCCAGAATGATCGCGGGCACGGTGCCCGACGATTTCGGGCGCCAGCGGGAGTCGGCGCCTGTGGATGCTTTTTGTGTGACGCTCGATAAACGTTGGCAGAACGGAAAGAAAGGATAAGTCGCTATGCAGTGGCATTACACGAAACAGGGACAGCAATTCGGCCCCGTTGATGATGCCGAGCTTTGCCGCTTGGCCAAGCAGGGGGAACTCACGCCAAGTGACCTCGTATGGAATCCTGCGCTCGGGGACAAATGGGCGCCTGCGTCCAGTGTCGAGAATCTCTTTGCCTCTCTTCCGCCCCTAGCGCCGCCACCCGTACTCAGAAACGTACAAGCGCCCACAGCTTCTCGCGGCGGCGGGTCCACCCACAACCGTGACCTCATGCGAATGGCACGCGAATCCCTCCGCACGCACTGGGGCTTGGGCGTGGGTGTGATGGCCCTGTATTGGATCCTTGGAGTGGGTGTCAGCTTCATCCCGTTAGCGGGAACAATCGCCGGACTCCTGCTCACAGGCCCGCTGATGGTTGGGCTCAATCTGGTCTTTCTGACTTTGGCGCGGCGTGCCGTGGCCGAGGTGGGGCAGCTTTTTCAAGGCTTTCAGAGATTTGGGACGGCTCTGGGGGCTTACCTGCTCATGATGGTCTTTATCATTCTGTGGAGCCTGCTCTTGATCATCCCCGGCATAATCGCCTCGTATTCCTATGCAATGACCTACTTTGTAATCGCCGACGATCCCACGGTCGCGCCGCTGCAAGCCATCACGAGAAGCAAGGAGATGATGCGCGGGAACAAATGGAAGCTGTTCTGCCTCTTCTGGCGGTTCTTCGGATGGGCACTTCTGTGCATCCTGACACTGGGCATTGGCTTTCTCTGGCTTGCGCCCTACATGCAGACAACGATGGCGCATTTCTACGATGACGTTAGACCGCGCAGATGAAACAGACTGCCAACCACCGGCGGGGCCATACGTCGCTTCGTGCAGCTGGTGCGTCGTGACGCTTGGCGCGTCGAGGGGCGATGCCGTCGCACCTTCTGTGCGCCGGTTCGTTCCAGCGGGCCGCGCCGGCCTTCACGCCCACGTCAGCCTCCGGCATGCGCCGATTCGGCTCGCGAATCAGAGGAAGCGCATTTCAAGGGCCAGCGTGCCCAGGGCGGCGGCGAGCGTCAGCGGCGTGACCAGCAGCCCGTATTTGACGAACTGCAGGAAGGAGAGGTGGCACGCCTTGTCGCGCAGGATCCCCATCCACATGATTCCCGCGAGTGCGCCCAGGGGGGTGAGATTCGCGCCGAGGTTCGAGCCGATGATCGTCGCGAACGCCGCGGCGCTGAGGTCGCCGCCGGCGAGATCCTTCATTACAAAGGTGAAGCCCAGCGACATGGGGATGTTGTTGAGCAGATTGGCCGCGAACGTCGAGCTGACGCCGTAGACGGTCACAAACCCGCCCGGCACAAACGCCGCCAGGCGCGCGAAGAGGCTGCCGAGCGAGGCGGTCTGGCCGTACCGGTACAGGGCCTCGACGGTGATGAAGAGCGAGACCACAAACGGGACGACGGTCCAGGGCATGCGCGTGAAGGTCTGCCGCGTCGAGCCGTTCCGCAGCGGTCCGAGGTGCTGGCGCAGGCAGGCCGCGTATGAATCGCGCGCCACCAGCAACGCCAGCAGCGCGAGGGAGCAGACGACCGACACCAGCCACATGCGCAGGCCGAGGGCCGGGGCGAGCGCCAGCAGCGCCACGCAGGCCGCGAGCAGCAGCCCCGCGAGCAGCGCCCCCGGCCGGTCGGTCAGCGCCTCCAGCGGGTGCTTCGCGTCGTCCGGCGCCGCGAAGGGCCGGGCGATCGCGCGCCGGAAGATCAGGCGCAGCAGCGCAAAACTGGTGATTCCGGCGGCCAGCGTGGGCAGCAGCATCCACTTCGTGTAGCCGAGGAAGTCCATGCCGCAGGCGCCGGCGAGCAGGATGTTGGTCGGGTTGCCGATGTAGAGCATCATGCTCCAGGTGTTCGCGGCGAAGAACTCGGCCACCAGGTAGGGTCGCGGGTCGAGGCCGGCGGCGCGCGCGAAGTAGTAGACGAACGGCGTGAAGGTGAGGATCACGATGTCGTTGGAGGTGAAGACGGTCAGGACCGAGACCGTGGCGTAGATCGTCAGGAACAGCCGCCGACCGTTCGTGCGGGCCGAACGGAGGGCATAGCGGGCGCACATCTCGAAGAACCCGGTGATGTCCAGAAAGATGCTCATGAACACCATCGAGAGGAAGAGGGCGAGCACGCCGCCGGGCTGCAGCGACCCGCCGCCGGCGATGCCGCGCGCCACGTCGCCGTAGCTCAGGAAGCCGAAGCCGAGGATCAGCGCGGGGCCCAGAAGCGCGCCGAGAAAGTAGGACTGCATGCGGAGGTGGCGCGCGCCCAGGCGGATGGAGAGGTAGGGGCGGCGCAGGATCAGGAAGAGCGTCAGCGCGGTCGCCGCCCAGAACACGGTCTGCACGGCGGTTTGCTGCGAGGTTTGCATCGGTTCGAACTCCACAATTCTTCTTTCCGGCGGCCGCAGGCGGCGCCGGGTCGGTCTCAGGTTGCGAGGACGCGGCGCTCCCGGCGGGAGTGCCCGGCGGCGAAGACCGGCGAACCGGACGATGCTGGCCGGGGCGAGCCCATCCCGTTCAACCGGGCGCCGTCCGGTGGCGGACGCTCCCGGCCGCAGGCGCGGGGGGCGCGCCTCGCTTCAGGGATTCCGGCAACGCGCGGTCCAGCAGGCCGGCGCGCCAGAGCGCGGCCGCCAGCGCCGCCAGCAGGAGAATCGCCAGGATGCGGTTGCGCGTTGTCTTGTCGTCGGCATACGGGTCGGTCAACTGACACCGGGCGTTGGCGGGCAGCGCCGCCTCGGTCGTGAAGAGCCGTCCGAGCTTGAGCGAGAGGCGCAGGCGGCGGTTGATGGCCCAGCCGCAGGCGTTGAGGATCGGCGCCACGTCGCGGGCCCGCAGCTTGAACCACGTCAGGATCACCGAGGGCCCCGAAACCAGCAGCAGCACGGTGGCCAGGCCAAGCGCGGTTTTCCAGGGTGGCATTCCCGCCAGCACGCCGACCAACCCGCCGATCGCCGAGCCGACGAGGCCGACCGCGATGCCGAGCGCCGCGACTGACGAGGCGAGCGCCGCGCCCTCCATCTTTCTGGGCGTCTCGGCGGGGGAGAGGACGGCGGGGGTCTCGATCTTCTTTGCGGCGCCGGAAAGCGCGGCTTCGTGCCGGGAAGCCAATATCTTCTTGATCTGATCGCCGATCATCGCGGCGATCTTGCGCCACGGGTCCCAGAAGGCCTCCTTGAGGCTGATGGCGTTGTCCACCATCCGGACGATGGTGGCATCCCAGTGCTTGCCGTCCCGGTCGTAGAAGAGGCCGTTGCGCCCGACCCAGAGGGTCTGGGCAAACCCGGCGGTGAAGGCCGCGCAGATGAGGCGCGTCTCCCGGCTTTCGGGCCGGCTCAGCGCGCAATAGGCCAGGCAGCACTTGCTGGCTGCGGCCTGCGCGGCGTGCGCGCCGATGTCATCCACATGAAAACAGAGGGTGCACGCCCGCGCGTCCATGTAGAGCGTGCCGACCTGGAAGACCGCGTAGGCGTCGGGATTGTAGAGACAAGCCATGTTGACGAAGTTCTGGAGCAGCGAGAAAATGTGCGCGTGGTAGCGTGCCAGACGCTCCAGGTCGGCGATCCGGGCGTTCTCGGGCGCGAGCGCGGCGTCCTGGGCGATGAGCGCCGCGACCCGCTCCCGGGCGTCGCCGCCCAGGATCGCCTCGACGCGCGCGAGGCCCAGCCCCGCGACCGACGCGCCCGCCGCCTCAGCGAGCCACGCCTCGTAGGGCGCGAACAACGCGGCCAGGCCCTGCCACTGCGCCGCCGAGAGGGTGTCGCACGCCGCGCCCAGCGCCGGCGTGACGACGTCATCCCGGAATGTCGCCAGGGCGCGCGCCCAATAGGGGTTGATGTCGCCTGTCAGCGGCAGGTCGCGGTCGGCCTCGATCCGGGAAAGCGGGAAGGCCGCGAGATCGGGCTGGCCGTCGCTCAGATCGCGATCCGCGAGCGCGGCGAAATCGCCGTCCGTGCGGTTCAGCGGAGCGGCGGCCCGCGCATCGAAAGCCGCCAGGCGGCAACGGGTGAAGTAGTCGTTTATTTTGGCGCGGACGGGGGTCAGCGCCGCCAGCGCTGCGGCCGTCCGCTCCCCGAGCGGCAGGACGACGGCGTCCGCGCGCCGGCGCCAGTCGCGAAAGGCCTGCGCTGCGGCGAAGAAGGCGTCGGCCTTGGCCTGATTCACGCCCGGTTTGCCGCTGCGATCCGTCTCCGGCCCCTGTGTGGCGATGATCTCGGCGATCACCTGCCGGGTCGCCGCGTCGTCGGCCGCCTCGGCGGGAATGATCCCGTCGCCGTTGAAACGGGT
>Ga0172375_10004676_pt1 | contig 20084 bp, 20 predicted proteins | sample LakKiv1m_FD_114537 | JGI IMG/M metagenome (GOLD analysis project Ga0172375, IMG submission 114537) | Freshwater microbial communities from Kabuno Bay, South-Kivu, Congo - kab_092012_11.1m | ecosystem: Environmental > Aquatic > Freshwater > Lake | place: Democratic Republic of the Congo...
GCAAGTGGTACTTTAACAATCAATGGTGGCGGATCGGGTGATCATATTAATAAAGGTCAATGGATTGTGATAAATGCACCAACAACCGATATTACAATCGGTGGTGATATCCACTACACTGACGAGACTCTATCGACGATAGATGAAATACCACAGGTGGTCATCATTGCGCGTAATATCAACATCAATGATTCGGTTCGTAACGTCGATGCTTGGCTAATAGCAAGTGGTTCAATTAATACTTGTTCATCAGTTGGTACGTCATTACCACTATCAGCCAATATCTGCAATCGAATGCTGACGGTTAATGGTCCGGTAATGGCTGATAAGTTATACCTAAGAAGAACAGCAGGTTCTGGCACGGGGTCAAATAGCGGTGATCCAGCCGAGGTATTTAATTTGCGACCTGATGTTTATCTGTGGTCATTAGCTCGTGCAAACGAATCTGGGCAGATTCACACAGTTAAGACAATTGAACTACCACCTCGTTTTTAATAATAAAACTTTTCATATTGCTTTTATCCTTAGTGCTTATGTATAATTAAAGACAATATGGCATTACTAAAAGGTTTGGGTGATTTTTTCGCGCTAGATATCGGCACTAATGCAGTGCGGGTTGTCCAATTGTCATCTAGCGGCCAAGATAGTTGGACCTTACAACACTATGGTTATGCACCAGTTGAGGAGAAGATAACTAGTGGTAACTCGGCCGAAGGTATGAGGCGATTAGGCGAGGTTATTATGACAGCTGTTGGCCAAAGTGGTATAAAAGAAAAAAATGTAGCTATTGGTTTACCTTCGAGTAAAACCTTTACAACTGTAATTGATGTTCCGGCCATGAGTGAAGCAGAGCTTAAAAGTACAATCAAATACCAAATAGATCAGTACATACCAACGGCGATTGAGGAAACAAAAGTTGATTGGGCCTTTTTAGGTCAATCACTTCATGATCCAAAAATGCACGAAGTCTTATTAACAAGCACCTCTAATACTTATAGCGAGGAACGACTTGAATTTATAGAAAGCCTTGGTTTCAACGTTATTGCTGCTGAACCAGATCCGATTGCGATGGTTAGATCACTATTGCCACAGGGCGTACAAGATGCACGTTTGATTATTGATGTTGGCGAAAGAGCTACTGATCTTGCTGTAACCTACGGAGACAGTCCGAGATTAGTCAGAAATATCCCAACTGGGCTTGGTTCACTTATCAAATCTGCTGTACAAAACCTTAGTGTTCAAGAGGATCAGGCAAGGCAATTTATTCTTAAGTTTGGTTTAGCGCCAGATCGTCTAGAGGGTCAAGTTTACCGCGCAATTGAAGGAACACTTGATAGCTTTGCGGCCGAGCTTGTCAAATCAATTAAGTTTTTCCAAACAAGATACCCAAATACACCAGTTGGTGGTATATTGCTATCTGGTTTTGCGGCGATTGTTCCTCGCTTTGGCGAATATATTACCGCTAAAACTGGTGTGGCTACTAGTGTTGCTAATCCGTGGCAACGTGTTCGCGTAGCGCAATCTGATCAACAGCAACTTAGTGCTATTGCATCGGAGTTTGCAACGGTAATTGGCTTAGCTCAGAGGAAGAACTTGAAATGATTGAGATTAACCTGATACCAGACGTCAAGCAAGAACTTATTCGAGCTCAACGCATTAGATCGAAGGTTATAATGGGTTCGGTTTTTGTTGGTCTTTTTTCGATAGGTATTGTTACAATTCTAGCTCTTTATGTATTTACGGTTCAAACCGTACGCAGCGCTTTAGCTGATAGCTCCATTAAAACCGAAAGTGAAAAACTCGCAAGTATTGAAGACTTATCTAAAGTGCTAACTATCCAAAACCAGTTAACAAAAATATCTGATTTGAACGGTAGTAAAAAAATTGATTCAAGGATTTTTGATTTGCTTAACGCTATAATTCCGCCAAAGCCTAACGATGTCAAAATATCAAATCTGTCTATTAACTCAGAAGATGGCTTGATAGCCATAGAGGGACAGGCTGAAAATAGTTATGCTGCTGTTGAAGTTTTTAGAAAAACAATTGAGGGAGCTAAGGTAAAATTTACCGATATTAACAATGAGCAGCAAGAAGTGACAATCGCTTCAAGTATTAGTACGAGTAATACTAGTTATGGTGAAGATACGTCTGGTCTTAAGGTTTTAAGATTTACGATAAGTTTTAGTTATGCCGAAGAGCTATTCTCACCAAAATCTAAAAACGTCTCGATTGTCATTACAAACAATGGCAACGCCACCGATTCTTACCTTGGTATTCCAAAAAGTGTTTTTACCGATAGGGCTAAGGATATAACCGAGGAGGTTCAATAATATGCAGTCAAAAAATGCGGCTATTAGAAAACGAACACAAATCGCCATAGCAAATCGGATGATGTTTATGTGGGTGGCTGGAGTTTCGATACTTTTTGGTTTTGCGACAGTGGCGACGATCTTTTTAACACAAATGATGATGTTTAATGAAAGAGTCATAAACGAAAAGAACAAAACAATATCAGTTTTGAAGTCGAATAATGATAGTATTAGTGAACTTGAGTCGCAAATAAGAGTACTTGATACTAACCAGGCTTTAATTGATTCAAAAGCTAGTACGGATGATCAAGCAATACAGGTAATTTTGGATGCCTTACCTTCGGAAGCTAACTCCTTGGCGCTTGGGGCTTCAATTCAAAATAAATTATTGGCTGGCATCAAGGGACTAGAGCTAAACTCTTTACAGGTTAATCCGGTTGTTGGAGTTGAATCACTATCTGGTGATAAATCAATAATCAATGCTAGTTCGTCAAATCAATCAGCCAACGAGATTTTATTCAGGTTCTCAGTTACTGGTGATGAAGTAGCTCTGAAAAAAGTTTTAACAAACCTTGAGCTATCAATCAGAACAATAGACGTTATTTCTTTGAAGATAGAAGGCCAGGCTGATAAAAGCATCTTGAGTGTTCAAGCACGGGCTTTCTATGAGCCGGTTAGGGTAGTTGAATTAAAGGATAAAACGGTAAAGTAATGAAAAGAACTGATATAGCCATGATTGTATTGATAGCATCCGTAAGTGTTATAATTGCTTTCTTTGTAGCCAAAAGTATATTTGGTGATGTATATACTGGTTCAACAAAAGTAAAAACAATTGATAGGATTGACTCGACAATCGTTGAGCCTAGTTCTGATATCTTTAATAAAAACGCTATTAATCCAGCCGTTAAAGTACAGATTAACGGAAAAGAATAGGGGTTAACGCGGTGGCTTTGCTTACCAACGACATGCAGGGGAAACTGATCAATCTTCTTGTTAGTGAGGGTTTGGTTAGTGAAGGTGTTTTAAATCAAGCAAAAGACGAATCGTCAAAAACAAATAAGCCGTTACTTGGCCTGCTAGCTGAAAAAAATATAGTCGATGATGAGTTACTGACTCATGCTATTGCTGTCGTATCTGGAGTGCCGTATGTCAACTTAACGAATAGTATTATTGATCAGAGCATTCTTGGTCTTTTGCCTGAGGATATAGCTGAAAGGTTTATGGCCGTACCGCTTGCTGAGGTGCAAAATCGCCTAGCGGTTGCGATGATTGATGCTAATAACGTTCAAGCAGTTGATTATTTAGCTAGTCGTATCGAGCGACCGCTTAAGGTCTTCATGGCGTCTGAGGCTGGTGTCAGACACGTTTTGGATCAATATAGAACTGATTTATCGAGTGTCGATGAGGCGGCTGAAGCTAGCCAGATTGAAGCTACTCAAGATAGCAATAAAGAAGTCAAAACAATTGTTCAAGATTCTCCAATTAGCAAAGCCTTAAGCACAATCTTAGAGTACGCTATGAAGACTCGTTCTAGTGATGTTCATATCGAGCCGCTTGAAAATGCGCTAAAAATCAGGTGTCGTGTCGATGGTATGTTAAGAGAAATAATGCAATTACCAAAGAGTATCGAGCCAGCTCTAGTAAGTCGCATAAAAATCTTATCCAATCTAAAGATTGATGAACATCGCACCCCTCAGGACGGTCAATTTACCGTAAAGATTGGCAGTAAAGAAGTTGACCTGCGTATTGCTATCAGTCCGGTGATTTGGGGCGAACAGGTTGTTATTCGTCTGCTCGATAAATCTGGTAACGATTTTAATATCGAAGAGATGGGCTATGCTGGTCGCGCATTACGGGCGATTAGAAAAGGTATCCATCGACCAAACGGAATGATATTGACATCTGGTCCAACCGGAAGTGGAAAAACCACGAGTCTTTATGCTTTGATTAAAGAGATAAAAAACGAAAATGTGAATATAGTTACGCTGGAGGATCCAGTTGAGTACAAAATGAGTGGCGTTAATCAAATCCAGGTAAATCCGGAAGTTGGCCTAACGTTTGCTAGTGGCTTAAGGTCAATCTTGCGCCAAGATCCAGATATTATCATGGTGGGTGAGATTCGCGATAGCGAAACCGCCAATCTGGCGGTTCAAGCGGCACTTACCGGTCACTTGGTTTTTAGTACACTACATACTAATAGTGCTGCTGGTGTTCTGCCGCGCTTACTCGATATGGGAATTGAGCCATTTTTGATTGCTAGTACGGTTAATACGATTATTGGTCAACGATTAGTTCGTAGAGTGGCTCCGAAAAGAGAGTCTTATCAGTCAAATCCAATTGAAACACAAAATATCTTAACCACAATCGGCCATCTGTTACCAAAAACATCAGCCGATGTTGTGCGTGTTTCACAAGATTTAGGCTATAAAGACTTGCCCTTAGCCGGTCAAAAAGCTTATACTTTAGTTAAGGGAATTGATTCCCCTCAATCCTCTTCAGGTCGAGGTTATAGCGGACGCGCTGGAATTTACGAGGTTATGGACGTAAATGAGAGCATTCAAAATCTAATCGTTTCCAGGGCTACTAGCGCCGAGATACAACATAAAGCGCAACAGCAGGGAATGATTACGATGCGTCAAGATGGCTACCTGAAAGTTTTGCAGGGAGTAACAACCATAGAAGAAGTTAACCGTGTTACGTCTGATACTGCGTAGAAGAAGGGTGGAAAAATGAACAACCAAGAACTAAGAATCGAGATATTGCTAGAAGAAGTGGTTCGTAAACGCGCTTCAGATTTACATTTGCAAGTCGGTTTACCACCAATGCTGAGAATAGATGGTTCATTGCTACCTATTATGGGCTTTAATGCACTCGACGAACAGACGGTTGAAACTTTAATCTTTGCAATTTTGGATCAAGATCAGCGTCAAATACTACTGAAAGACAAGGAATTTGACTTTAGCTTCGCGTTTGGTACACTTGGTCGTTTCCGTGTTAATGCTTATCATGAACGAGGTAACTTGGCGGCGGCATTCAGGCTGATCCCAAATGAGATAAAGACTGTGACGGAACTTGGCCTACCAAATGTGGTTATGAGCTTTGCTGATTATCCACGCGGACTAGTGCTAATTACTGGCCCAACCGGTAGTGGTAAGTCTACGACTTTAGCGGCTTTGGTTGATAAGATTAACAGCGAGCGTGCACAGCACATCATTACAATTGAAGACCCAATCGAGTTTACTCATAAATCCAAAAAATCGGCAGTTGTGCAGCGAGAAGTTCACTATGATACATATAGTTTCTCGGCGGCGCTTCGTTCTAGCTTGCGCCAAGATCCAGATGTTGTTTTGATTGGTGAGATGCGCGACCTCGAAACTATTAGTGCCGCTATTACGATTGCGGAAACTGGCCACTTGGTTTTTGCAACACTACACACCAATAGTGCGGCGCAATCAATCGATCGTATTATCGACGTTTTTCCACCTCATCAACAACCACAAATTAGAACCCAATTATCAAATATATTAATGGCTATTTGCTCACAAAGACTGGTTCCATCGATTGGCGGTGGCCGAGTTGCTGCGGCTGAGATTTTAATAACTAATCCAGCAGTGCGCAATATTATTCGTGAAGGTAAAGCTCATCAGCTTGATGCCGTAATACAAACTGGATCCGACCAAGGAATGCAAACTATGGATAGAACTCTTGTCAGTTTGGTACAAAGTGGCGTTGTAACCTATGATAACGCTCGCGAAGTTGCGGTTGATTTGGTTGAATTTGAGAGATTGATGAGAGGCTAGAATGAAGAAGTTCAATTATGAAGCGCGCGACCTGACAAGTAACAAGATCATCAAGTCGGTTGTTCAAGCTGATTCAGAGAGTGCGGCGGCTAAACTTTTAATTAATCAAGGTTTTACGCCTCTTAGTATCAAAGAACAAAGTGAAGATTCTAACATTATATCTAGGCTATCGGGCCGTATTACTTCTAAAGATAAAATCGTTTTTACAAGACAGCTTGCGACGTTGATTGGAGCAGGTTTACCTTTATCACAGAGTTTTACTACGGTGCTTGAGCAGACCGAGAATAAAAAACTCCAGTCTATCATTCAAGATGTGTCGGCATCAATTGAAGGCGGTAAGTCACTATCGGATTCCTTTGCTAAGCATCCTGACGTTTTTGATGCTGTTTTCTTGGCGTTAGTTGGTGCAGGTGAGATGTCGGGTACGCTTGACGAATCGCTTCAGCGCATAGCCAATCAACAAGAAAAAGACGCAGCCGTAATGAGCAAAATTCGAGGCGCGCTTACTTATCCAATTATTGTTCTTTTGGTTATATTTGGTGTTATTGCTTTTATGTTATTTACGGTTGTTCCACAGGTTGAAAAACTGTATCACGACCTAAAACGTGAATTACCATTCTTGACTCAAGTGATGGTTGATGCGGCTAATTTTTTGACGCATTATTGGTGGATAGCGATGATTGTTATTGGATCGATGATCTATTTCTTCGTTCAGTACCTTAAAACTGAGTCGGGAGTTAAGATGATGGATACGTTTAAGCTCAACGTTCCGGTCTTTGGTCAGATGTTTCGCAAACTATACATGGCGCGTTTTACTCGCACCGGTCAGACGTTATTGAGTACTGGTGTCAGTATGATTGATACCCTTAAGCTTACAGCAGTTGCTGTCAATAATATGGTTATTGAAGCAGGTATTTCTCGAGCTATTGAAAAGGTAAAAGCTGGTAAGGCTTTGTCGGCTTCTTTGCAACCTGAGGAATATATTTTGCCACTTGTGCCGCAGATGATAAAAATTGGCGAACAGTCGGGACGTATCGATGAAATGTTGGGCAAAACAGCTCAGGTTTATGAAGACGAACTAGATGAGCAAATTCGAACAATATCAACTTCAATTGAGCCGATTTTGATGGTTATTTTGGCGGTTGTTGCCGGAAGTATGGTCGCTGCTATTCTGTTGCCGATATACAGCCTTGTTAATGGAATAAATTAAACTAGACATCAAGCCGACTATTGTAGTAATATAAACGTAAGCACGTTAAATAGATATTAGAAAGGGTGGAACATTTCTGTGAGTGTTCAGCAAAAAGAAAAAGGTTTTACAATTATAGAGGTGGTCTTGGTTTTAGCGATTGCCGGACTTATCTTTATGATGGTTTTTATAGCTTTGCCTTCGTTGCAGCGCGGTCAGCGTGATGCGCAACGCAAGAACGATTTAAGTAGATTAAATACAGCTCTTTCAAGTTATCAGTCTAATAATCGTGGTGCTCTACCTAGTGGTATGGGTACCGAAACGACTTCTTGGCCAAGTTTTGTCGACCGCTATATTAGAACTAGCAACGATACGTTTACTGATCCAAACGGTACAGATTATATAATTAGTACTACTGCTTCTTTGCCTAATGAATTTGATGCTGCCAGTCCTGTTGTCCTAGTAACGGTTGGTGCAACTTGTGATGGCGAAAGTTTAACTACTGGTCAAGGATCACGAAAAGTTGCTTTTCAGATGAAGCTTGAAGGTAGTGGTATAGCTTGCTCTAATAATTAGTAAACAAAACTCTGTTTCTTAAAAACTTCAGATTCGTCTGAAGTTTTTTTTTAAGATAAACTGATGTATGATAGTGCTTATGGAACAAATATCATTATTACTTGTCTTGATGTTCTTTGGGGCTAGTTTTGGTAGTTTCGCGGTAGCACAAGTTTGGCGTCTGCGTGCTAATCAACTAGCAACCGATAAAAAGCTCAACAAGTCGGAAAGAATCGAACGCGATCAATTAGCTAGACTCAATCAAAAACCGCTTGCTAGTGACAGGTCTAGGTGTCTTCACTGCGACTATGTTCTTAAATGGTATGACCTTGTGCCAATTTTTAGCTGGTTACGTCTTGGTGGCAGGTGCCGTGAGTGTCGTAGGCCAATCGGCTATTTAGAGATTGTAGCTGAGATTACTGTTGGTTTATTTTTCGTATTGTCTTATCTTTTGTGGCCACAACCACTAGGCGACTTTTTTGGAATTACACAGTTTATATTATGGTTAATGGCCGGTGTGGGTTTAACTATCTTATTCATCTACGATCTTAAGTGGATGTTGTTGCCAGATCGTGCTAACTTTTTTGTAATTCTGCTTGGGTTAATCAGCTCGATAATAGCTTTAATTGTAGCAAGTGATCAATTGGAAACGTTCTTTAGTATAATTGGCTCACTTTTGATAATGAGTGGCATCTATTTAATGATTTATATTTATTCAAAAGGCCAGTGGATAGGCTTTGGTGATATTAAATTAGGCATTGGTCTTGGTTTATTTTTGGCTGATTGGCGTCTAGCTTTTATAGCTTTATTTTTGGCAAATCTAATTGGATGTATGGTTGTCTTACCAGCGTTATTGACTAACAATCTGAAACGTAACTCACATATATCATTTGGTCCGTTGATGATACTTGGTTTCGTAATTGCCGAGTTGGTTGGTATATATATCATTGATTGGTATCTAGGGCTTATATAGCCTTATAACATAAGCTTTTTATGCTATAATTATGTGCAATGAAGTCTAATTTTGATGTCGGCTTTACGATAATAGAAACAATGCTTTTTTTGGGCATAACCGGACTGCTGGTAATGGGTATTTTGGTTGGTGCTGGCACATCTATTAATATTCAACGATATCATGATAGTGTTACATCTTTACAATCTGTCTTACAACAACAGTTTTCTGAAGTTGCGAATGTTAATAACCAAAGTGACGGCAGTCTGATTTGTTATGGTGATGGTAGTGTTAGCCCTCGAGGACAATCTGACTGTATAATTTTAGGCAGGTATATAACTAGTATTAGTGGTCAAAGCTTGAGTATTAAAAGCGTGATTGGCTATATGCCGCTAGTGACAACTTCGCAAAATGACGTCGAGACTCTAAAACAGTATGACGTTCAAGTTTCTCCAGTTGCTGGTGAGACTTATGATGTAGAATGGGGCGCGTCGTTAGTTCAACCTACGAATGGTAATGATAAGTCATTCTCGGTTTTAATACTTAGGTCGCCATTAAGTGGAATAGTTCGAACATTTATTAACCCCGATTCGATAATCAATGATGCCGAGATCTCAAGTTTAATTGATGAAGCTAATTTGTCACAATCCGTGCTTATGTGTATTGATTCAAACGGTATGTTTAGTGGCGGAAAATCGGCAGTCAGAATAAATCCCAATACGACAAACGCTGGTGGCGTTGAGACTTTGGGTGAGGCATTAAGCGGATGTTAAGAACTGACAGAGCAGTAAACAGAGGTGATACAATAATTGAGGTTTTGTTTGCTATTACGATTTTTAGTCTGGTTGCGGTTGGCGGATTAGCGATTATGAATCAAGGTACAGCCACCTCACAAAGGGCGCTCGAGATAACGTTAGTTCGACAAGAGGTAGATGCGCAAGCTGAAGCCTTACGTTTTCTTAATTCGTCATACGTTTCGTCCTATCGGTCTGGCGCAAGTTATGATCCAGCAACACCAGCTGGACAATGGAAACTTATGCAAGACAGCATAATAGCAACAGCTAATGTCACAGCGTCTGATTTTGGTGGTACGTCTTGTGTCACGCCACCAAACGGTAGTTTTATCATCAATACCAAAACAGCAGTTTTCGTTGCCCCATCAGAAGGTAAGTTGCAAATGGCACAAACTTTTTCTCAGGTTATTTATGATAATGCCAATCAGATTATATCGGCCGATGGTCTATGGATTGAAGCAGTTAGATCAACGACGGTGATGGGTAATAACCAATCAAATACCGGATACGTCGACTTTCATATTAGAGCTTGTTGGGATAGTCCCGGACAAGACATACCAGTAACTATTGGAACGATTGTGAGGCTGTATGAACCGAGGGGTTAACAAGAAATCTGGATTCACGATTATTGAGTTGATGTTAGCTATGGCTTTTGTCTCAACCTTATTAATTGCCGTAGCCTTGACTGTTATCCAAATAGGCAATACCTATAATCGTGGCATTACTCTGAAGAATGTTAATCAAGTTGGACGTTCAATTGCTAACGAACTCCAAAGAAGTATAGCTGGTAGTGAAGAGTTTGATATTGATTCTGGAGTTGGGAGTCGTTATATAGTTCAGGATTGGGGTGGGCGTTTATGTCTTGGACAATATAGTTATGTATGGAATTATGGCAATGCAATTCAGGTAGGTGATACAGCTAGGTTAAATACTTATGTAGATTCACCAGATACAATTAGATTTGCTAAGGTTTTAGACCAAGATTCTAGTTATTGCGACGATTCTTCGAAGAAGATTGAATTAAACGATGCCATAGAGCTAGTCGATGCTGGCGAAAATGATCTTGCAATTCACGATTTTTTGATTTCAACAACAGACTCAGCTGGCGATAGTAAAACTGGTCAAAGGCTTTATAGTATCGAATTTAAAATTGGAACAAACACCATAGATACCTTAAACTATGTTTCTGACAATAATCCAACCTGTAAGTTATCAGGTGAATCTGGCGCCGATCCTTCGTATTGTTCAATTAATATGTTTAATATAGTTGTTAGAGCTGGCAATACTGTAGAATAGTAAATAAGGGGGCATAATTTATGATAAGTAATGACAACAAACAAAAAGGAGCCGTTTCATTATTTGTGGTTGTTTTTACGGCGTTACTTATAACTGTTGTAACGGTTAGTTTTGTTCGAATAATGATACATGATCAACAGCAGGCAACTGTGACGGACTTATCACAAAGTGCTTACGACTCAGCCTTAGCGGGTGTTGAGGATGCAAAGAGGGCGTTACTCCGTTATCAAGATATTTGTGATACGAATGGATCAGACGATGCGTCTTGCATTGCAGCTGAAACAAAAATTGATTCATCAACTTGTAATGATTCAGTTAGTACTCTAAATGATATTGATTCGTCTGGTAGTGAAATTAAAATCGAGACTAATGGTAGCAACGCACTTGATCAGGCCTATACCTGTGTTAAGGTTAATTTAGATACCGAAGATTATTTAGGTTCATTGTCAAAAGACGAGTCAAGTTTTATACCGCTTAAGAGTACGGACAGTTTTAATACCGTTCAAATTGAATGGTTTAATTCCGATGATATTAGTTCAAGTCTAAATTCGGTGGTTGATTTGCAGCCAACTACTTCTACGAGCTGGCCTTTATTAGCACAAAGTTCATGGGCTCCAAACCGGCCATCTATCATTAGAGCCCAGATGATGCAATTTAGTAGCAATGGCTTTAAACTTAGTGATTTTGATGATACCAATTCTTCAAGCGAAAGTAATGCTAATACATTATTCCTATATCCTTCTGGCACAACCGGTGTTCATAATCCAATAGCTGTTTCTAACCCTGACGAAAGAGAGTTTGTTGGAAGAGATTTAAGAAAAACTCCTACCGGAGCGCCATTGCCAATTAGCTGTACCGGTAGTCTATTAACTGGTGGTTATGCTTGTACTGCAAGACTTAAGTTGCCAAATCCTATTAATGGCGGTGACAGATCGGCCTACCTAAGGCTAGCGGCTTTATATAATAAAACAAATTATCGAATTTCGTTGTTGAATGATAGTGTGCCGGTTTTATTTAATGCCGTGCAGCCTGAAGTTGATTCAACTGGAAGAACTAACGATTTATTCAGGCGTGTTCAAACGAGAGTAGAGATGGCTGATGTCAACTTTCCTTATCCAGAATCAGCAATCGAATTAAATGATAACTTATGCAAAGACTTTAGAGTCACCGATGACACGTCAGATTATGTCGACAGTTGTATACCATAGTAGTCATTGGTCGCTATGAAATTTCTCGTGCACTTCTCGTAGGTGCTCATCGGTAACGTGAGTATAAACTTGGGTAGTGATAATACTGCTATGACCAAGCATCGTCTGAACACTTCTTATATCAGCACCATTCATAAGAAGATCTGTTGCAAAACTATGTCTTAGAGTGTGTGGACTGACATGCTTTGTAATTCCAGCTAGTCTCGCGTATTTGTTAATAATTCTTTGTATGCTTCTTGGTGTTAATCTTTTGTAATCTCCGCTATTCGACGCTTCACTATTACGACTATAATTTATAAACAAGGGAGGCAAGGAGTCGGTACGCTGTTTCAGGTAGTCCTCTATATAATCACTGGCGGTTTTGCTTATAAAAACCGGACGGTCTTTTTGCCCCTTACCGCGTACTACAAATTCACGTCTATCGGTGTTGATATTATCTCTGTTTAGGCTAACAATTTCGGAAACACGAAGACCACTCGAGAACAACATTTCGACAATGGCTTTATCGCGTATCCCAATATCATTACTGGCATCAATTGATTCTAATAGTCTTTCAACCTCATCATAATGCAAAAAAGTGACTTGTTTTCTAGAGAACTTTGGAAGTTCAATTTTTTCTGGTGATAAGCTTTGTATGCCTCTTTTTGATAAGTAATTTAAGAACCCTCGTAAGGCGATAAGATGATAGCTTTGAGTGATTGTGTCTAATTGAGAGCCGTGACTATTAGTGTAGCGATTGAGCCAAAGACGGTATTTTCTTACTAGTTCGGGAGTAATCTTATTGACTGTCGTGTCTTCACTGAACTCTACAAATCTTTCTAAATAAAGTGAATAGTTGGAGGCTGTTTTTGCTGATCTTCCGCCTTCGACCTCAAGATGCTCGATAAAGTCTAGTAATAACTCAGAAACGTACATACTATAAGCATATCCTAAATAGTGATATTTTTCACTTGCCGTTGGCTATAAAGTCATTATCTTTGCTATACTTATCATAAATAATGGAACAAAAAGGAGACTATATGCCAGGATTGGAAAGAACGCTAATCATTCTTAAACCAGACACTATGCAGCGTGGTATTATCGGCGAAATTATTACCAGATTTGAACGAGCTGGTCTAAAAATTATCGCTATGAAGATGGCAGCACCAGATGAGCTTCATTTTCATAAACATTACGAAGGTATTAGTGGTTTAATTAGCAGGTGGGGAGAGGATATCTATAATGTTACTTTGGCGCAGATGACCGAAACGCCAGTTATCGCCTTTGTACTTGAGGGGATAGAGGCTGTATCCTATGTCAGAAAGCTAGTTGGCACAACTGATCCCAAAGATTCAGCACCTGGTACTATACGAGGAGACTATACTCATATCACAAGGGGATATACTAATCCAATAGGCGCGACTTTGCCAAATATACTTCATGCCTCGGGCAATCCTGAAGAGGCTAAAAAAGAAATTGAACTTTGGTTTAGCGAAGACGAAATATACGATAGTTATGATATTGCTCATGGTCCAGTTGTTCGTGGTCGCGTACCAGTAAAAAAGGTGACTAAACACTAGTATCCAGTTATAATAGGTGGTACGCCTCGGTAGCTCAATTGGATAGAGCAGATCCGTCCTAAGGATAAGGTTGTAGGTTCAATTCCTGCCCGGGGTACCACGATTAGAAAATATCAACAGGAATAATATGCCAGAAGAACGCAAAACCGCAAAATCAAAACTCGATTTCGTAGGCCAGAGGGAAGGCGAGAAGGTGTTATTTGTTTTTCGTCATCACATTATAGCCATGCGTAAAGGCTTTTATATGTTGCTTATCCCACTGGTAATAACCGCAATACCACCACTTATTTGGAGGTATAATCTTGAATTATTTTTGTTGCCAATCGGTGGATTGGTATTAGGCTTATTATTGTTCTCGTATCATCTAATACTATGGTATTTTACAATTTATATAGTTACTGACCAAAGGATTAGACAAGTTACACAGCGTGGATTCTTTGGCAAAGACGTCATCGAATTAAGATTATCTAAGGTTCAAAACATTAGCTATAATGTACCTGGTTTTAGTGGTGAAATATTTCAGTTTGGCACAATTGTTATTCAAACTTATGTTGGAGATTTAGTGATTCAAAAAGTTGAACACCCAGACAAGATATACAATCAATTGCAAGATGCCGTAAATAGTGCCATAGAAAAGCAGGGAGAAGATGAATAAATTTTTTAATAAATTTATAAAAAAGACCAATGAAACAGATAGCGTATCTCGTATCACGAGTGATACGGTTGCTGAACACCGCGAGAAAATATTGGCTGGAGGTCGAAGGTTTAAGTATCCTATCCAATACGTAAAACATAAGTTAGTTTTTAACGCCATAGCAATCAGTTTAGTGGCGCTTACTTCGGTAGTATTTTTGATATGGTGGCAACTATATTCCGTTCAAAATACGGGTGAATTTATGTATAGGATTACAAAATTTATACCAGTTCCAGTAGCGAATGTTGATGGTGAGACAGTTCTATATAGTGACTACTTAATGAAATACAGGAGCTCAGTGCATTATTTAGAGAGCAAAGAGCAAGTTAATCTTAAGTCGGAAGACGGTATCCGTCAAATTGAATACATTAAGCAAAAATCATTACAAGATGCCATAGAAGACTCTTTTGCTGACAAATTAGCTAGAGAAATTGGTATATCTTTGGATCAGAAAGAATTGGAGGCATTTTTAGTTCAACAGCGAAAATCAAATGATGGTGAAATATCAGAACAAACTTACGAATCCGTTATAGCTGATTATTATGATTGGAGTCCATCCGAGTATCGTCATGCTGTTGAAAGAAAACTATTAAAACAAAAGGTTGCGTATGCGATTGATAGTGATTCTAGAAACCAAATAGATATAATGTCGAACGCCATAAAAGCCAATCCGTCTCTGGACTTCAAAAAACTTGTCGAGTCAACTAATAAAACACTTGTTAACAAAATAGAATATGGTCAGTCGGGCTGGGTACCAAAAGATAATCAAGATGGCGGATTAGCTGACGCTGTGTCTAGCTTTAATAACAACGCCGTCACGGGAATCATTGAATCTTCACTGGGCGACGGATATTATATCGTAAGGCTACTCGACAGAAAAGCTTCCACTGTCAATTATGAATACATAAAAGTTCCACTTTTTGAGTTCTCGAAAAGACTAAATGATCTCAAAAATCAAAACAAAATCATAAAATATATAACCATAGAAGAAATATAGGACGTAAATATGTTTAATTTACCAAACTTACCATATAATAACGATGCTCTCGGAAGTTACTTAAGCGAAGAGCTAATGAAATTTCATCACGATATGCATCATCAGGCATATGTAGATAAGTTGAACGTCGCAATTGATGTGCTTAATGTTGATTTAGGCGATAAAACACTAGACGAAATACTAATTGCCTACAAAGACAATGTAGCTATTAGAAATAACGGTGGTGGTCATTATAATCATAGTCTGTTTTGGAACTGTATGTCGCCAAATGGCGGCGGTGAACCAAGCGGTGCAATAGCAAAAGTAATAGCAGATAGATATGGTAGTTACCAAAACTTTGTTGATGAGTTCTCGGCAAAAGCTTTAAGTGTTTTTGGTAGCGGGTGGACATTTTTGCAGCCAAACGGAGAGATTATTAATACACCAAATCAGGATACGCCTATTTTGATGGGCTTGGACTCGCCGGTCTTGTGTTTAGATGTTTGGGAGCATGCTTATTACATCGATTATCGTAATCGCCGAGCTGATTATATTAAAGCCTGGTGGAATATAGTTGATTGGAAGTCAGCAGAACAAAGACTTAAGCACAAATAGTTAATATGAATAAAGCCCTCAACTTTCAAATCGAAAAAGAGCTGTCTGGTACTATGGCGCGTGCGGGGGTGATTAGTACACCGCATGGCGAAATTAAAACACCGGCTTTTATAGTTGGTGGAACAAAAGCCACAGTCAAAACATTGACGAATGAGCAGGTAAAAGAACTCGGTGGCCAGTCAATTTTAGCTAATACCTACCATTTAATGCTTCAGCCAGGAGCCGATACTATCGCTTTGGCTGGTGGTATAAATCGGTTTATGAACTGGGATTTACCAACCTTTACTGATAGTGGCGGGTTTCAGGTCTTTTCTTTGGGTATGGCCTACAAAAAAGGTATCGACGCCACTAGTCATAGTGTGAAAGGCGATTCAAAAAAGGCCAAACATTCAAGCAGTCAATTGGCAAAAGTTACTGACGATGGTGTTTACTTTAGGTCTCATATCAATGGACAGAGCTTGTATATGAATCCAGAAATATCTATGGAGTTACAACATAAAATTGGTGCTGACATTCATATGGCCTTTGATGAATTGACTTCGCCGCTAGCTGGCCGTGAATATATCAAGACGGCTATGGATCGGACGCATTTGTGGGCCGATAGGTCATTAAAACGACACCAGGAATTAAATGATGAACATCAGAAAAAAGGTGAATATCTTCAGGCACTTTTTGGTGTAGTACAGGGAGCTAGGGAAGAAGAATATCGTAAAGAAAGCGCCACTTTTTTAGGTCAACGTGAGTTTGATGGCTATGGTATCGGTGGTGTATTTGAGCCAGAAGAAGTGCCAATTACGGTTCGTTGGGTTACTGAAATACTACCAAAGGATAAACCAAGGCACTTATTAGGGCTTGGTTCGCAGCCGGCTGATTTATTTTTGGGTATTCAATATGGTATTGATACATTTGATTGTGTGGCGCCAACCAGGCAGGCGAGAAATGGTGCATTATTTACTTTTGACGGTCGATTGAATATCAAAAACAGTTGTTTTAAGAACGATTATTCGGTGATTGATAGTGATTGTGGCTGTTATACGTGTAAAAACTATACTCGTGCCTATTTGCACCACTTATTTAGATCTAGTGAAATACTTGGATTAACGCTTGCTAGTGTTCATAACGAGCATTTTGTAGTTAGGTTGGTCGATAACATTAGAGATAGTATTCTTAACGAAACCTTCTTTACGTACAAAAACAGCTTTCTTAATCGTTATTACGGCAATAAGAAAGCGGCTAAATTTTTTGAGTTAGACTAGGGGAGACGATACTTCTTTATCGCCCAATTTTGTAGTAGTTGAATGGCCACCGTATGATATTTCTGTTTTAAATACTACGCCACTACCCTCGATTGCTGCTTGACTATCGTAATTAGCAACTACTTTGTCAATTTTATGGTTTGGTGTTTCAAAACCATCAAAAGTTTTTAGTATTCTATCTCTTATAGAACTATTAATATAGTTAGCGTTTTTATCTATTACATTTGGTACAGCCAACGCGACCTTGGTTATTTTATAACCACCGTTTCTAAAATCTTCTAGACTAGCTTTCAATAATCGTTCGTTTTCATCTAGATCACTAAATTCTTGTCCATAAACATATGTATTTAGATTATCGCCTCTTTTTTTCAGAGTAACAAAGATAGGGAAGCTGTTTGGATTGCATACGATGGCCATATTGTGATTAGGGCCATTATCTTCCATGAAATCAATCATTCCACTTGAATCTGGCAATAACACTTCAACGCCGTCTTTTTTCTTGTATTCACGTTCAAGGTCTTTTACCACTTTTTCCATCTTAATAGGACGACTTTTGGTTTCTGGTGAAGTGGGTGATTCAATTACACTGGTTGTTGCGATTGAGCCAATATGACGAATTGTTTTTTTACCTATTCGTTCGGTTTCTGATTGATCTACTTTTATTGGTGTTAGCGTTTCAGGTGTTAGCGTCATTTTTGTTTTTTATTCTCTTTATATTATTATTTATAGCATAAGTTGAATGATTTTGCAAGTACTAAATTTTAATCAATAAAAACAGCTACCTTTCGGTAGCTATCTTTATTGGCGGGTCCGACCGGATTTGAACCGGCGATCTCCTCCGTGACAGGGAGGCGTGATAACCCCTTCACTACGAACCCGTATATAATTTTGACTCTAGTATGATAACAGTTTTTCACTTCTAGCGCAACAGCTATGAGCCGTTTATTTTTAGCCGTCTAGGTGTTATAATCATACTTGATCAACTGAGTGCCGCTGTAGCTCAGCTGGTAGAGCGGCGCTTTCGTAAAGCGTAGGTCTCCGGTTCAAATCCGGACAGCGGCTCCATTAAAACGTATATATTCATTGTATGAAAACCAATTTAACTAAAATCTTGAAGCATGTGATTGAGGATAAGTATTTTACTATATCGCTTCTAATTTTTTTGTTGATTGTAATGACATATTTAGTGATTACTGGATTTTCTATCAAACCGAGTGAACGACAGGTAATTTCGCATTATTCGGCGTTTGGAATGACGCATTTTTATTTTGATCAATGGTTCTATTTATTTTCTTTTATCTTCTTTGGAGTTTTATTAACTATTTTTAATAGCTTTATTGCTATAAAAATACATCTTGAGAAAGGTCGGTCGCTGGCGATGTCGTACCTGGTTATTAGTATCGGTATCATTTTTTTGTGTTGGTCGACAGCCTCAACCGTAATGAGCTTAAGGAATCTCTTGTAGATCAAAATGGTAGATAAATTAGAGATACCACTCGGAAAAAGAACGCTAAAATACCGATTGTTTGAGATGTTGCCGGCATTTCTAAGTTATGGTCTGCTTCTTCTATTAGTCATACTCTCTATCGTTAGCCCAGCTATGGCGGCGGTCTACCTTTTGTTTATAATCGTTACATTGCTTGTCAAATCAGTTGGTATAGCGGTTCACACTATCCAAGGACGCATGAAGCTTGATGCAGCCGAGCGTGTTGATTGGCGTGAACGACTATCTGATTTAGAAGATCCTAAAGCAGCCCATGAGTCTTACGCCAAAAATCGTCAGAACAATAATTCTGTCTTTGATTTGCCAAGTCATATATATAATCTGCAAACTATAATTAATGATCCGCAACTTTTTCCAAAACCTTCTGAGATTTATCATGCCGTTATAGTTGCGACTTATAATGAGTCATACGATATTTTATCTCCCACAATTAAATCAGTTCTCGATAACAGCTGTGGCCCTAAGAGAATAATCTTAGTGATTGCCTACGAAGAGAGAGGCGGTCATAAGATTGAAGAAACTGTTAGAAGTCTTAAAAAGGAGTATTCAGATAAATTTTTTGCTTTTGAGATTGTTAAACATCCTAAGGATTTACCAAATGAGGTTATTGGCAAGGGAAGTAATATAACTTATGCCGGCAAATTTTTGAGTGAATGGTTAAAAACAAAAAAAATAGCTTCAAGTAGAGTGATAGTTACAACTTTAGATAGTGATAATCGTCCGTTTAGATCGTATTTTGATTATGTGGCTTATGAGTATATCGTCCATAAGGATAGAAAGAATCTGTCTTATCAGCCAGTTTCTTTGTTTATGAATAATATATGGGATGCTCCTGCGCCAATGCGTGTTATCGCAACAGGAAACTCGTTTTGGAACATTATAAGCTCAATGAGGCCACATACTTTAAGAAACTTCGCCTCTCATTCTCAGCCACTAGATGCTCTTGAAGAGATGAACTTTTGGAGTACTCGAACTATTGTCGAGGATGGTCATCAGTATTGGCGTAGTTATTTTCATTTTAATGGCAATTATTCAGTCCTTCCTATATATGTGCCGATATATCAAGATGCGGTTTTGTCTGATACATATTTAAAAACCCTTAAGGCCCAGTTTGTTCAGCTGCGGCGTTGGGCTTATGGTGCGTCTGATATTCCTTATGTAGCGACTAGAATATTTACAAAAAATCGTAAAGTGCCATTTATTGGTAGCGTGGCAAAATTGTTAAGGCTAATTGATGGACATATAACTTTGGCCAGTATGTCTATTTTGGTTGCTTTTGGTGGTTGGGTGCCACTTCTGATTAATAGTGAAGCTTCGCGCAGCGTTCCGGCTCATCAATTGCCTGAAGTAGTTAGTATAATCCAACAGATTGCTTTA
>Ga0172375_10004677_pt1 | contig 20084 bp, 19 predicted proteins | sample LakKiv1m_FD_114537 | JGI IMG/M metagenome (GOLD analysis project Ga0172375, IMG submission 114537) | Freshwater microbial communities from Kabuno Bay, South-Kivu, Congo - kab_092012_11.1m | ecosystem: Environmental > Aquatic > Freshwater > Lake | place: Democratic Republic of the Congo...
CAAAAGTCCTAATTTGTCACCCTGAGCCTGTCGAAGGGTGCTCTAACTGTTTGATTTGCCGTAATTCTTCGACAAGCTCAGAATGACAGAAGGGCCCTTTTTTAGACTTTTGCAAGAGGCTCAGATTGTTTTTAAACGCAGTTTGTCGGGATATGAGATTATAACTATTATTGACCGCAATCAATAGGAGGATGCATGAAGATAGAATATGACTATTATGCAAAAGCTCTTTACATTAGACTTCAGGAAAAAGAACGGAGCAGAAGCCTTGAAGTTAATGAAAATCTGAATCTTGATCTGGATGAAAAGGGTAATCTCATAGGGATCGAAATCCTTAACCCCGGGGATTATCCAATAGAACAGATACTAAAACCATCTGTTGAGGAATATACAGAAAAAGATGCTGAAACCATTGCCTTTAAAAAAGAGCGTGTATGAGTACTTATTAACCCCTTTTTTAGCTTTCCTATGCATCCTGATTTTGGTCCTGCCTTGCAAAAACGATATGCCTTATGAAGCAGATACTACTTAACCGAGAAACTCTAAAGTCAAGGCCATCCTATGGGTTTTCTGAGTGTTGAAAAGAATTGATAAATTTATGAGGCTCTTGCAAAAGTCCTAATTTGTCACCCTGAGCCTGTCGAAGGGTGCTCTAACTGGTTTGATTTGCCGTAATTCTTCGACAAGCTCAGAATGACAGAAGGGCCCTTTTTCAGACTTTTGCAAGAGGCTGTTATGTATATTTATTATGTGGAGATAATATGTTGAAAACCGAAAAAGTAAAAACGCATGTGATGTTCCCGGCTGAACTCCTTCAGGCTATAGATAAAACTGTAGGCGGTCGAAAGCGCAGCAAGTTTATTGTTGAGGCGGCTAAAGAAAAGCTTGAGGGACTCCAAATTTCTCAACTAACCCTACAACGCAACTTAGCGATAATGACACTACATGTTGTATATTTAATCCAAACATATCCACAATATATTGTGCTTTAAATATTAAGTTGCGTTGTAGGGCTAATTCTATTTTCGCTTGCCTAAACTTTTCAGGCTCAACAGGCGTGCCATCATTATATTTTAGCGGAAGCAGTATCTCGTATCTTTCTAATGGCATTATCAAAGCCTTCTGTCTCAATGACCGTGTACGGGATATTTAAAGAGTCGATCATATCAAGGGCAGAGAATGGAATTTCATAAGTATCCTCAGGCAGACAGACGACTCTAATACGTTTTGACAATTCGAGAAAACCAATGGCATCATTTTCTGTGCCTTTAAATTTTATTCTTACCATTTTCATAATTAAACTATAGAGATTTAGTATAAATAAAGTCAAGGATTCGATAAAGCTATGTAACCAATTACATAAATCCTTAACAGAATTTTCGCATCTTTTCATCATCTTTTTAAATAAACTAAATATTTCCAAATAGTTACAAAGTGGCATGGTAATTGCTGAAAATTGACGTTATATCGGTGCTTATATGGAGCAATTTTTAAAATAAACAAAAAACTTTCACCAATAAACCTAAATACTGCAAAAAGCTATCAACTTTCTATATTGTCATTCCGGCTTGTCCGGAATCTTTCCTCCATGTATGAAGGATTTAAGAAGGATTCCCGACAAGCGGGAATGACAATCAGGTTGATAAAGGAGTTCACTATAGGTGGATTCCTGCATTCAACAGTAAATAGGCTGTAAATCTGCTTTTTACAATGATTTGCAGGCATGAAATGAATGATTTTTTGCAACTGATGGGTAATGTGACTTTTAAGTGGAGGAAATTATGAAAAAAATTATTTTGGTAACATCTCTTTTTTTATTCCTATTCACCGGGCTAGCTTTAGCTTATGACAGCGGACATGTTTATATTAACGGCATAGTTGGTTCTGTTTCTTCAGATGCCATTACGATCTCAGGTATGAGATATAAAATCGATAAAAAATGCAAAGTCGTCATTCAATATAAAGAGCATGGCTCTTTTCATGAAAAACCCGCAAAGCGCTGGGATGTTAATTCCGGAGACAGAGTTACCGCAAAAATGATAGGGAATATCATCTATGAAATTATGCTTGAGAGGTGGAGAAGATGAAACTTGCAAAGCATTTGAATAAAAAAGGAATACTTTGTATATGGTTATTTATTTTCATTTCTTTACCTTTCTTATGCCTTTATGAAACTGAAGCAGCTTCCATGCAGGATTATTGTATCGTCCCCCCATTTGTCTCACAGAGCGTTCCTCCGCTTGTTATGTTCGAGGTTGGAAGGGAACATAAACTCTACTATGAAGCTTACAATGACGCATCTGATTTTGATGAAGACGGCAGGCTGGATGTGGATTATAAACATTCCATCGATTATTACGGTTATTTCGATTTCAACAAATGCTATACCTACAGCAGCACGGGAACCGGCCAGTTCACTCCTGTTTCGGTAACGACTGATAAATTCTGCAGTTCCGGGCAGTGGAGCGGGAATGTCCTGAACTGGATCACGATGTCCAGAATGGACGTCCTGAAAAAGGTCCTTTACGGCGGACACAGGGTGACCGACAGTACTGCTCAAACCGTATTGGAAAGGGTTTATGTTCCGCAGGACGCCCATAGCTGGGGCAAGGAACTTACAGGGAGGCTGTGCTTTGACGGCAGTACCTATACCTATAATTGCTGGAGGGATTCAGACTGCGGTTCCGGTTCCACCTGCGTTGACAAATCTCAGAGCCTTATTGGCATAAGTGCAACCGATCCGCCAAATGACTGTTCCTATACATCCACAATTAACAATATCTCAGGACAAATTTTAGTTGCACGATACTCACACTCAAGCAGTGCCAGCGATGACTTGCAATGCGGAATCGATCATGCGAACCTTATCAATTCATACGAACCGATAAATTTAATCGACCATTTCACGGTAACCAGTTTCAGTGACACACGGTTGGATCCCACTCAAAACCATTATGACAATTACAATATCTTTGCTGTTGCAGAGTTTAATGTAGCGAGCAACAAAAAAGGTGACTGGCAGTTTTTTGTTGACGGCGATGACGGGGTTGAAGTACAGGTGGATGGCACGATCGTAGCGTCACGGTATGGCTGCCACTCGTACTGCGCGACTGCCCCAACAACTGCGTGCGATGCAACACAGAGTGGCACCATCAACCTTAATACCTCAGGTTACCACAGGCTTATTGTAAGGCATACCGAGAGAACTGCCGCTGATGGTGTTAAAGTGTGGTATAAGAGACCCGGGGATTCAAGCTGGACTCTTTTCCCTGAATCACTGACAATAAGGACCCCCGATATTGTCTCAGGGGCTGACTGTACTATTGAATTTCCTCAATTCATAGAAACTGGGATACCGGTTATCGGTGTAGCAGGCAATCAGCACCTCTTCTGCAGTACAACCCTTTCAGACGGCGGCACTCCCATCGTGAGAAAGCTGGAAAACAAGCCGAACAGGATTTGGGAGTGGGCCTCAAAGGAAAGGCCGGTCTGCGCTGATACATTTGCGGATGGAAGCAGCACCGGGACACCCACGGATTATACGGTCAGGGTAGAGGTATGTAAATCTTCTGTCGGACTTGAGCCGAACTGCAAGAATTACAGCGGGACATACAAGCCCACAGGACTCCTTCAGAAATACGGAGAAGGAAAGGCCAATGATAAGGTTTGCTCCAAGACCTTTACGAAAACATGTAATTCGGATGCTGATTGTACTATTGCAACTGAAGGCATGTGCATTGATAGATCGCAAATGTATTTTGGACTCATGACAAATTCCTATACGAAAAACCTCAGCGGAGGTGTCTTAAGAAAGAACATCGGGAGTATCACCGACGAGACGAATCTCAATAACGGTATCTTCCAGACCTCAGAGAATGTTCAAGGGAATATCATAATTACCTTCGACAGGCTTAAAACGGTGGGATTCCAATATTCCACTTATTCCTATGAGGCTTCCAGCGGCGGGAACTGCGGCTGGATAACAAGCAGGCCCCTGAATGAGGGCGAATGCCGCATGTGGGGCAATCCAATAGGAGAAATGATGTATGAAAGCCTGCGGTACTTTGCAGGGAAAGGCGCACCGACAGCGGCATTTACCTATTCCACAACCGCAGACTCAGGACTGAACCTTTCGAAGCCTTCTTGGGGATATAACAAGGGGAGCACTATCTATCAGCCGTATCAATTGTACCCTTCATGCGCAAGGCCGTTCATGCTCATCCTGAGCGATATCAACACGAGTTATGACTACGACCAGGTGCCTGGCAGCGCATTCAGTTCATTTGCCGAGGATGCAGCCACGCCGCAGCTGAACCTTGATGTGTCGACCCTTGCCAATACCATCGGCACCACTGAATCGATAGCAGGCCATGATTGGTATATTGGTGAAAGCGGAAGCCTGAATGACTTTATGTGCTCAGCGAAGAATGTATCAAACCTCAGCCTTGTAAAAGGTATGTGTCCCGAGGAGCCTACAAAAAAGGGGACTTATTATTCTGCAGCAGTAGCATATTATGGGAAAACCTTAATGCATGCGAACACAGGAAAGCCTGATGTTAATACTTACGCAGTAGCGCTTTCCTCGCCGGTGGCTGACCTGAAGATAAAGGGAGGGAGCAACTATGTTACGCTAGTGCCGATTGGCAAATCGGTGAGCGGATGTCTTGGTGTTTATGCTGCCTGCGCTGCTCATTGCACGTTTTCAGAGGACTCAAGCGGACGATTTTCAAGCACCTGCACTTCAGATGCCTTCTGCCCTTCCAATCAGATAGTGGATGTTTATGCTGATACGGTGAAATATGATTCGAACAACAATGTCATTTATGCGAAATACAGGATCAATTTTGAGGATGTCGAGCAGGGCGCTGACCACGACATGGATGACATCACAACTTACGAGATCTGCACCCAGGCGGCGGTGGATGCGGGATACGGCACATGCGGCGGAACCCTGGGTTCGGATATCCAGATAAAACTCAACGTTGAGTATGCTGCCGGGTGCATAGATCAGATTTCCGGCTTTGTGATCTCAGGCACTACTGAAGACGGGGTGTATTTACCAGTGAGGGATAAAGACGTTTCAGGGCCAGACGGTGATACGCCTTCATCAATTGCAGGCATGCCTCTCAGCTGGAGTAAGACCTTTACTACATCCGGAAGCCCGACAGGTTTTCTGAAAAATCCCCTCTGGTTTGCGGCAAAATGGGGCGGCTTTGAGGATATAGACGGAGACAGCAAACCTTTTACGGATTCTTCCTGCGGAACGGCTTCTCCTAATACGAAATGTGCCGAGTGGGATAAAGACAGCAACGGTGTCCCTGATAATTACTTCCTCGTGGTAAATCCATTAAAGCTCGAGGAACAGCTTGACAAGGCATTATTGAGCATCCTTCGACGTGCGGCTTCCGGAACAGCGGCCTCTGTTTTAGCATCAGGCGAGGGCAGTGGTGCAAACCTCCTGCAGGCTATATTTTATCCAAAGAGGCTATTTAACAGGGAAATTGACTGGACGGGTTCTCTGCAAAACCTCTGGTACTATGTGGACCCGAGACTGGAATACAGCACTATCAGGGAAGATACAGTAAATGATGACGCTCTGATAATAGATGAAGATTATATTATTAATTTCTACTTCGATGAGGCTGACCAAAAGACAAAGGCAAACCGTTTTGCAAGTAATGCAGACGGCACTAAAGGCGCACAGCAAACCACAGTTCCACTTGAAGAGCTGAAATACCTATGGGAAGCAGGGGCCATTCTGCACGGCCGGGACGCTTCTTCAAGGGACATTAAAACGTCATTAGATGGAAGCACACTGATAAACTTTAGTACCGGGAATGCAGGTACATTACAATCACATCTTCAGGCATCTGATCTGACAAATGCCCAGAATATCATACGATATGTTCGGGGTGAGAGCGATGTAAATACAACTCTTTATCGGGACAGAACTGTCACGTATGATTCAACAACAGGAATATGGAAGCTTGGAGATATTGTTAGCTCCACACCAAGGGTTGTCTCGTGGATTAATTTAGGTAACTATTACAAGACATACAAAGATTACACGTATAAGGATTTCCTGAACTCCGATGCATACAAATACAGGGGCAAGGTTATCAGTGGTATAACGTATGGAAGTGGCATGGTCTTCACCGGAGCAAACGATGGAATGCTTCATGCCTTTAAACTCGGCGCGCTCGAAGTAGTCAATGACAATACGACAAAAAAGGCTTCCCTCAAAGGAACTGATTCGGGAAAAGAAGAATGGGCTTTTATACCCAAAAATTCCCTGCCGTATCTGAAATATCTCATGGACAAAGATTACTGCCATCTTTACTATGTCGATGCAACACCATTTATTTTTGATGCGAGCATTGGCTCGCCTTCTGTTACAGGTAATTACTGGAATGAGACCAAGACGGTTGATTCATGGAGAACAATCCTCATCGGCGGCATGAGACTGGGCGGCGCATGTAAGGCCTCTGCCAGCACATACGGAGTTCAAACACCTATTGCTGGAGAAGGCTATTCCTCTTATTTTGCTCTGGACATTACAGATACTACGAACCCGATCCTTCTATGGGAGTTCTCACGTCCTGTTAATAACGATCTCGGTTTTACAACATCAGGCCCGGCGATCATCAAAATAAACGCCAGAGATGCCAGTGCAGGCTCAAGTTCTCCAAATAAAGATAAAAACGGGAGATGGTTTGTTGTGTTTGCCTCAGGGCCGACTGGACCAATAACCACAACAAATCTTTCGTTTAATGGATTCTCTGATCAAAATCTCAAACTATTTGTCCTTGATCTGAAAACCGGAGCACTTGTAAGGGTCATCGATACGGGAATAACATATGCCTTTGGCGGTTCTCTTAACAACGCCAATATTGATTATGACCTGGACTACCAGGACGATGCAATTTACCTTGGCTATACAAAGGCAGAGACTAATCCGCCTGATGCGAATACGAAATGGACAAATGGCGATGTCGTCCGCCTCCTTACAAGGGAAGATCTGAACGGTGAAGATGTCAGCGCCACGGGGAATACAGCCCTTAATCCCAACAACTGGGTATGGAGTTATGTCACGGAAACAAACATTGGACCGGTCACTTCGTCTGTTGGTCATCTCGCGCATTATCCTACGAACAGTTCAACCCCTGATAAGGCATGGCTGTACTTTGGCACTGGAAGATATTTTTACAGAGAGGATGATATCACTTCAGCACGTATTCTCTTTGGTGTAAAAGAAAAATGTCTGGCGAAGATAAAAAACATTCAAACCTTAACCGACCCGGTATGCGATAATAGCGATGAGCTTGGGTTAAGCGATCTTGATAACGCAACTACCACTGCTCCGACAACAGAATCAACAAACGGCTGGTATATAACGTTAGATTCCTCTGAAAGAGTTATAACGGACCCGCTTGCTTCAAGCACAGGCGCTATATTTTTTACAACATTTGCTCCAAGCCCGGACATCTGCGAATATGGCGGCTCAACTTATCTGTGGGCCGTGAAATATAATAGAGGGGGCGCTGTAGCAAGCTCATTAAAAGGAAAGGCGATTTTGCAGGTATCAACAGGAGTTATTGAAGAGATAAATTTGAAAACTGCATTTGCCGAAAAAGGGGGAAGGAGAAGCGCCAGCATGCTCGGAATGCCTCCTACAGGCCAGGGGTTATCAATATTATCACAACCTCCGCCTGTAAAGAGGGTGATACATGTAAGAGAAAGGTAAAAAGAAAACCGGGATACATGATGCATGATTCAGGATACAGGAGATATCAGACACCTAGCTGTCATGCTGAACTCGTTTCAGGGTCTTAAGTGACAGTTTAGAGATGCTGAAGCAAGTTCAGCATGACAAGAAATAAATGTATTAAAGGTATTTTGTGAAAGATAACGGCATAACATTAATAGAGCTAATAGTTGTTATTTCTATAATTGGCATCCTTGCAGTTGCCCTCGGATTTTCTTTTCAGGGGTGGATGGGGGGTTACAGGATTGAGGTTCAGACGAAAGAGATGTATGTTGATTTGATGAATGCAAGAGCAAGGGCAATGCAGAGGAACAGGTGTCATTTCGTGGTTGTAACTGCTAATAACTATCAGATATTTGAGGATGCAAATGAAAATTGCGCATACAATGCCGGTACTGATACGGCATTGACAGTGTTCACAAATCCGAAAACATTGACTTATACATCAAATTGGACTGGGACAGTCACTATGGATACGCGGGGAATTGTTTCACCTAATAACACGATTCAATTTAACATTGGTACCAATACCCCTGATTATGACTGTATAGTATTATTTGCAACAAGAATAAATATGGGGAAATGGAATGGAAGTTGCGTTGCTAAATAAAAAGGGTCTTTCACTTGTTGAGGTAATGATTGCCCTTGTGGTGGTCCTTGTGGTCTTTCTTGCATTGATGCAGACTGCACTGGTGAGTATCGACTCAAACATGATAAATGTTTTGAGAAATGAGGCAGTAAGTATAGCAGAAATGAGGATGAATGAGGCAAGGAATACACTATTTGATAATTTAGGGGCTGGTACTACTTCAGGAACTGTTACCAGAAACATTAGAAACATAACAAATTTTCAATACACCGTAACAAGAACAGTCACCAGTAGGGGTACAGATAACAAGCAGATAGATATAACTATTAGATGGGAATGGAAGGAAAAGACGGTGGCTAATGGAAATCCTTATACCCATAGCATTACCACAATATTGAGGAGACAATGATTAAGCGAGAAGATGGTTTTAGTTTAGTAGAATTAATGATAACAATGGTCGTTTTTGTATTTGTCATCGCTGCTGCCTCTCAAGTGTTTACAGGTCTGTTAACACAATTCAAACAACAGAGCAAGATAGCAGAAACAAATATAGAGGGCATAGTAGGGCTCGAAATTCTAAGGCGTGATATAGAGCATGCAGGATATGGGCTGCCGTGGAACGTAACAGGAGCTAACTGGTCAGACTTACCAAACTATATAGAGGCTGAATCTATTAGCTGTACTCCAAATACTAACGATTTTGATGATGCACCAAATAATGCACCGAAAGCTATTTTAAGCAGAAATAATGCAAGCTTCAGCGGCTGTGGAGCAAATAGTATTTTTAATGGTTCGGATTATCTGGTGATAAAGGCAGTAAATATTACAAGAAGCGATACTACCCAGAGATGGACCCGGTTGAGGAGTGGCAACGAAAAAAGAAACGGTTTGTCTGGGGATAATTTTGATGATACTGACCGAGTAATTGTTATATCTCCAGGAAGTACAGATGCAAATGGAATGGCGTTAGTGGCTTACAGTAGTGGTGGGACAACATATTGGCATACAACTTACGATGCGACCTCAACCTTTGCCCCATCTGATGAAACAGAGACACGAGTAATTTACGGGCTTGACCCATTAGACACAACAGGTGAACCTTATACGCGCAGGATGCCTTTTAACAGGGCTGACTATTATATCTGGAGAAATAGTACCAGCACTGCCACAGACGAGGTGCCTGACAGGTGCGCCCCTAATACAGGTGTGCTCAGAAAGGCTGTTATCAGCCAGAAGAATGGACAGCGTGAAAATCCCTTACCTCTCCTTGACTGTGTTGCTGATATGCAGATAGTATATGGACTTGATACAGATGCAACTCCTGATAATGTGATTAATTGCTATGTAAATAATCTGGCAGACAGTTTAGCTACAGTAGATGCAGAAAACATACGGGATCGGGTTAGAGAAGTAAGAGTATACGTACTATCACATGAAGGGCAATTTGATGGGGCTTTTACCTTTATTCCTCCTATAGCTCCCAGTTCCATCAGGGTCGGAGAATCTTCAGCAGTTTTACTAGGTGGTAGTTGTACAGGAGTTACAGTTTTAGGGCGAGATTTTGATCTTAGTGGAATAACTAACTGGCAAAATTACAGATGGAAGGTTTATACATTGGTTGTAAAGCCGAATAACCTGAGGTAACGACATGATAAAAAACGGGACTCTCCTTAAAGATACTAAGAAATTCATAAGTAAGGCTCCATGTATGTCATTCCCGCTTGTCGGGAATCTTTCCGATAAAGAAGGATTCTGGACAAGCCAGAATGACAGAAAGAGGACTTCAGGATGTCTTTTTACTGATGAATTTCTTAGTAAAAAAACCAGAGGCAGGAATCTACAATCCGCAATCTGCAATGAAAGGGGCATCGCCCTTGTAATGGTATTGATATTGTCAGCAATCGCACTTGCCGTCATGTCAGGATTGATATACATGATAATAGCTGGGACACAGATATCAGGTATGCAAAAAAGGTATAAAACTGCTCTCGAGGCTGGCATGGGCGGTGCAGATGTTACATATCAGCTTATTGGCGCCAGGGGAGACCCTGGTATTTCAGGTATTGGCTTAACCATAACTGCAACTTCATCATGCTTAACAGATAAACTCAATAAATCAACAGCCAACTGGGGATCAGGATGTGACAGTTCAATGACCGTTGGTTCTTCTTCCAATGATATGTATTTTGATCTCGGTGCAAGCCCATATCCTACATATAGGGTTTACGCAAAGATAGTTGATACAGTTGAGGGCAATTCTGCTGCTGATGAAGGTTTGGGAGGGGAAGGTGTGACATCTTCAGGCTCAGGTGAAGTAATTGCTGTAAGCATGCCATATCTTTATACGATAGAGGTGGATGCAGAAAATAAAGCTAATCCGTCTGAAAGGGCAAAGCTGTCTATACTTTATCAATATTAATGATGCAAGATGCAAGATATAGTCTGAGCCTTTTGCTTATGTCATTCCTTCGCCTCAGAATGACATAAGAGGTATGGTGATCAATGAATAAGTTTTTATGGTTTATACTTTTAATTCTGGTGCTTTCCTGCTCATCAGAAAAGCCTTCAGATGTAAGTACTCAAAGACCTCCAGAGGTAGGAAGCAGTAGCGTTTCCGAACTGTCCAGGCCACCTGTTTCTTTAGGTAGTGCATATTCATTGGAAATCGTTCCTGCTAATGCCACTCGTAATTCAACGATATACTTAATTGCTCGAGGTTTCAATCTCCCTGATGCGAAGATAGAGTGGTTAGTAAATGATAGATTAACCGGCAGCTCCATAGCCTCCCGATTTAATGCCGCGGGAACAAAGAAAGGGGATAAGGTTCTGGCCAGGGCAATAATACAGGGCAAAGAAATACTTTCTAACACTATACAGATAAAAAATTCCCTGCCTGTGATCAGCAAGGTAAAAATCCTCCCGGAGGTCTTTAAACCAGGTGATACCATTAGTGTTGAGGCTTCAGGAAGTGACAGAGATGGAGATAAGGTAACCATCTCATATGAATGGACTAAAAATGGAGAGCCTGCAGGTAACAATAAACAAATAGATGTGCCACTCAAAAGAGGGGACAAGGTGGATATAAAAATTACTCCTTTTGATGGAGAGGCTTACGGATGCTCAGTTATTTTGCGCAGAGAGATACTAAATCTGCCCCCAATGATTATTGAGGATAAAAAGTATAATTTTGATGGAAAGGTTTACTCCTACCAGGTTAAAGCTACAGACCCAGACGGAGACCCCTTGTCTTATTTCCTCAAAACTGCGCCTTCTGGCATGACAATTGACCCTTTAACAGGACTGATAAAATGGAATGTGCCGCCTGAGTTTAAAGGAAAAACCCCTATCACTGTCTCTGTCACAGATGGACACGGCGGTGAGGTTGTGCAGAGCTTTACTCTGGAGATAACGCCTGAGACGAGGTAGGTTATTAAATAAGACTGTTCAAACATGCCTGCGGATAAATAAGACCATAATTTTTCTATTCTTATTCGTGATATAATAAAACTTATTTTACCTAAGGAGGGTTTTAAGATGCCGCAACTAAACATAAAGATAAAAGATACAGAAATAATTTCACTGGTAGAGCAGTTACCCAAAAAAAAGAAGCAAGTATTACTTAAAAAGCTAATAATTCAGGATATGCCAGGCCTTGGAAAAATTTCAGGTATTGGAAGAAAAAGGTTTTTGGCGTTTTGTAAGAAGAGAGGCATTAACCCTGATCTTTTATCAGAGGAAGACAAAGAAAGATTGGTAGATAAGGTCTTGCACGAAGCAAATTGATTAAGGCAGTTTATGATACCAATATCCTTATATCAGGACTTTTATGGAAAGGATTACCGTATAGATGTTTATTGCTTGCAAAAGCAAGAGCAGCTGAACTTTTTTTGTGTAAAGAGATAGTCTCCGAACTTTCCTCGAAGTTGAGAAGCAAATTCAATTTTACAGACATTGAAGTGAAAATGGTTATAAAAGAGATAAAATCTTTTTCTAAAAACATAAAGATAGAAGGTAGTCTAAAGGTTGTCAAGGAGGACGGAGACGACGATAAATTCATAGAATGTGCATATATTTCTAATGCGAAGTGCATTGTATCAGGAGACAGACATTTGCTTAATCTGAAATCCTATAAAAGTATAGAAATACTCAATGCGAGGGATTTTTTAAAAAGAATAGAAGAGGACCGAGTGATCATGACCACAAATCCTACAAAACTGAAATAATGGAACCTCAAACTTGGTTATAATGTAAAGGTAGAATTACTGGAAGTTTAGTCCCCGTTTATATATTCCCTCAAAACCCGCCTTCCGGCATGACCGTTGATCCTTCAAAGGGGCTAATAAAATGGAATGTACCGCTTGAGTTTAAAGGAAAAACCCCTATCTCTGTCTATGTCACTGATGGCCGCGGAGGAGAAGCGATGCAGAGCTTTACCCTCGAAATTACACCTGAGAAGAGGAAATAATAAGGTAGTTCTTTTGACATGAATTATTAGGTCTGTTATTATCTCTTTATGATAAAAAAGATTGTTCTTGCTTACTCTGGGGGCCTTGATACCTCTGTGGCGATAAAATGGCTGAAGGAAAAATATAACACGGAAATAATTGCCTTCTGCGCGGACATTGGCCAGGGTGAGGATATTGAAGCAATAGAAGAAAAGGCATTAAAGACCGGGGCAACAAAGGTTTACCTAGAGGACCTGAAAGAAGAGTTTGTAAAGGACTATATATTCCCGATGCTCAGGGGAAACGCAGTCTATGAAGGTTCATATCTGCTTGGCACATCAATTGCACGACCTCTTATCGCGAAGAAGCAGATAGAGATTGCGGAAAAGGAAGGCGCTGAAGCAGTTGCTCATGGCGCTACGGGTAAAGGCAATGACCAGGTCAGGTTTGAACTAGCGTATTATGCGCTTAAACCTGATATAAAGGTTATAGCGCCGTGGAGGGAATGGCCCTTTAGTTCAAGACAATCCCTGATCGAATATTCTCAAATGCATGGTATTCCGGTTACAGCAACAAAGGAAAAACCATATAGCATTGACAGGAACATATTTCACATAAGTTATGAGGGCGGCATTCTCGAAGACCCATGGCAGGAACCGCCATCCGAGATGTACACAATGATTACTCCGCCTGAGAAGGCGCCTGATAGGCCTGTATATATTGAAATTTCTTATGAGAACGGCGACCCTGTTGCAATCAATAATGATTATATGCCGCCTGCTAATCTGCTCGGAAGATTGAATTTCATTGCAGGTGAAAACGGTATCGGAAGGGTGGATATTGTAGAAAACAGGTATGTTGGAATTAAGTCCCGAGGCGTTTACGAGACACCCGGGGGCACAGTGCTTCATTTAGCCCACAAAGCAATAGAGTCAATAATCCTTGACAGAGAGGTAATGCATCTAAGGGACTCCCTTTTAACGCGCTATTCTGAGCTTATATACTATGGGTACTGGTTTTCTCCGGAGCGGATTGCTATTCAGAAGCTTATAGATGATATACAGAAAGATGTTACAGGCGCCGTCAGGGTTAAGTTATATAAGGGAAATTGCTATATTGTCGGGAGGGTATCTCCCAATTCACTTTACCATCGTGAGCTTGCAACATTTGAGGCAGAAGATGTATATAATCAGAAGGATGCAGAAGGGTTTATTAAGATCAATGCCCTGCGATTGAAGTTAAGGAGATTAAGATAAAAAAGCAATTATCAATGCAAAATTATCAATTAAAAATTAACGTAGGAGGCTCTTGCAAAAGTCTCAAAAAAAGCTTTCCTGTCATAGTGAGCCTGTCGAACTATGACTATAAATCAAAGTGTTATATCACCCTTCGACAAGCTCAGGGTGACAATTCTGGATTTTTGCAAGAGCTTCTTGGTAATTGACCGTTGATAATTTTGACTTAAAATAAGAAAATGTCAGACCTTAGATACTGTATTGCTCTGTCAATGCTACCGGATATCGGGCCTATAGGAGCCAGGAGATTGCTCTCGGTGTTTGGCACGCCCGAAAGGATATTCAATTCAGAGTTTGATGCCCTTCTTGCTGTGGAGGGGATAGGGATATACAGGGCAAAAAAGGTAAAAGAATTTTCATCATGGAAAGACGTTGAGAAGCAGATAACTATCCTGGGGGAAAGTGGCATAAGGGCTGTGGGTTTCGATGAACCTGCTTATCCAGAAATGCTTAGGGAAATAGAAGATGCCCCTATTGTCATTTATACTAAAGGAGAGATACAGCCAGAGGACAGATTTGCAGTAGCAATTGTTGGTTCGCGCAAGCCAACATACTATGGAACATCTGTCGCGGAAAATATTTCAGAGGAGCTTGCATCCATGGGGATTACTATCGTAAGTGGAATGGCAAGAGGCATCGATACCCTGTCACACAAAGGAGCGCTAAGGGCTGGTGGTAGGACTATAGCAGTGCTCGGCTCAGGACTTGACGTACCTTATCCTCCTGAGAACAAAGTGTTGATGGATAAAATTGAAAGTTCTGGTTGTGTTATCAGTGAGTTTCCTCTGGGGACTCCTCCTGATAAAGAAAACTTTCCGCGGAGGAACAGGGTGATAAGCGGCCTTTCCCTGGGAATACTCGTGATAGAGGCTACATCTGATAGTGGGTCTCTGATCACAGCACGATATGCCCTCGAACAGGGCAGAGAGGTCTTTGCAGTGCCTGGTAATATAACCGTATCTACTTCAGTAGGCACAAACGATCTGATAAAGAGGGGTGCAATACTCACACGGAAGGCAGAGGATATTATTGAGGAACTTGCACCGGTTTTAAAAGGATTTATAAGATCGAAAGATAAGGTAAAGATAGAAGTTACAGGTGAAGAAAAAAATCTTTGTAATCTGCTCTCGGGGGAACCGAAACAAATTGATATTATTTCTCGTGAGAGTAGATTACCAACTTCGAAGGTGCTTGGAATCCTTCTTGGATTAGAGTTGAAAGGCGCTGTAAAACAAACAACAGGAAAGAGGTTTTATCTGGCATGAACAATCTTGTTATTGTAGAATCTCCTGCTAAAGCAAAGACTATCCATAAGATACTCGGAAAGGGATTTGCAGTTAAGGCATCTATTGGTCATGTAAAAGACCTTCCTAAGAAAGAGCCCGGGGTAGATGTTGAAAATAATTTCAAGCCTGTTTATGTTGTAATACCTGGCAAAGAGAAAATTGTTAAAGAACTTAAGAAAGCCTCGAAAGAGGCTGGTAAGGTATTTCTTGCGCCTGATCCTGATAGAGAAGGTGAGGCAATTGCATGGCATATTGCATATGAAATCTCGGATAAAAAATCCCGAACCTTGAATGGGAAGATATACAGGATTACTTTTAATGAAATAACAGAACGGGCTGTAAAAGAAGCTATAAAAAACCCTAAAAAGATAGATATGAATAAGGTTGATGCCCAGCAGGCCAGGAGGATACTTGACAGGCTTGTTGGTTACGGACTCAGTCCGCTTCTATGGAGAAAGGTGCGGCGGGGCCTTAGCGCAGGTAGGGTTCAGTCTGTTACTGTAAGGCTGGTTGTGGACAGAGAGCGTGAGATAGAGGCGTTCAAAACTGAAGAATACTGGAGTATAGGCGCAGAATTTGAGGGCTCCATCCCTCCCGGGTTCTTTGCAAGACTTTATAAGATAAATCAGAAGTCAGAAGACAGAAGCCAGAAGTCAGAAACAAACAACAGATTTCTTATCCAAAATGAGGAAACTGCAAATACAATAGTTAATGACTTAAAAGATAAAGAATTTGTATTGAGTAAGATAGAGCGCAAACGAAGGAAAAGGATGCCTTATCCTCCCTTTATCACAAGCACTATACAACAGGAAGCAGCAAGGAGATTGAGGTTCTCTGCAAAAAAGACAATGGTGGTAGCACAGCAGCTTTACGAGGGTATTGAACTTGGCAAGGAAGGTGCGATAGGACTCATTACCTATATGAGAACGGATTCTCACAGGGTAGCTCCGGAGGCTCAGGAGGGGGCAAGGAAGTTAATTGAAAAGATTTATGGAAAAGATTATATACCTGAAAAACCCCCTGTTTATAAAAGTAAGGCCTCTGCACAGGGCGCACATGAGGGGATAAGGCCGACATATCCTGATAAAAGGCCGGTTGAGATAAAGCAATTTCTTACAAAAGAACAATACGCACTATACACACTGATATGGAATCGCTTCATATCAAGCCAGATGGCGCCAGCACAGCTTGAACAAACAACGTTTACTATTGACAGCTTGCAGGCTGGCCAGCCTGCAAGCTTGTATGAATTCAGGGCATCAGGCACTGTTGTCCGTTTCGATGGGTTCATGGCCCTTTATACAGAAGGGAAGGATGAAATAGAAGAGGAAGAGGGATTGACATTGCCTGCATTAAAGGAAGGGGAAACTTTAAGACTTCTTAATTTGCTGCCAAGACAGCATTTTACACAGCCGCCGCCGCGTTATACAGAGGCGACGCTTGTGAAGGCGCTGGAGGGAAAAGGGATAGGCAGGCCAAGCACCTATGCAGCAATCCTCTCTACTATCCAGGATAGGAAATATGTCCATAAGATTGATGGCAAGTTTTCACCGACAGAACTCGGCATTGTTGTAAATGATTATCTTGTTGAAAGATTTCCTGAACTTATAGATGTGAGTTTTACAGCTAAAATGGAAGACGAGCTTGACCTCATTGAAGAAGGAAAAATGAAATGGGTAAAGGTTGTAAATGATTTTTACAAACCTTTTAACAATGATCTCACAGAGGCTATAAAAACTACAGGCAGGGTAAAACCCAGAGATATACCTACTGAAACAGTATGTGAGAAGTGCGGCCTTCCCATGGTCATAAGGTGGGGAAGACATGGAAGATTTCTGGCATGTTCCGGATTTCCTAAATGTAAAAATACAAAACCCCTTCAAACAGAAGGCGAGGAGCAGAAGGCGCAGAGCACGGAAATGATTTCACAGGAAACAGGGGAAAAGTGCGAAAAGTGTAGTTCACCTATGGTGATAAAATCGGGACGGTATGGGAAATTCCTTGCCTGTTCGAGATATCCTGAATGCAAAAATACAAAACCCCTTTCTATTGGAATAAAATGTCCTAAAGATGGGGGGGATATTGTGGAGAGACGTTCAAAAAAAGGAAAACTATTCTGGAGCTGCAGGAACTATCCTGAATGTAGATTCGCTACATGGTATAAACCCATGCCTGAAAAATGTCCTATGTGTAATGCTGATTTCCTTCTCGAGGAGAAAGATAAAACCGGGCAGGTCATATTTTTCTGTCATAAGAAAGAATGTGGTTATAAGGAGACTGAAAAACCTGCGGAAGAGACAGCACTGGCAGGGGTTACTTGAGGCCCATAATCATAGGAATTGGCGGTGCCTGTAGTGGCGCTGGAAAGACCAGTTATGCTTCATTACTCCTTAAAAGGCTTAAGGGTTGGGGTGCGATAAAATACACAAAAACCTCCCTTTATTGTTCCATAGTTGATGATTTGGAAGTCCTCTCAGAAAAAGGCAAGGACACAAAAAGATTGCTGGATTCAGGTGCTGAAAAGGTGCTTTGGGTTCGGTCACCGTATGATGGTCTGACAGAGGTACTTCAAATAGCCATTGAGAGTTTTTCATCCATGGAAGGCATTGTCCTTGAAGGAAATAGTGCGATTGAGGTTTTAAAACCTAATATTGTGATATTTATATCTGGAGCCGATAGGGAAAGATTCAAGAAGAGTGCAGAGAAGGTTCTCAGGATCGCAGATGTTGTTATCTTTGAGAAAGAGCCACCACTGGGAACACCTGAAAGTGCTAAAAGATTTTATAGCGAAGATATGGAAGGAAATATAAACTTCGTAACTGGACTTATAAATACGAGGATAACGGAAGCCAATTCTGTCAGAAGACATCAGGGCATTGACAGGCCGTCAGGAATTTGTGAAAGATGCGCCCGTTAACCTCATCTATGTAGCAGATTTTTCCGGAATGGGTACTGCAACAAAAGAGGATAAGGACCTCTATTCTGCTGCTGATACGGGCTTTATTAGCGAGAATGTTTACCTGTATTGTGCTTCTGAGGGATTAGCAACCGTTGTGCGTGGTTCAATTGACAGGCAGGCCTTAGCAAAGGTGATGAGACTGCGACCGGATCAAAAAATCATTCTCGCACAGTCGGTGGGATATCCAAAAAAGTAAACTATGACACGGCGTCTGTTCACAAAGGTGGAGCATAAACCTTTCCGTGGGAACTCGTAAAGCTTGTCTAAGTATCGCTAAGTTTTTTTCTATCTCTTCGATTTCATGGTCAATCTTTGATGATTTCGATGCCATCTTTTCACCTCCTCAAATGTCTTAATTATATTTATAGGTTAGCAATTCAAATGCCAAGATATGCGGAGTTCTTAACTATTGATATCTAAAGACAATTTTAGATGAGCCTATAGAAATAGTTGATTAAAGTTGAGATGCCTAACAAAATGCAACGCAAATCTGACGAAAAGTCAGTTTGTTCTGACGTAAATCTGACGAAAAGCTATTCTTTAAGAACATAGTGTGTTGCCCGCCCGGTTCCCTTCTGTTCTATAACGTCTGATTCCATAAGCCTCTTGAAATCCCTATTTGCCGTATCTCTCGTAATTCCAAAGGTCTTCGTGCATTCCTCGCTGGTGATCCTTGCGTGGTCAAGAATATATTTGAGAATGTCTTTTTGTCTGGTTGTTAACTGACTCAGCTTGTCTGCGGGGATTTCAAACACAACATTCAGTTTGCTCGGATTAACCTTAAGGATATCCGCAGGCCCGTAGAAGGTGACCGTAAAATAGCCTGAGTCATAATCAAATTCTGGCGGCTTCAGGCCATAATTCACCATCATATCGTGCATTCTTCTGAATCCTCCGCCTCTTTCTTCCATAAGCTCCATGCTGAATAATGTTCTGGCTATTATCGGATTCCGGGACACTGGCTTATACTTGAATGACCGTATCTTTTCAAGTGTTAATGACTGTGGGAGTAATCCAGGGCTTGCTACCACTATCCTATCAGTGAAAATCTGGATCATTATAGTTGCCCCCGCGATTCTATAATCTCGGTGTGCAAGGGCATTCACAACAGACTCCCTCAGCGCCTCAATGGGATATTCTGTAATCTGTATGCGTGAAAACCCCTCTATCCTCACCGCAGTCTTCATATTTTTAAGGAGAAAAGTCTCAGTGTCTTTCACCATATCAAAGATTGTACCCTTAATATCCTTTTGGTCTATTGTATTTATCGGCTCAACTCCTTGGAATGCATCGGCTTTTATCTTGCTTTGGACAAAGAAGTTTTCAGGATGCTTTCCGAAAAGGAGTAGACCAGCTGCTGTAGGGACTAAAAGTTTCCTTTTGTATGAATAATGGAGTAAATCACTCTTCTTGAGATGTTCGACGATATCTGTTTTTTTCTTTGCCCTAAGTCCTTTTGTTGTAAAGTAGTTCTCAACCCTTTGAAATGAAATATCATTCAGCGTTGCATTAAATACTGGACTTATATCAAAGTTATGGATGGACTTATCAAGATCAAAAAAACTTTTGTCATATGTTGGTCTTAGGGACTTGCTAAATGCTAATATGCCGTTTATAATGTTTTCAAACTTCAAATCAGGAGGCATTGAATATGAAGACATCGATTCAGATTCGCAACGGAGTATCCTCACAGATTGTGGAATTGATTGTTCGCTTGGTTGATTTGATTCCGTGGCCGGTTAGAC
>Ga0172375_10004682_pt1 | contig 20070 bp, 22 predicted proteins | sample LakKiv1m_FD_114537 | JGI IMG/M metagenome (GOLD analysis project Ga0172375, IMG submission 114537) | Freshwater microbial communities from Kabuno Bay, South-Kivu, Congo - kab_092012_11.1m | ecosystem: Environmental > Aquatic > Freshwater > Lake | place: Democratic Republic of the Congo...
AATTTTTACATTGTCGCATTTTGTATTGGTGCATGCTTTTTTTGTACCTGTGGACCACCAACCATTTTGGTACTGACCAATAAATGAGTAAGTTCTTTTTTCTTCAATGTTTACAGAGCCGTCCTCGTTTATTATTATGTCAATGTTGACATTATCTATGGTATAGCTCTTGGCTATGCATGTTTTTGGAAAAATAAAAATGATAAATATTGAAAGAATTGAGAACAGAAATTTTTTCATGATTTTATTTGGTCATTTTAATATCAGATATTATCTCTGTAACAATCTTGTCGAAACCAAGATTCCCTGGATCTTTTTGAATTACTGAGATGAGTAAAAACTTGTTGTCTGATTGTGAAAGATAGTAATATTCGACATTTCCAAACATTTCTTGAGACTGATAATAATACCCATTATCTGTTTGAACGATATTTTTTATTATTTTGAAATCAGGAGAAAGCTGTTCTTTCTTTTGGACGATATCAGCCTCTATCAAACTCTTTAAATCTTTATTTTGGCCAAGTGTTCCTTGATCAATATTTATGGATATTCCATCAAAAAGTTCTGTGGCTGCTTTTTGAGTTGGCCCCCATTTAGTAAAGGATACTGTTCCATCAATATTCTCGCTAGTTTCAAAATCTACAGGAAGAGAAACACCAAACCCCATCTTAATGTTTTTGTATTCGTTTTGTTTTGAATCTTTCAAGGAAGGGGTACTTGTGGGTATTATGGAGTCTGATTCTTTTTTACACGGAGTATTTGGCATAGGAGTGGACGGTTTTCCATGTTGTTGCCAAATGCCACCTTTGCAAACCCAGTTATCTTCTGGTGTTAATAGACGAATGCCGAAGAATATTGCAACACAGATGAGGATAATGACCAAAACATTTTTTATTACACCCATAATTTATTGTATCCCAACTAATTTCTTAAAATTATTTGGTACTTTTTAGGGATGGGTAAACATCGTTGAGTCCGGTTCGGGCAACTCTTAAGAGGTCTCTCGCTGTTTTTAGAGTAACTTTGTTGCCTGGAAAATCTTCTGGTACTAATGGAAAAACCAAATCGAAAGCAGTTTGGGCTTTTGTCTTGGCGTCAGAGATTTTACTAAGTAATATTGAGTCTGTAGTTTTGGTGGCCATTACTTCAGCAATTTCGATTATTTTACTGGCATGAGCCATAATCTCTATTTTGGGGATGAACAAAGCATAGATTCTATATGAATTAGTGATTGATTTTTTCTCCTCAAGAAGTGCAGTGGCATCAGTTTCGTTTTCAATTTTTGTCCTAAGTTCTTCGAGTTTTGTTACCTCTATTTTGATTTGTGCTAAGAGTGTTTCCTTTTGAGTGGCAGTAAGTTTTTTTATTAAATTTATTTTCTCGGTGAGTTTGTTTAGACTATTGATGCGACGATCAATTTCTTTGATGGCATTTGTTTTCTTGAGGGTGGTGCGAAGGGTAATGTTTTTGATTGGCTTGATGGTTATTGTAGTTGACGGTGTCGGAGTGGCCGTAGTTATTACTTTAATGTTTTCAGTTTCTCGAATTTGGATATTGTTTAAAGAAACAGCATTGGCACTTTTGGCTGAGGTGAATAAGAATACTCCCAAGACTAATACATAAAGATAAAGAGCTTTATTTTTCATAGTATTTATTGTGTGATATCTAATTGGGTATCATTGATTCCGTTATCGATGTTGACGGCACTATTGTTTAAATCTTTGAGATCTTGATCAATCTCATTCAATGACTTACTGACAGTTGGGGTATTACTTTGAGTGCTTGAGGGAACCGCTGACTCAGTTGATTCTGGAGCTGAAGTTCTAGATATTGAAGAAGGTTGTTTGGACATCCAAAGAACAATAATCGCAACGATAGCAATAATTAGAATCACCCATACAACTCCTTGTCCCTTGTGCAATTTTTGATACATATATTTTCTAATTTTTAACCCTTCTACCCTATCATACTACTTTCTTATCAAGTTCAACTGAGTTGACTTTTAGCCTGCCCTATAGTAAAATAACCTGTTCTTTGAAATCTTATTCTACTATCCTACGAAAGGAGGAATCTTGGCTGATTATTGTGGTGCTTGGGATTGCCGCTACTGCGGCACAAAGAAAATTTGGGCTTACAACAGATCCTGCACAGGCTGTGGACGTCCGAGAGCTGCTGACACGCGTTTTTATATGCCAGCTGACGCCCCAATTATTACCGAGCAAATGAAGAAATTCTTCGGAGGTGGACCTGATTGGTATTGCTCAAGTTGCGATACTTCAAACATGTCAGACACCGACAAATGTGAGAACTGTGGCGCTCCAAGAGGAATAGCCCAGCAACATCAGGTCAGAGTGTACGAAAAAGCTCCTAATAGCGACGAAGAGGCTAAAGAGCTTGAATCATCTGCGAGATCTGTTCTGTCTTCCGTTTATGTTCCCTCTGACGATTTGTACAATCCACCGATAACCGAAGTTAGTAAAAAATCTAGCTTTGTAAACCAACCAACGACCATCACTTCGACTGATTTTGACAAACCAAGAAATCATTTGAAAATTGGTTTGATATCAGCAGGAGCTTTGATCCTGATTATCTTGGGTTTCTTGTTTTTTAATACCCACAAGGCAAATGCTGTTGTTTCTGGCTTTTCTTGGAACCAAACTATTCAGATAGAGGAGTATCAGACATTCCACGAAAGTGGGTGGAGTATTCCGTTTGGTGGACGAGAAACGCACTCGGAGACTCGTCAGAGTGGTTGGAAGACGGTGACTGATGGTTATCGCTCTGAACCATATACTGACACTTGTTATCAATATGTGTCGAAAACTTGTTACCGAGACAATGGAAACGGATCCTTTTCTTCTGAAGAGTGTGGGGGTAATGAGTCGTATTCATGTACAAAATATCGAGACGTTCCCATTACTCATCAGGAGCCTGTCTATGATACTTGGTACGAGTATGATATCGACCGATGGACGGCAATTGCCAACTATCCCACTTCGGGAGAGGATCATGAGGCTTACTATGACTCGGCTAAAGCAAGTGGTGACCTGCAAAGACGTGTCGAGATTCCCGGAACATACACCGTATTCTTTACCAGTGATGAGGTGGGAAATTTTTCTCGAACGTATAATTACTCCGAGTGGTTGAGTTTTAATTATGGTCAAACGCACGAAGTAACTACAAATCTTTTTAAAACAATTCTGAAAGTAGAGTAAGTATTTACCGCCTTGAATCATTCAGGGCGGTTTTTTTAGATCTTCTGGAAGAAGTTGGTCAATAAATTGTCGATACTATTGCCACCCTTGCCTGTTTTTATCTTTAAGTCGATGTCAGTTAACTTTTGATTTAAATCTAGTAAATGATTTAGATCGAAGTAATTGGATTGTTGGCTAACTAATCTTAATGGATAAGGAGCGAGTTTTAGGTATTTTGGGTCAGACTTGGCTTGAATTAGAAGCTTGAACTGGCGAACAAGCATAGCGAAGACAAACTCGGCTTCGGTGCCTTCTTTTGTGAGATTATTCCAGCCAATGAGAATGTTACTTGTGTTGTTTGGTCGAAGTGAGTCTAAAAATTTAAAAATGACTGGACTGATGGAAAATGTTTCAACTTTGGCTTGAGAAAATTTCTTGAGTACTGTAGCTGTTATGGCTTTATTTTCCCAGAGAATGATTTCGTGATTGGTTTCTTGGTTCAAGACTTCAATTAGCTTGTCTTTGTTTTTTGATTTTGTGCCACTCAGCAAGTTTTTTATCACAAAACACTTTAGGCTACCAAACAAACCGCTCGATCCAATTTCTTGCCTGAGATGAGTAATATCAACAGTCTGAGCATCTTCGATAATTATTTCAAATTGATTTGATTTGAACTCTTCTGTCAGAGAAACTAGTCTTCCATATGATTTGTTGGCATCTTCGCCGTGAAGAATAATCATTGGCTAAATATTTTCATAAGCGACATAAAGCTATTGTAAAGTCTTTTGAGAATTGTTTGAGAGTTTTGATTGTTGACTATTGGAGTGGCACTTATCGTAGATGATGAAGTACTGGAAAGATTCTCTTTTAGAGTCGCCAGTTTTGGTTCACCTTTGATGGCGTAAGTGCTTAGAGTCTCGGAAAACATCTTGTTAGTACCCTCATTGTTTTTAAAACTAAACTGGGCAAACGGGCCATCATAGGCGTTGAGAAGAAATGGTGTAATGGCCACAATATTTTCATCAGTCCATTGATGAGTAAGTGCATACAGATAATAAAGTGATACTTGATAATCCGATAGGTATTTATTTGACCAGCCGGTTTCGGTGATAAATACGGGCAGTTTCTTGGTGCTAAATAGTCTGATAAATTTTAGGTCGGTTCTGTATGAATCAATTTTATTTGATCCAGACTTGTCTGGTCTTGAAGAGAACTCGGGATTGGGATAGGCATGTGAAGTCCAGCCATCAATTTTGTTAAAGATATCTGGGTGACGGAGATACATGCGCTCTAGATACAGACGCCAATTTAGCGATGTTTTTGAGTTTGAGGCGGCATTGTCTAGACCTGCAGGCAGGATGAAAAAGTCTGAAGATTTCGATTTAAAAATGTCGATTGCATTATTTAAAGTATCAGAATAGTTTTCTGGAGACACAAAACCACCGTACTCGTCCGAACGATTGACTTCATTAAAAATGATGACATAACGATTTTCGATGGGCCAGTTTAACTCTCCTAAGAAATTGGCAAAATCTACCAAATCATAGTTATTTGGCTGAACCCAGTTTGAGCCTTCTGGAACGGTTGCAACTCTTACTATTGGGATTACTTTTCTTTCTTTGCATTGATCAAAAAATCTTTGCCATTTAACTCGATCTCTGTCTGTTGCCTGAATTGGTACGGTGACGTATCCCCACTGCGCCTTTCCTTCGCTGTTAATTAATTTTGCTGCTGGTTCAACTTCGTCTGGGAATAATATGTGAATACCAATTTTATTGTTGGGAACTGATAAAGGGTCATAAATTGCCTGAACTCTATTAAATGAATTCAAATATATAAAGAGACAGGTAAATATCGCTAAAAGAGTCACACTGATATTATACGGGCTTAGTTTTTCCTAGATGGGTATAGGCTTTTTCTGTGGCTATACGACCTCGACTGGTTTTGGATAAAAAGCCTGACTGAAGTAGATATGGTTCGTACAGATCAGATATGGTGTCGACAGACTCGGAAATTAGGGCGGCTAATGTCTCGAGACCAACTGGACCTCCTGCATGTTGAACAATGATGGCTTCCAAAAGACGTCGATCTGTCGCATCTAAACCCTCGTCGTCGACTTCGTAAAAATCGAGAGACTTCTTGGTGATGTCGATATTGGATTTGTCTCCATGCTCGACTAGATTAAAGTCGCGTACACGGCGAAGTAATTTGAGAGCGATACGGGCCGTACCACGAGAACGTTTGGCTATCTCTAGAGCTGAGTCGCTGTCGAGATTAAGTTTTATTTTTTTGGCCGCTTTGAGAATTATTCCCTGCAACTCATTTGGTTCGTAAAATCTGAGGCGATGAACGATACCAAAACGATCTCTTAGAGGGGAGCTAATGCGACCAGCTTGAGTGGTGGCACCGATCAGAGTAAAGGGATTGATATCAAGTCGGAGGTTTTTGGCAGCTGGGCCCTTGCCTAAAATAATATCGATGGCGAAGTCTTCCATGGCAGGATATAGAGCCTCCTCAACTGGTTTGTTTAAACGGTGGATTTCGTCGATAAACAAAACGTCTCCGGGCTCTAAAGCAGTCAAGATTGAAGCCAGATCTCCTGCTCGAGTAAGTGCAGGGCCAGAGCTCACTTTGAGGTTTACACCCATTTCGTTGGCGATGATATGCGCTAGAGTGGTTTTTCCTAGGCCTGGAGGGCCATAGAGAAGAGTGTGTTCCATGGGCTCTTCTCTGGATTTGGCTGCTTGGATAGCAATCTGCAGGGATTTGACTACTTGAGGCTGACCTGTGAAGTCTGACCAGTTTGAGGGGCGGATGGTAGATGTTTCTGGCTGGTTGGTCATTTGCGAAGAAGTTTTAGAGCAAATTTTACTTGGGCCCCGAGAGGAAGTGAAGAATCAATTTGTGAATAGACTGAGGAAATTTCACTCTTTTGGAAGCCAAGACTAATAAGGGAGTCCGTAAGCTCGGAGTTGCCTTCGAGATTGTTCATATTAACATCGCCTTTGCCTATCTTGGATTTTAGATCGAGAATGATTTTTTGAGCAGTTTTCTTGCCTACACCCGTAATGGAACTAAAGAAAGCAAGATTGCTTTCGGAAATGGCTTTTTTAATATTTTCTTCAGTTGATTGAGTAAGCATAGCTAGAGCAATCTTGGGACCAACACCTGAGACTGTAAGTAGAAGCTCAAAGATATCCAAATCGGCGGCTGTTTTGAAGCCAAATAACGAAAGATCATCTTCTCTAATATGAGTGTGTATATATAGTGTGGCTTTTTGGGACTCGAGAAAGTTGACGTTTTGAGGAAGATGCACGGTAAAGCCAATTCCATTGGCAAAGAGAATTACTTTGCCCAAGGATGCGTACTTAATAGTGCCTTCAAGATAACCTATCATTAAGTCAGTATAGCACGCTCAGTTTCGGTTTTTTAATGGGTTTGATGAGTGTGGATGATGGAAAAGGTGGGTAAGAGCAATGGCCACGGCGTCGGCGGCATCGTCTGGCTTGGGGGTTTCCTTAAGATGAAGAATTTTGGTGACCATGAACTGGATTTGATGTTTCTCTGCCAGGCCATAACCAACTAGTGATGATTTAACCTGAAGTGGAGTGTACTGAAAGATAGGAAGCTTGGCTTCTTCGCCTGAGAGGAGGATTACACCTCTCGCAGCTCCGACATCGAAAGCTGTTTTTACATTTGTAGCAAAAAAGAGCGACTCTACAGCTAAAACATCTGGCCGATGATCTTTGATTATCTTTTTCAAAAACTCATGAATTTTTAATAATCTTTCAGGTAAATCTGACTTTACTTTGGTTTCAAAACAGCCACATTCGATTAAGGTATCTTTGCCTTTTTCGTGTGAGACTATCCCCCAGCCTACTCTGCCTGTTCCTGGATCTATTCCTAATACTTTCATATAGCTATTGTACACAGCTTGACGATATTACTGAAGATTGGTATACTATGGGCTACAAGCAACTTTACATTTGATTAGAGGAGGAAAATTTGAAAATTTTATTCGCCGCTCCATTTGTATTGGAAACAAAAAGTGATGCTCCGTTATTACCAATGCATCACACAACCCAAGGCTACATTGACGCACTTCGTTATGAAGGCTTTGATGTTGTTGTAGTCTCCACATCTTCTCAATTTGAAGCTGAGGTTAGGAATTGTGATCTAGCGATTGTGATGGCTGATGGAAACTGGTTGTGTTCAACAATTGACTTGATTAAGCCTGAATGTCAAATTCTTTATTACTACATCATTTCCAGGCCAATGTCAGCATATGTAATTCCAAGATCTTTTGGTACACTTCTCCCATCTCAAATGTTGGATATGATTTCTCATTTGATGAAATGACCTGCACCAACGCCCTGATTCACATCGGGGCATTTTTATTTCTGATATTCCACTTTTAGTAGGTTCAATGGTAAAATATATGGCGTTAGCAATGGGTCAGTAGCTCAGTCGGTTAGAGCACCTGCCTTTTAAGCAGGGTGTCCCGGGTTCGAGTCCCGGCTGACCCACTTTTTAACGATACTGCACTTGTACAGAATTGTTAGAAGTAGATTAATACTGGGACGAGAAAAGCGGAATCAGTTTCGTAACGAACCTGTTGAGCTGGGGTCGACGATCCGCCATAGGCGGAATCGGTGACCGAGTCCTGAATATATAATTTTTGGTCCCGTCGTCTAGCGGCCTAGGACGTCAGGTTTTCATCCTGAATATCGCGGGTTCGATTCCCGCCGGGATCACAATGAAAAATCTCTTGCTTGTCAAGGGATTTTTTTATTCCCTTTCTTTGAATAGATTTCTCCTTACCTCGCTTCCAACTTCGGGAATTGTGCCTTCACCATTGATGTTGATTAACCTCTTTTCTTGATCGAGTTTTAATATCATGGGATAAGTTTTTTCTCTGTAGGTGATGAGTCTTTCTTCTACAACGTTTGGGGCATCTTCAGGACGAGGATCTTCACCTTTGTTGATGGCATTTTCGCGCCTTTTTTTGGCTCTTTCGCGGATTTCATCGTCTGTGACATCAAAGAAGATGTGAGTACTGCCTGCTTCTAGTTCTTTGACCATTTCATCGACTAGTTCGAGCTGGATAACAGTACGAGGGAAACCAGTAAAAATTAAATTGGTAATCCCTTTCTCGATGTTTTCTGAAACTATTATCTTGACCACTTCGACAATTGGTTTGTCTGAAATTAGCCCTCCTCTGAGATTTACTTCTTCAATATATGGATCAAAGATACTTTTGAATCTAGCGTACTCACCAATGCCTTTGGTGGCACTACGAAAGATATCTCCAGTTGAAAGCTCTATGGCACTGTCTCCTAGATGTTCATGAATTAGATGAGCTTGGGTGTCTTTGCCACTACAGCCCTTGCCATGTTCGAAAATAAAATTAATTGGTTCCATAAGGCCAATTCTACAGCTAAATGATAAAATATATACGATTGAAGTACATTTAATTTATAAGGAGGTCCGCATTGGAATATAAGCGAGTATTGCTTAAGCTTACTGGTGAGTTATTTGGTGACGAAAATGGAAATGGTATTGATTTTGAAAAGATTGAAAGAATTGCCAAGTATATCGCCCATTTGCGTAAAATTCACAAAACTGATTTAGTCATAGTTGTTGGCGGAGGGAATATTTTCCGCGGCCGAAACCTTACTGATGAGAATTTTGATTTGCCAATGGCTGACTATATAGGAATGTTGGCTACAGTTCAAAACAGCATTGCTCTTCAAGGAAAACTTGAAATTATTGGTGTGCCTTCACGACTGATGTCAAAAATTGAAATGAAGGAAGTATGCGAGCCTTATATTCTAAAAAGAGCTCGAAGACATTTGGAAAAAGGTCGTGTGGTAATCGTTGCTAGTGGAATGGGTGTTCCCGGTTACTCAACCGATACTGCTGCAGCACACTATGCTTATCAACTAAATTGTGAAGTCTTATTAAAAGGCTCAACAGTCGACGGTGTGTATACAGCTGATCCAAAAATGGACAAAACTGCTCAGAAGTTTTCTAATCTTTCATTCCAAGAGGCATTAGAACAAAACATTATGGTGATGGACTCAACTGCTTTTGCGATTTGCAAAACAAAAAATATCCCTATTATTGTTTTTGATATTTCCGATTTAGAAAATATCGAACGAATTCTTAGAAAACAGATTATTGGTACCTTTATTAGTTAAATTTTCCCCGAGATGACTCTCGGGGATTTTTTGATGAATATTTTAAGTATGATTGATACCTTACAAGCGATTAAGCTATATTTCTTAACTTTACCTGTGTACTTGTTGGTTGATGGGTTTTGGTTGACTGTAATTGCAAAATACTTTTATGCCAAGCATCTGGGATACTTGATGGCTCCAAATTCAAACTGGATCGCTGCAGGTATTTTTTATCTTGGATATGTTATCGGGATTGTAATATTTGCGGTGTCTCCTGCTCTACGAGATAGTTCTTTGGGGAAAGCAGCACTATTAGGGGCTCTTTTTGGCTTCTTTTGCTACTCGACATACGACTTAACAAACCTGGCGACTGTGAAAAACTTTCCTTGGTTTGTGGCTGTTATTGATATTTTGTGGGGTACCTCTGTAACCGCAATCGCAGCCGTTATTGTATTTTTGATCGGTAAGAGAATATAACAAAAACCCTCCAAGAGGAGGGCTTTGTTTCCTTTAATTTTTGTGACTTTAGCGAACAAATTGACGTTCCTTGCGGACGATCTTCTTTGGACCTTTTTTGACTTTCTTTTCTTTGATTTCTTCTGCTTTTGGAGCATTTTTGACTTTGACTGGTTCTGGTCTTACCTTTTCTTCTTTGACCGCATCAGATTTTGCAGCTTCGGCTGGAACTTCGATAGAAGCAGATTGTTTGCGAACAAAGACGTCTTTAATCTTAGTAGCTTTTTTACCGAGAAGATTTCTAAGGTAGTAAAGCTTGGCGCGTCTGACCTTACCTTTTTTGATGATTTCAATACCAGTTACGGAAGGAGTACTTATTGGGTAGATTTTTTCTATTCCAACACCACCTACCGCGATTTTACGGACGATGTAGCTCTTTCCTTGTCCTTCGCCACGAATAGCGATAACAATACCCTGAAAAGCTTGGGTACGTGTTTTTTCACCTTCTTTGATGGTCTGAGAAACCTTGATGGTATCTCCAACACCGAACTCAATTTTGTCCTGCCATTTGATTTGATTTGCCATTTTGATTAAATAGTTATTTAAAGCATCGTTATTTTATCAGCCCGCGAGCGTTTTTTCCACCTGTTTTTCAAGTTCTGGGGTGTAATCGACTTTATACGGTAATTTAATCTTCTTTAAATTATTACCAGACTCTATCGCAACGGTGATTTCGTGATCTCCTTTGTGCGTCTTTAAAAGTTCGCTGACTTTTTCTAAGCGGTCCTTGGGAGTACCGTTTCTAACAAATATTTCATGAATCATATCTTGGGGAGTGAGCTTGGTGTCAATTGGAGTGACCGAATCGACTACTATTTGAATTTTGTCATCTCGATTATCTACTTTACCCTTCACGATAAGTGCAGTGTCTTCCAGAAAGTTCAAGGGATTTTCGGCGTAAAGCTTGGGGAAAATGACACAGTCTATACTCTTGGTGTCGTCTTCAAGGCTAATAAAGGCCATTTTAGAGTTGTTTTTCTTGGTATTAACCAATCTGACTCTGGAAACAACGCCAGCTAGAGTGACGACTTGATTTAGATGCAAAGTCGGGTCAAGTGTATTGATTTTGTGAGTAATTTGATTAGCTACAATGCGCATAATTTTCTTCACAGGATGATCTGTAAGATAAAAGCCCAAAAGATCCTTTTCCATTTTGAGTTTTTCATCAAGAGGCATCTCTGGCACATCGGGTAAGTGATCTGTAGCGTCTTCTATGTGAGCGACTGTAGCAAATAAGCCAACCTGACTACTATCTTTGCCTTTTTGGAGCTTGATGGAATTGTCTCTTATGATTGGGAGGGCTGCCAATAGCTGTGCCCTGTTTCCCCAACGATCTAAGGCGCCGGCTTTGATCAAAGACTCTACAACTTTTTTGTTTACTTTAGATAAATCAACTCTTCTTAGAAAATCTGTAAATGATTTAAAGTCTCCATCTTTTCGAGCAGCTAAAATGGCAGTAATAGCTGATCCACCAACATTTTTTATGGCAGATAAGCCAAAACGAATGGCTTTTCCGGTTGATCTTGCCCTTCCTTCTTCTAACCATTGGTCTTCTGGAAGGTCAACAACAGTGAAATCAGTTAGTGATTCATTGATATCTGGAGAGAGTACTCTAATTCCGAGAGCCTCACACTCTCCGATCGCAGCAACAACTTTATCTGTATCACCAGCTTCAACAGACATTAAAGAAGTCATGTATTCAACTGGATAATGAGCTTTAACATAAGCAGTCCAGTAAGAAACAATTCCGTATGATGCAGCGTGAGCTTTGTTGAAACCATATGCCGCGAAGGTTTCGATTTGTTTGAATAACTCCTCTGCCTTGTCTCTTGGGATGTGCCCAAACTCAACACAACCATCAACAAACTTGGAGTGCTGTTTTTCCATCTCTTCTGGGATTTTCTTACCGATGGCCTTGCGGAATTTATCGGCCTCTTCCCAGTTGTAACCGGCAAGCTGGATAGCCATAAAAAGAACGTCATCCTGATATGTAATGATGCCGTAGGACTGGTCGAGAATTTTTTCCAACCCCGGAACAAAATATTTTATTTTGCTGGGATCACGTTTTCTCTCGATGTATTCAGGAATGGAGCCCATAGGACCCGGGCGATACAAAGCCACCATAGCCATGAGATCTTCTATACGCTCAGGATGCAGATCCATAAGATATTTGGTCATGCCTCCTCCAGCCATTTGGAAAACACCAAAAGTTTCACCTTTGGCGAGCATGTCGTAGGTTTCTTTGTCATCTAGAGGAAGTTTTTTGATATCAATCTTGGTGTCATAAAGCGCTTCAACGATTTTGACAGCATTGGCCAAAATAGTAAGATTGGAAATTCCTAAAATATCAAGCTTTATAAGGCCGACATCTTCACTGGCATGCATTTCGTACTGAGTGATGATGCGGTCTCCCCCACCAGTTTCTAATTGAAGAGGGGTAAATTTGACCAAATCATCAGGACCCACAATAACAGCGGCTGCGTGGACGGAGATGTGACGAGCGTTTCCTTCCACCTTTTGCGCCATTGCTAGAAGCTTAGCTACTTCGGCGTCGGTCTCTCGCATTTTCAAGAGTTCAGGGGTAATGTCTAGTGCCTTTTTTAGGGTCATAGGAAAGCCCTGACTGCCTTCTGGAATACTTTTACTTATCAAGTCGACTTTGGAGTAAGGCATGCCCATGACTCGGCCAATATCGCGTACGGCGGCTCTAGCTTTCATGGTTCCAAAGGTGCAGATTTGACCCACTTTTTCTTTGCCATAGGTATCGGCCAAGTATTTTATTAAGTCGTCTCGATGAATATCGGCAACATCTAAATCAATATCTGGAGGTGATGGACGGAATGGATTAAGGAAACGTTCAAAGGGAAGGCGGAAACGAAGAGGGTCGACAGTAGTGATGCCACAGCAGTATGAAACAAGAGAGCCAGCAGCAGAACCTCTGGTGTTGGTATATATACCTACTTCGTAGGCGTAGTTCACAATCCCTGATTCAAGTAAAAAATAGGGAGAGTATCCCTTGTTTTCAATAATTTCGAGTTCGTAATCAAGGCGTTTGGTGATTTCTTCTGTAATTTCTGGGAATCTTTCCTTTGCACCTTCGTAGGCTTTGTCTCTTAGAGTTTGCCCGGCTGTTTTTCCTTCTGGAAGTTTTATCTTGGGGAAGTACCATTCGCCTATTTTTATTTCAATTTCGCATCGGTCAGCCAATTTTTGAGTGTTTTCGATGGCTTCGGGTAAGTCTTCAAACTCTGCGGCCATTTCGTCTGGTGACTTGAGATAAAAATCTGGAGTGTCGATATAGCGCATGCGATTGATATCGGTAAGCACCTTGCCTGACTGGATACAGACTAAAGCGTCTTGGGCGGCAGCATCGTCTTGATTAATATAGTGTGAGTCGTTGGTGGCTACCAAAGGAATACCAAGCTCTCGGCTAAGTTTTAGAAGTCCTTTTTCACCTTTAATCTGATTCTCGTGCATCTCCATCAGTTTTGGTTTTATCTCTGAGGGAACCGTTGGAGAAAGAGCAAAACGATCAAAATGGTGTCTTTGGAGTTCGATGAAAACATTATTATTACCAAATATTTGTTCGTATTCTTGGAGTTCTTTTTTGGCTGCTTCATAGCTATCTTCTACAAGTAGTTTTTGGACTCTACCTGAAGGACAGGCCGTTGTGCAGATAATGCCTTTGGAGTACTTAGCAAGAACTTCTTTATCTACACGAGGTTTGTAATAAAAACCTTCCATGAAACCAGCCGTGACTATCTTCATGAGGTTTTGGTATCCTTCAAAATTTTCAGAGAGAAGAATTAAGTGGTTAGCATCTTGTTTTTCTTTGTCAAATCGAGAGTTTTTGGCTAAGTACACTTCACAGCCAATAATGGGTTTGATTTCTTCTTTGGTAGTTTTTTTGTAAAACTCGATGGCACCGTACATAGTTCCATGATCAGTGATAGCGAGGTGAGTTTGACCGAATTCTTTGGTTTTGGTAACAAGCTTGCCGATCTTAGAAAGACCGTCTAAAAGCGAAAACTCGGTGTGGACATGTAAGTGGGTAAACTTTGGCATCTTAATTATGTTACTACTACCTATCTTGGGGGGTCGGTGACAAATTATCAAGTAGTGTAAACTTTTTATATGATTACAGATTTGTCGATACAGCTAACGATAGCTTTTCGTTTGTTCATTGCTTTTACAGCAGGAATGCTGATTGGATATGATCGTGAAAGAAGTGGAAAGGTGGCTGGACTCAAAACTCAAATGCTCGTATGTGTGGGTTCGGCATTGTTTGCGGCTTTATCTATCTTTATTGCTGATTCTCTCGGAGTCCTTGGACAAGACCCTACAAGAATCATGGCACAGGTCGTAACTGGAGTTGGTTTTCTTGGTGCTGGAGTGATTATAAAAAATGGTAATCGTCTTTCTGGAGTGACCACAGCAGCGACCATCTGGGCAACGGCAGCAGTAGGTGTAGCTATTGGTTCTGGATTTTATATCCCTGCAGCTTTAACCGTTTTTTTGATTTTGATGCTTAACCCGATTGCCTATTTGCAGTACAAATACGGCACAAAGGGATTCTCCTATTCGATTTCTTTTGATAAAAAGGGTGAGAAGGAAATGTATGAGACGCTGAATCAGCTATATATTCGCGAAATCCAAAAGTCAGTCAACCAAGACGATGTTCATCTTCATGTTTTGTCTACCGATCAGAAAAATGACAAACTGGCACAAATCCTAAAAGAGAAAAAGATGAAGTTCTCACTGGAATCGACTGAGGAGTAAATTTTGAAGTTCTTTGGTTTTGGAAAAATAGGCAATGTAGCGAAGACAACTGTCAGGATAGCCTTCGTTTAGAGCTTTGACTGTAATTTTGAAGATATCTTCGGAAGTTAATTCTTTTGACTTTAGACTCAAGATACTCTTTTCGATATCTTGCAGGACTTTCTCAGAGAGATCCCCTGCCGTTCCCCTATCCATTTTCTTGGTGGCTGAGATGGCTTGATAAATACTAGAATAAAGCTTGGCTCGATTGTATTTGACTCTTTTGCCTGACCGCTTGATGACAACGATATATGAGAGGTCTATCTTTTCGTGTGTGGTAAGAAGCCCTCCACAACGTAAACATTTACGTCGGCGCCAGATCTCCATTTCATTGTTGGTCGGTCTAGAGTTGGTAACAATTAGTTGATCACTATCACAAAATGGACATTTCATATTGCATATTATACATATATATGACTATATATTGATGTTTTTGCCTTATTTTGCTAATTTTATAACTCTATGCTGTCATATCAAATTTTATCCTTCAACCATAGGATAGAGCTAGTTAATAATCAAAATATTCTATGGCTTGTATAGAAAAAATCTACAGCGTAAGTGCATTACTTGGAAGTAACGTTTGTAACGGGAATTGTGCCTTTTGTGCCGCTAAGGAACTTAAAAAGGTGGCACCAACTGATAACAAAATGCCGAGCACCTTTAAGTCTGCCCTGCGCCTTTCGGCTCGATATGGAGGATGGTCTCTATCCCTTACCAGTAGCGGTGAGCCTACTTGTTCGCCATTGGCTGTTACCAACGCCCTAAAAGATTATCAAGAATGTGCAAAAGAAGGAGCATATTTCCCCAACGTAAATCTATTTACTAACGGAATTTTGATGGGTAATGAAGCATTCTGCGATAAATATCTGCCATTATGGAAAGAGTTAGGGTTAACTGCTATCGCCGTTTCGATCCATGAAATTGATGAGAGAGACCAAGAAAAGGTATACCGAGTAAAAAATTATCCTAAGTATAGTGAGATATATAAGAATATTAGAAAACATGGGCTACAGTGCCGGGCAACTGTGCTCCTTAGAAAAGGAGGAATTGATACACCTGAGACATATAAAGCGTCTATCGAAAAGCTGAAAAAATGTGGCTGTGAGAATATCTCCTCTTGGCCAATTGGAAATCCAGATAGTACGAGAAACGAGTCGACACCTTCACGCTGGAACCTATTTAGAATCCGCTTGTGGCTTAAGAATAACGCACTACTTTGCCATGGGCATGTCTGGGGAGGCGGAGTGTATGACTACCACGGGACTTTGGTAAGAATCACCGACTACGTGACGAAGCATAACCCTAAGAAAGACTTTGTAAGACAGCTTGTGGTATTCCAAGACGGAACTGTTGCCTATAGCTGGATCAAAGAAGGAGCAATTTGCTTTAAGGCTTAAGAATTTAGAAGCTCGATGACAAGCTGATTGAGAGTACGCGGATCGGCTTGGCCTTGGGTTCGTTTCATGGCCTGGCCGACAAAGAAACCAGCAACATTGGATTTGCCTGACTTGTAATCAGAAACCAAATTGGGATTTTGAGCCATGATTTCCTCGACTACCGCTTTGAGTTCTTCGGTATTGGTATTTCCCACTTTGGTAGCTTTGAGGTACTCCCCTTTTATATCGCCTGAAATATCAATTTTCTTGTTGGCAATGAGACTGGAAAGTTTGGGAGTATCAATTTCTTTATCGTCCTGAAATTTTTCGATGATTGCTAACGCCTCTGGATTGGCTACAAGAATTTTGGCGTATTTGGACTCAATTCCTTTTTCAACCAATTTAGAAATCACTTGGTCTGGAAGTAAAGGAAGCTCTCCTTTTAGCTTTTCGATGAGCTCATTTTCGATAATGAAGGGGGGGATATCGGGCTCGGGGAAATAGCGATAATCTTTGGCTTCTTCTTTGGTTCGCTGAAGGAAAGTAATTTTCTTGATGGAGTCGTAGCCTCTGGTGGTTTTGTTGGTAGCTGATTTTTCAACTCCAGATTTCTCAAATTCCTCTGTTTGTCTCACCACCTCGAAATCAATGGCAGCTTGAGCGAAGTTGAAGGAGTTGATATTCTTGATCTCCGCCAAAGGTGTGTAATGGGTACCATGTTCATCTTCTAGACAGACGTTGACTGTTGGCTCGAGACGCATCTGGCCTTTTTCCATATCGGCACTGGAAACACCAATGGCCTTGACGATTTCGTGAATCTTTTTGAGGTATTCTTTGGCTTCGGAGGATGATGATAGATCTGGGCGAGAGACAATCTCGACTAGAGGAACACCAGAACGGTTGTAATCGACTAAGGAAACTTTGTTGCCATCCAACACAACGTGCTGAAGTTTGCCTGTGTCTTCTTCCATATGAACTCTTTCGATACCGATTCTTTTGCCAGAATCAAGCAAGATAAATCCGTCGGAACAGAAAGGCTGATCGTACTGACTAATCTGATAGCCTTTGGCGAGATCGGGATAGAAATATTGTTTGCGGTCGAATTTGCTGACGGAATTTATATGACAGTTAAGAGCTAATCCGATTTTCATACAGCGATTGATTGCTTCTTCGTTGGGAACTGGCAAGGCACCTGGTAAACCGAGACAAACTGGACATGTTTGGGTGTTGGGTTCTTTGCCAAAATGATCGGCAGGACAACCACAAAACATTTTGGATTTTGTTTCTAACTCTACGTGGACTTCAAGACCGATTAGGGGTGTGGCTTTCATATGGTTTTTTCTAGATCGGGAAATAACTGGAAATTTGTGTGGCGCTGGAAACAGTCGGCAATCTTCACGACGGTGGTTTCTTTTAACTGGTCGGCGGTAATCTGGAGACCGATAGGTAAGCCATCGACAAAGCCGCAAGGAAGACCGACACTCGTTAGACCAGCAATTGATGAGGGCTCAACCAAAACATCTTCCATCTCGCCAAACATGGGCTGATTTTTGGAAGCGCCTACGGATAGAGCGGGGCCTGGAGAAACGGCACCGATGACGGCGTCGTAAGTTTTGAAAACTTCTTGAAACTCGTTCACAATTTTGGTTCTGACTGCTTGGGCTTTTTTGTAAAAAGCGTCGTAGTAGCCAGCGGAGAGAGTGTAAGTACCGAGCATGATGCGACGCTTGGTTTCTTCGCAAAGTACGCCTCTGTCGTGTCCAAATCTGATGCCATCGAAGCGAGCGAGATTGGAGCTAACCTCGGATCGCTGAATGACGGTATAGACGCCGATGGCGTAGCGTGGATCCATGAGAGAAATCTCATCAACCGTAGCGCCTAGTAATCTTAGTTTGTCGGCGGCATCAAGGATTAAATTCTTGACGTCTTCGCTCATGTTGGGGAGTAAGTATTCTTTGACTAGGCCGATGCGAACTCCACGAAGATCTGGAGCATTAAGGCTCTCGGAGTATTTCTCAACTGGAGACGGTGAAGTGGTGGCGTCTTTACGGTCTTGACCAGAAATTACTTCAGTTATTAGAGCACAGTCCTCAACCGATTTGGCAATTGGTCCTGGTGAGTCGAGGGAACTGCCCATGGCGATACAGCCGTAGCGACTAGTTCTGCCATAAGTGGGTTTGAGACCAGTAACTCCACACCAAGCGGCAGGCTGTCTGATGGAGCCAGCTGTTTCGGATCCAAGGGCGACAGTAGCCAATTGAGCAGCTACTGCAGCAGCAGATCCTCCCGATGAGCCACCTGGAAGCTTGTCTATGTTCCATGGATTTAAGGTTGGACCAAAGTCTGAAGTCTCGGTACTGGAGCCGTGAGCAAAAGAGTCCATATTGGTCTTACCTAAGAAAATGGCCCCTGCATCAAGCAATCTTTGAGTAACAGTTGACTCATATTGAGGTTGGTAGTCACGTAAGATATTGGAACTGGCTGTTGTGGGCATTCCAATAGTAAGGAAGTTTTCTTTGATGGCCATGGGGATACCAAGAAGTGGACGAGTAATCCCCTTTTCGAGAATTTCTTTATCTATTGCGGCGGCTTGTTCTAAAACTTTTTCATTAAGAGCGAGATAAATGTTTAGTTTGGGATTGTATCTTTCGATGCGAGCTAAGAAATGTTTGACCAAATCGGTGCAGTTGAAGTCGCCATTGATGTAGCCGTCGTGGACTTCTTTGATAGTGAGTTCGTGAAGTTGTTTCATATGAGTTCTTCGGCGTCTGAGTCAATTAATCGTTCGACTACAAAGAAGCCATTGTGAGTCTTTTTGGCTTCTCTGAGGGCTATATTTTGGGGAAGGACTCTATCCATATCAATTTCGTCGGCTCTTGTGACATTGGATAAACCGTTTACCTGATAGGTGGCGTCGACGTTACTAGTATCAATCTCGTTTAGTTCGTTGACTACCTCGAGAGTTTTGGTGAACTGGCCAGCAAAAAGATCAACTTCGTTTTCTTGAAGTTTGAGATTGGCGAGCTTACCAATTTTCTTAACTTCTTCTGGTGAAACTGTGACCGTATGCATAGGTGAATTTTATCAGGAAATCGATCGATTGTAGATGACATAAAAAAACCTCCCTGCATAAAACAGAGAGGTTCAAAGTATTACTTGTTATAAGGAATTGTCCAGGAGTATCGACCCTGTTTGTGGAGTTCGCCACAAGTCAAGGAAATATAGGCACAGCCGTAAAGTTGTCCGTAAACATGACCGTCGTTTGAGTAGTAAGCCATAATGACATCACCATCGCTTTCAGTGCTTATGGTGATTATCTGTGGATTACCATCAACATACAACATGTCTTCCGGCAATTCTCCAAGACTTAATGTTCCCTCAAAACGAACTTGATTGCGGGCACTACAGCTTGTGAGCAACAATCCCAAAACCAAAACCAACAACAATGCTGCTGAAAATTTTTTCATTACTTCTCCTTTAAAGGGCAATTTGAATACTCGGGTATTATACACTAACTAGACTCAAATGTCAAGTACTATAGGTTATCTGTTTTGAGAGAAACCTTTTTGTTTTTGACCTCGTAGAAGATGTCGCAGATATTGTTTAATAGATCGTGATCGTGAGAGATGAGAAGAATTGTGCCCGGATAATCCACCAAAAATTCTTCAAGAGCGGCGACAGATTTCAAATCTAGATGGTTTGTCGGTTCATCAAGAATCAAGATATCAGGATTGGTATACAAGAATAACGCTAGTTGAAGACGGGCTTTTTGACCACCTGATAGAGTCCAGACCTTGGATTTGATGGTTTGTTTGGTGAAATAGAATTTGCGAAGAACTGCAGCGGCTTCGTAATCAGCCATGGGGAAACGACTGCAAAAACAATCAATTGGAGTGGAGTCAGCAGGAAGAGTTTCGAGATGTTCTTGGGAGTAATAGCCAACTTTGAGGTTTTCGCCAGTCCTTGCCGCCCCTGCTTGAGGCTCAA
>Ga0172375_10004683_pt1 | contig 20066 bp, 3 predicted proteins | sample LakKiv1m_FD_114537 | JGI IMG/M metagenome (GOLD analysis project Ga0172375, IMG submission 114537) | Freshwater microbial communities from Kabuno Bay, South-Kivu, Congo - kab_092012_11.1m | ecosystem: Environmental > Aquatic > Freshwater > Lake | place: Democratic Republic of the Congo...
ATATCATCAACTGTACTTAATGCATCACTAAACAAATAATCAACACTAGGCGTTACTTCTGTGTAATAAAGAGTCTGTACATATGGAACAACTCTGGTACTTGTGGCATTATTCCAACCCTCTAATAATGATATTCTAAAATCAAGATTTGTCAGTTCTTTGTTTATTAGAGTAGTGGACGCAAAAGATGCCCAAGAACTATATGTTTTTCTATCTTTAGAGTATCTGTATTCAATTAAACAAGAACTATCAACACTTTGACCAGTTGAAACTACATACGAAGTAGTAACAGACTTGATAAATTTCGGATCTGTAAACTCAAGATCCTTAGACCAACTACCAGCAAACAAACTGTTTTGTCCACCGTGAAGAAGAGCAGTATTAATATTATTCCAATAAGAATCTGAATATGCATCAAAAACAAATCCAGATGTTTCTTGACTAACATTTCTTATAGGACCAGTATTAGAGTTTTCATCAACTAAGAATGATAAAAGTTTAGTACCTTGATTTTTCCAAGAATAATTAATTCTTTGTATGAGTTTTGTTTGATTTATTGTTTCATCACTATCAAAATCACTCACCAAATTTACAACAGGTATAAAGGACTTACCCCATCTTTCCATCATATGTTCTGAGACAGTAGTATTGGATGGAATAGTAGAATATGTTCCGTCCCAGTCTTGTCTTAAATTGATTTGCAGTTCGTCTGTAGAGACAATAGGTGTACTAAATGTAATTTGCCCTGTGCTTGGACTAGTTGTAAATCCTGAACTTAATATAGACGAGTTTTTTACCACTTCAATATATGGGTATTGTGAAATATTCCAAGTGACAGTGTTTGTTCCATCAAAAGATACTGTTATTGTAGAACCAGTACTTCCAGTTGCTGGGATTAATGAAAGTTGTTTTCCACTTTCATTTTTGTATCTTGTTCTTAAATCTTCTATTCTAAGCAAGTTATTATTATATAAATAGTCCCTTACAGTAGTTATATCAGTAGTGTTTGCTATGCCAGAAATTGCACTTGGCTGTTGACCTATCAAAGCATATTCCAAAGTGTCGTAAAGGTTACTTAATTCGCCTTCAAAACCCAATTCAGCAATAATATTTGTAATTGCTGTGCCGGAATTTGTAAATCCCAAAGAACTTTTATGTGTAGATTCTGAACCAAAAGTCCATAAATCTTGATAAGTTCTTCCGCTTGTTCTTGACCACAAAGATGTAATCAAACTGTTGAATTTATTCTTTGAGTTATAAACACGATTTATTGAATTAGATGTGTCAAAAACATTAGACAAAAGAAATTTAGTGTCTAGAACTAGATGTCCACTATCATTAACTAGAACACCTTTAGATGTACCAGTTTCCCAATTGACTTCGCTGTTATTGTAATTTCCAACAGAAACTATAGTATCTAACGGAGAAGACGAAACATCATAGTGTACTTTGAAGAAAAAGTCTTGGTTAGATTGTTCATACCAAGTTGAACCATTGATACTCGTAAATGCTGCACCAGAAATAGGATTTGATAAAGTAGACTTTCTCCAATTAAACAAAGGCACTGAACTTGAAGTTTCTCTAATTACAACTGCCAAAGTAGTTGTTCCAGAACCAGGAATATCAAGATATGAAGTAAGATCAAATGTCGTAAATCCATCTCTTCGTACACTTGAAGAAGTTATAGAAGATGATGCTGCTAATTGTGTCTGAGGTTTATTATTTGTGTCTACAGAGTAAACATAAGCAATTAGGGATGAGTTCGAAAGACTATCATTGTAAGAAGCATTTGATAAACTATCTTGCTCTCGAATTGTAATATATGCAGAGACTTTAGTTATTGTGTTTGCTGTTGATGCAGTTGTAAAAGTTTGTGCTAAATAACCCGTAGAATTTGTATCACTTGCAACAAATTTTATTTGACTAACTGGTTTTGATTGGAATAATACTGGAGAATATCCTTCACTTGTATTTTCTCCAGTTCTGTACCAGTTATCACCATCGTCAAGAGTGTACCAAAGTCCATTATTTGTTGCTGCCAATAGTACATTTTGAGTCAAAGAATTGAATGTAGATGAAAATACTCTTAAATCGTACACTGATGAAGGATTATTACCCATAAATTCTGTTTTATGGAATGAATTGCCCTCATCAAGTGATCTGTAAACGCCTTTATTTGTTCCTATAAATATTTTTGATTTTCCAGGAGTAGAACCAATCGCAGAATCAGTATCTATCGCATAAGACAAGCATTCAATATTTCTAAGGAATCGTTGCTCTATTATGTAATCTGGCGAACTTAAATTGTCAGGATAAGAATATTTCCAGTTGCTAACCTTGAGTAATCCATCATTTGTCATAATAAATAGAGGATTAGCGTAAGTATTATTTTGTGTAGATGATGGAACAGAGTATGCTTGGAATGAATTATAATATCTTGTTACACCGTCTGGATTACCCTGAACAAACATCTTTCTAGGATTGATAAATTGTCCAAATGATGAGTTATTTGTTTGATATCCTAAAACATAGTACCCATCATCTCCAGAAGCATGTAAAGATTCAAATACTTCAGTTGTGCCAGAGCCAATTTTTATATATTGTCCTTTGAAAAATCCATTAATATTAGATGAAGTAAGTTTTAAGAAATCAGATTTGAATGTGCCATCTTCGTAAATTTTTATTGACAATCCATCTGATTTTCCAAATGCTTCAAAAAGCAAACCATTCCAGAATCCTTTCAAATAGCAGTTTTGCTTTTTATCATCAACTTTAGTCCACGATGTTTTATATTTCCAGAGACCATTTGAAGTGCCAACTAAAATATCTAAATCTGGATTTTCAATAATGTAAGAAGTATCTGACGCATTGTCTAATAAACTGTCTAAAATCCATTTATTGTTGATGCATTTCCATACACCTAAATCAGTTGCTATTTTTGTATTTTCGCCACTTTTTTCAGGGTTTAGCACAGATCTTATTATTATTGGATCAGTTTCAGGATCTGTAACTGATGGAATAAGTTCAGTTCTTAATTTGTAAGAAGAGTTATCAGGATCAAATACAGATGATGATAAGAAATTATTAACAAGTAAGGTATTTTTCAATCCTCTTGTATCTGTTTGGGATACGACAGGAGCAGTAAAATCAAATACTGTTGAAATACCAACTTTAAGACTTCTTGCCAATTCTTGAATGTTTTGATTATTTACAGAATCTAAATAATATTTTTGATTTGATTTTAATATATAAATATCATCTTCAATTCCAGAGACAATATCATCTGCCACACCATAAACTTCAGTATTTTTCAAGAAAGAAATGCCACTTGAAGATCTTGGTGAAGAAAGTGTGACTTCTATTGGAAAAACAGTATTATCAATAGATTTTATTAGAACTAGTTCTGAAGTCGTGTCATTTTTCAATAGAAGTAAATCATATGTAGCAATTCTTTGATTTAAAAATATTGTTATGTCAGAAGCAAGATTATCTTTCCAGAGTTTTGCTATTGGTAAAACTGTTCTTGAAATAGGAACAAAAGTTGATGAATGAGGTTTTGTTCCACTGTTAGATATAACTGGATTGTCATTAACGACTGATAACTTAACATTAGAGATATCATCTTTAGATACAGAATCTAAAAATGTAACAGTGCCTTCTGATGAGTTTGTAAAAAATGGAATTGCACTTGGTTTATCATTAATGTAAACCATTGTTCTTGATTTTGTACTTAATTCTGTAGTCCAAGGCTGAGTTTCAAATGAAGTAAAAGAACTTTCATAATAAAGTTGTTCGCCTGGAATATAAGATGTGCCAGTTGAAACTAATTGATAATTAGAATAAGTTTTAATATCATTTATAATTTGATAATCAGAATTGAAAACAGTAAAATTTGGTTCACTCTCAGCAAAAATATCATTTGCTCTTTTCCATTTTGCTCCTGATAAAATGAAGGAGTTATTGCTAGTGTCATTTTCCCAAAGTAAATCAGAACTTAGGAATATTCCATTATTTGTACCAGCATATAGTCTGCCATTGTTTGTACCGTCATCATAACTAAATAATGTATTTACGCCACCTTGGAAAAATGGTTCCCAATAAAGTTCAGATGCAGATATGGTGTTGTTATCAGATGAAAAATCTTTAATTCTTGCAACACCATTAGAATGTCCGACAAAATATTCATTGAAAAATCTATAACTACTTCTTTCAACAGCGCAATTTATTATTGATCTTGCACTTGCTCCTGATGGGGTATCTGTTGAATAAACTTTTAATTTATAAACATCCCATTCTAAGTCTGATGTTCCTAAAACAAAAGAATCATTTTGTTTCAAAAACCAAATACTGTCTCCATTTGCGGTTCCATTAGTAACAGTAATTTTTTTATAACTTACGAACTCTGAAGTATTATCTAAATCAGTTGCTCTAGACCAAGCACCCGAATCAGCAACGTATATTCCGTTTGTTGTTTTATCTGTCTGATCCTTGACTAAAACTCTATCAGATGAAGATAAAGTATATCCATCTATAGTTTGCAATCCAGATAGGGAAATATTTGTTGTTGTAGAAACAGCAGCAGAAGTATATGAAGAAGATGTATCATTGAATGGTAAAATCCAATACTTACCTGTTGAATCTTCTATATATCTTGCAGCGTGAGTAAGATACAAATCATAATCATTCCACCATAGAATATTATTTTTGTAATCATTATTTTTTATTACATAAATGCCATTAACTTTTTCACTAAATACTTGAGAAATTTGGCTTTGATCACCTACATAAATACCCTTGTCAGTATTATCATTGCTAGAAACATAAATGAAATGATCATATGTGACCTGATCTGGATTATTTGCTATAAAGGTAATTCTTTTTGGAGATATTTCTTTAATGTCTGAAATGCCGTTTAGAGTTGTTATTGCAGTCCCAGAAGAATTGTAATAATTTGATATCTCTATCCAATCCCAGTTTTGAGTTGCTTCATTTTCTGAAATGATAGCATAAAATATTTTTTCATCTGTAGTGGCATAATAATATGTTTGATTGCTTTCATCAACTAATCTATCGCTAGAAACAATAAATTTATTTATGGTGTATGGTTGATAGTTGCTATTTTTAGGATATTTAATTTCTGTCCAAGAATCTAAAACATCTTTGTAAAAAACTCTGTTATTGCTTGTAAATGCATAAAGATTTTTGAAATAATTTTCATCATTCAACAAGTTGTCTTGTAGATAAACTATTTTGCCATAATCATTTTTCCAAGAGGAGTAATCTGAAGCAAGATTACTGTTTATGTTGAATGAAAATAATCCTCTTGCTGTAGATGCAAAAATTTGAGGTATGTTACTGAAAATATTTTGACTTTTATAGAAGAAAGTAATATCATCATTGTATTGAATTTTAGAATTAGTATTATGAGGATAAAAATAAGATTTACCAATTCCAGTTACTAAATATTTGTTAGGAACAAATGAAAGACTTCTTTTATATATGTCATCCGTGAAATGATTAATAGCAAGGTTTCTTATATTCAATTTTCCAGAAGAAATAGAATTTGCTGAAATATTACTTATATTGTCATTACTAAGAGAATTTTTTACTTCTTCAACATTTTCACTGATTGTAATAAATAAATCTTCAAAAGTATAATCATCAAAGTTTGGAAAAGATTTATTTAAATATATTGTGCCAGAAAATGAATTGATAACATAATGAATAGGATCTACTGTGACATCATTTATCTTTATAACTGCATCTCTGTAATCAAAATTTGACCAAGAAAATAATTCATATATGTCACTAATTGAACCATCATCATTAGTTTTTTGAGAAATAACTCCATTGCTCAATTTTGTGTATGACTGAAGCACTAAAGATGTTGTTAATAATTGTTGATTAGTATTTACTGGATAAAGTCTAACTGCTTTTGCTATTGGAAGATAAACTCTCAAAGAAGATGTTGACTTTATTGAATATGATAAAAATAACTTATAAGAAGTGCCAGAATTGTAAATATTATAGTCTTCTTGAGACAATAAAACGCCATCAAGTTTAACTAATGGTGTGCCGTAAGAAGTTATATCATCTGAAAAAATATTTCCACTTGCATCTTTAAGTAAAAAAATATTTGTATTTTGATATGTGCCTGTATCATCAGTATTAGATGCATTTAATACAAGATAATTTCTTAAATTAATTTTTGATGGTGAATTTTTATCCCCTAAATGCTTGTGCTTAAGATAAGACAAATCTAAGTTTTTTTGAAAATCACCAAGAGTCTCATTAAATTGTTTTCTTTTAGTGGAATATTTTATCTCAGAGACAGTGCTTATATCAGAATAAGATGAATCTGCAATTACAATTATTTCAGCAAGATACAATGCATTTGAGTAAGAATCATAATTTTTATCAGGATTGTCTGGAGAAATTATTTCACAAAACTCGTCTTGTATAGTCGATATTCCAGGTTCAGCCCACACATAAAAGGTGTTATTCACTGTGTATCTAAAATAGTATGGTTTTTCTGTTTTGGAAGAAAACTTGTCTAGTATTCCTCTTCCACTACTTACTTTGATGCACTGACTAAATGCATCGTGAAAATAAAGGTTTGATGAGCCTAAAGTAAAGTTGGTCGATGATACTGCACCAATCCAAAGTGTTTGCTCATTGGTGTTTCCGCTTTCAACATAAATAACAAAATTATTTGAATAATCAGATGAAGAGTTTAAAGATGAGTGTCTAGACCACCCTCCTGAAGCAACTGTATATATTCCGTTTTCAGAGGAAGTTGATTGATTCTTTACTAAAACAATATTTCCAGATACTACTGCAACACCATCTATTGTTTGAGCGCCAGAAAGAGTTATATTAGCAGTTGTTGCAACCTTAGCAGTGACAGTAAATCCTAAATTTAGATTATCTAATTTATATCCATATTCTGATGTTGAACTTAGAACATATCCATCTAAAAGCAATAATTGATCGGCTCTATTATCTGTAAGTTTTTGAACTTCCCATCCAGATATAATGCTTGGTCCAAAGAATGAATAAACACCTTGAAACTGTGATTCAACACTAAGCATATTCTCATAGTCATATCCCGGATACCAGATATCACCAAACTGAGAATATAAGAAATTATAAATAGAAGTTCGACTTGACATTTTACCCTATGGAGCAGGATTGAATTTTATAGAAGCATCTCCTATATCGAGTTGTACGGCAAAATCACTCACCATTGCAGGTACAGCCCCAGTAGAAGTCAGGAATATTCCAAATCTAATTTTGCTTGATGCTTCAGATAATTCGAATGTAGTATTTGGAGTTATAATATTGAAGTTTTCAAAATTGAATGTTTCATTTGAATCTTCGGAAATAGTATATCCATAAACTATGCTTCCATTGTTTTTTAACTCATTTGAAGTAAGCAATCCTCTTTTAATCGACGGAGCATCAGTGTCGTAATCAGAAGTATTAAACATTTTAGTAAAGAAATAACTTCCAGAAGATGAAGTGTATGTCAATGTTAATGAAAGCAATTCTGGTGTGATATTTGGAGTTGCAGAAACTAATTCAATTTTGTATTGAATCCACTTGCCAGAATATAATGATAAGTCAACACTTAATGACTGAGCATTTGAAACTGATATAGGTTCATTGATTGAAGATAATGTACTTGCTTCACTATAAGTTGCTGCTAAACATTCGGCTCTTGTATTGCCAGTTTTTACATAGATATTGATTTCTGTTCCAAAATCTAAACTTGAATCTGTGGTAGTTGGATATTTATTCAAAACTAAAGCAACTAATTGTGTCCAGGTTATTAGAGTAGGGACATATATTGGTTGTGGTTCATAAACACCATATTCTCTTACTTTTCTATCAGGAGCAAAGATTGAATATTCCCTTGAATTTGGAATATATATACCTTTTCTTGTGAGAGTATTATCAGCATTTTTTTGTATTTGATAAATTACACCAGAATTGTTTGTTGTTGAAAGATTTTGATTATTTGTATTATTTACTGTTGTGTTTGTTGGAGTTGTGTTAGCGTCAGTTTGATTTTGAGTTGGATTGTTTGTTTGATTATTTTGAGTATTTCCAGTCACAGGGTTGATAGTTGTATTGGAATTACTTACAACAGATGTAGCCGTATACTGAATAAAACTAGTAGGATTATTTCCAACATTTGATGTTTGTATCATCTTATCGCTTAGAACATCAAAACCAGAAGTGTGAGCAGGAAGTGCCACACCTTGAATATTACCTGCTTCGTCCTTAAGTCTTACGTAGATTGTACGATCATTGTTTTCGTAAGGTGTTTGTGTAAACTGATAAATACTTCCGTCAACACTTGCTCCATAAAAAGTATTTCCGATACTTGTGACTGACTTTAATTTAGAAACTCCTAGGAATTGATCTGAAGGGATGATTTGATAAGATTCATCAACCGATCTTTGCCAGGATACTTTAAGTGTAGTTCCAGTTCCAATGTTATTTGTAGTTTGTAATTTGAACTTAAGAATATCACCCTCTTCTACAGTGAATGCATTTGATGAATATTTTGTCGTTAAAGCAGTAGAAGTATTGTAATTCGATATTTGCAGAGTGTCATTTATAAATAAATTATATCCAACACTAGAGTCAATTTTGAAAGAAAGATCCCCAGTCTTACTTGCTAACAATGCGCCTTCAAATGTTACTGATGGATAAGTGAAACCTGTAGGAATTGTTATGGTAGTAGCAAATCCACCATTATAATTTATTGATGAAGTTTGATTTTTATAAGATATAAAATTGTAACTTTCTAAATCACCAATGTCAGTCCAAGTAATACCTGAGCCAGTATATGATTTCCAAGTAACATTGAGTTGAGATGTTAAGTAATTGTGTGAGACAATTTTCTTGAAACCATTTACAGACTTGAAGTATCCATAAATTCCATTATCTGCTGAAATAAATACATATGAACCATTAGGATCATCATATACGTAAAAGACGTGATCTGCATAAGTGTCATATATTTTTGACCAAGTTTTAGCAGTAGAGCCAGTGTATGACAACTCCCAAATCTGACCACCTCTAAAAGTTGCAAGTAAAGAATTTCTTGTCACACTTCTTGTCAAAGTTTCAACACTGTCAAAGTTAGATGATAGTGTTTGTGTCCAAGTTGAATTGTAATAACTGTATACTGCGGATGATTTACTTCCATAATCACCACCCAGACCAGCAAATAAAGTAAATTCTTTTGCTGCTAAAGATGTAACTTTATCGAAAGCAGAAAATGTTTTAATTTCTGAAATTTTCTTTCCATCATATTTATAGATAGAACATTCTGTAGTAGCGCCTTTTGAAGAACCTATAAATAAATCATTTCCTAAAGAAGTTAAACTCAATATAGGTTTTAACAATTTATAACTAGTTAAGCTCAATGGATCTTTAGCATTTACAACGGACCAGAACTCTCCATTGTATGACGTAAATAGTAATCCATAATTACTTCCAGCATATGCTCTTCCGTTGTGTATATGAATGCAAGTTATTTGATATTTTTCAGATATTAATGATTCATTTAATATCTCATAAACTTCTCCATTTGAATATACAAACATTTTATTGTTAGAAGCAATAAGAATTTTTTCGTTAAAAGTTGCTATCGCTGTTATTTCAGATGTAGCATTTCCTGTCTTTTTGCTCCATAAGTAAGAGGCATTTGTAAGATCGACATTTTCAAATGTTGTCTCTCCTGCTGAAAAATCTATAAACCCTTTAGAATCAGCATTTGGGAAATTTTTTGCGTCTCTGAAATCTGCAAATCTTGATATTTGTGCTGAAACAACATCAGAAAATTCGTCATATGCTGCAACGGTAACTTCTGCTCTTTGATCAATAGTAAAATAATCACCGTGATAAGACAATCTTGCAGCATACAAAGATGTTGGCGTATCAAAACTAAAATTAAGATAATCTAAAGTTTCTTGATCTGCTATGTTTTCAAATAAATCTTCCCAATCAGAAGTTCTTGTTTTCTTTATTTGGCACTTATAGATTTTTGTATTTTTTGCTGTTGCTCCGACAACTAAATTAGTTACAGTTGGATAAACATTATATGAACTATCTGTTTCGTCAACTATTACAGGATCGAACTTTTTGTAAATATAATTTGATTGTTCATTACCTATGACTTCAAATTTTGATAAATTTGCACTTCCTCCATATAAATCAACATTCTTTATAGGTGATTCAAAAATATCTTGTAAGTAATCAATAGATGACAATTCTGTAGATGCTGTGTTAAAAGCAGTCACTTTATTGTATGCTGTTTTATCTGCTAATCTTATCCAAGTTAATTCAGTATCATCATAGTAAGCAATTTCATTATCCTCAAGAACATAAGTCGCTAAATCTATACTTACAGAACCTGAAACTGCTATTGGAAGATTGTCTAAAGAAATATAGATCCAATAATTTGTATCTTCTGTCAATGTAATTCCAGTATTAGAAAATGAATATTCTGCATATGAAGAAGTCAGATCATTGAACTGAATACTTGAAAAACTACCTAATGATGCAGATGGTGAATTAGTTACAGAATCATTAGAATATAAAGATACATTGATTTTATCACCAAGATTTAAGATATTTCCTGATTTCTTAAATTTTAAGTATATAGTTGAAATGTTTTGATTTCTTGGCGATGTAATTTTAACTGCTGCTATAGTATTTGTGAAAGAAAAGTCAACAAAAGTATCAGTTTTTGTTTCAGTAATTGAAGAATAACCTAATCCGGCAAAGTAGTGTACTTTTATTCCAGGATCAACATTATCAGCATTTCTATTTAATATAACTGTACCTTTTGGAGGATGAGTATCATAAACAACACTTGCTGTCGGATAAAAATCTGACTTCACGAAAATATCAACATTTTCATCAGTAATTTCAAAACCGAAAGTTTCAGAATTGTCTAAAGAGTTACTCCAATATTTTGTATCGAAAAAACCAAAAGAATCATACGAAGCGTTATTTTGAATTAAAACAGGTTCGAAATTTCTTACTGTTCCGTATCCTGAACCACCATATAGTTGTAAGTTTCCATCCTGCAATGCAACTTCAACGGAACTACCAAATGCAACTTTATTGTAAAGTGTAAGTTTGACATTGTGATCTGAACCTGTAGTACCAGTAGCAGCATTCTTTACAGGCGTTTGTTGACCATCAATAAAAACACTAAACCCTGATATTCCAGTACCAGGAATTGCTGGATAAGATTTACTTAGACTAAAATCAAGATAAATCTCTTTACCTGATGTAGCAACATAACTTGTAGTTGCTGCTGTAGCACTATACAATCCGCCTGCAGATAAAGGAAGAAAACCTCTACGTCTGTTTGTTATTGCTCTATTTGCGAAATTTGCAAGCTCATTGAGATTAGAACTTTGATCAGTTATGTAATCAGAACTTTGTTTGACATAGCTTAATGTAATTGTATCAGTAGCAGCAATGCCTCCTGAAATCAATAAGTCATATTGTGTTACACCAATGCCATTGTATGTAGTGTTAGCATCTGTCACTGAACTTATTGTTTTATATTGACCTGATGTTACGTCATAAACACTAAAGCCTGTGGCTGATGAACCAGGCAAAACTGGTTCTGACATAACTACTTCAACGAAGGCTAATCCACCACTTGCGTTTGTCTGTACATTTACAACTGTAGGCCTGACAGTTTCTGAAGTAAGATTGGTTACTGCTACACCAGCCAAAGAAACAGCATATGTTAGTCCTGTTCCTGTGCTGTCTCTTATCTTAAAAAGATTAGATGTAGGAGGCGTATATGTAAGAGTGACAGGGTTTGTACCATCACTTACAGCAATACCTGAGGCAAGTTGTAATACTACGATTTTTCCCAGTGTTGCACTTGTAGGATCTAAAACATATGCATTAGTGACAGCAATACCAACATTGTTTTGCGATATTGCAAATCCAGATATTGAAGTTGTTGGCAATATTGGAGGCGTTGCTTCTGTGTAATAAACAAATACTTTAGAGCCGTCTGTACTAGTTGTTGAGTAATTAAATACAGGAGGTCTTGCTTCTTTCGTTAGATTTGTAATACCTACGCCTGTAAATGATGCAACAAAAGATTTTTGAGTGTCATTATCAGATAATGTAGGAACTGTAGAACCATATGAAGAGGCATCATATGAAACAAAAATTGATTGAGAGGTTAATGCAGTGCCTGAGCCATCATATGAACTGTCTACAATTCTATCTGCATCAGCAAGTATCAACTCTACTGTTTTGGGTGTTCTTGAATCTATAAATGTTGCAGTAGGAGTTACTGTGCCAGCAATTGCACTTCCAAATTTTTTAGTAACAGAAAATCTTAATTGAAGGCCGGAAGATGGTTCAAGCCCAGCACTATCTATATCATCAAAGTTTAAGTATATTCTTCCGCCGTCAAAAGATGTATACGAGAGATTACTTAAGCTTGTTGATATTCCGGGACTTGCACCACTAAAAGCAATAAAATTGTTGTTGATTTCCATATTTTATTATTTTATACTTCCATAATGACCACTTAGGAACAGATTTCCTTTGTATGAAATAGATGTTAGCGGTCTTACTATGCCTAACAAATCATAATTTCCTGATGAGTCAAATACTTTTTTTCTTTCAAACACTACATCTTCATTGAACCAAGATTCAGCGTCAGACTTGTAATAAAATAATTTGGATTGTCTATCACTAGGATTGTCAGAAATTTTGTCACTATCAAAACCATCAGTTGAACAATATAATGTTCCATCGTGATAAGTAAATAACCTAACTCCACCAGTAGATGGTAATACTGCTGACAAATTAAAATCAATAATTTTATTGTTCACAGGCACATACTTTTCACCAATAACAAAAGAAATGCTTGAATAGCCAACTAAAGAATCACTAGCATCGTTTCTTAACTTTCCAAATTGGATAAATGGATGATCATAATCCCAAGTGTTTGATTCAGCATCTAAGTATTTCGGATTATATGTATCTAATTTGATAAAGTTCTTCTTTTCAATGAACGGATCGTTTTGTAATCCTAAGAAAACTTTTATATCTCTATCTTCAACTACAACTCTGATTTTTGATAATGAATTGTTTAAGTCAAAAACATTTTCATCACTTAAGATTTGTATCAAGTCTATACAAATAATTTCAGGTCTTTGATTATTTTCTGGAAGATCAACAAACTCTAGAGCAATTTTGCCTATTTTTCCTTGCCAAATAGGTTTTATTATGTAATCAACATATTCATCAGATGTATGAACATTAGTTTCGGCATACTTATTAAAACCACCAGCATTATAAGACCAATATGCTCTTATTCTTGCCCTATCTAACGTTGCAGATTTGGGCTTCATTTTAATTCTGAGTTTTATCACAGTATTTAAATCTACAGTCAAATCCAAGTTGTCTATAAAAATAGATGGATTACCAGTGGAAGCAGGAGTTATCTTAAGTACATTTTTTTCATATGAATTATTGAAAATGTCATAATTAGTTTCTATGACAGCAGTTAAAGATGATACAAAATCTCTTATAGCCCAAGATTGAGTATCAGGTGATGCAACTCCTGAAGATACTGCATAAAACTGCCAACTTTGAATCAATCCTGTTGTAACTAGGCTTTTTGAAACGCTATTTACTCCAGAACTTAATATCATATTATCTGTGTTAAATTCTAAAGAATATTGTCCATATACATCTGCAATTTTGATACCTTGATATCCAGTGATAGAATTTGTAAGAACTTGTTCTGTGCTATTTAATCCTGGTTCATTTCTTAAATCTGAAGAATCATAAACTTCACTTTTAGATAGATTTATAACTTCTGTTTCAAGAGTATAAGAAGGTTTGTAAAAATTAAAATACCCGGTTGACAGCAAATCTGTGTAATTTAGTAAATATCTATTTGAAGCGTTTATATATCCATTTTGAATATAGAATCCAAGTTTTTCAGATCCAGATAAAACATACTTATTTATGTTAATAAGTGTTGGGGTATTGTCTGCTCCATTGAAAACATAAATACCATTTTGTATACCATTAGTACCTGAACTTGTCTGGTCCTTAAGCATAAACAAGTCATTTAGAATAAAATCGTATCCATCTAATGAAACAAAATTATTCCAACTAGTTATTGCCTCAAAACTTGCTGCTTTGACATCAATAAAATCTTGGTCTGGCAAAATTTCAGACAAAAGTTGTTCCCAATCAGAACCTTCAGAAATTTCAAATAATCTAGAACCATATGCTGTAGTACCGGTGCTTGTTTCAGTTGTGCCTTTGATTACTAAAAAATCATCAAATCCTTTTGCAGAATGGAAATTTGGAAATCTTGCTATTGCTAAATTAGTGTCATTTCTACTGAGTGTATTATTGTCATATGAATAATATTGAGCAGGAGCAGGATCATTTAAGAAAACTTCATCGAAATGAAAAGTAGTCCAGTTTTCTTCCAAAGAAGGATTCGAAATTGGGATTTCAGAGTAAGACCAAATTTCGGGCTTCTTATCTATTCCAGCAAACACTTGATTTTTACCAACAGAAAGACTTTTTATTCCAAAATTGATTGACTCATAATCTGAAATATTATTTGAAATTAAAGTAGTGGTAGTGAGTGTTTCTGTTTCTACTTCTGAAACGACAACTTCTTCTGTAATAAGATTTGTCGGTTGAGATAAAGTAATAGTTTTATTTCTCGAATATTTATGAATTTTTTTATCTAAACATCCTAAAAATAATTTATTGTAAGCAGAAACCATAGACAATATTCCACCAGAAGAAGAAGCAAGTTCACCTTGAGGATAAACTTGTTGCCATTCAGAACCATTGTATGCAGTGGATAATTTTGCTCTAAATAACCTGGGCTTTGAATCTGATGCTACATAAAGATAAGGTTCTGATTCGTGTTCAAATTGATGAGAGATCATACACGAGGAACTGATGTCATTAGAATCATCTTGAAGAATAAATACAGGGCCTCTAACATATTCGCCGTCATAAAACCAGATTTTGCCTGATACACCTGACAAGTAAATTCCATCAGTTGTAGCAACCATAGATGTTACGGCTCTTTCATTCAATTTTTCTAAATCAATTAATTTATTGAATGAAACTAAATTTGACAAATGGATGCTTGCGTAATACTTTTCTATTGTTACAGATACATCAGATGTAGATATTGCTTGATCAAAAATTAAGTATCCATTATAATCATCTACGCCATAATTTATATCAGAGGAAATATTTAAGGCTATCTCATCTTTTGTTGAAATTTTATAAACTCTTCCCAAATCATCTGCATTTGTTCCAACTAATTTGTAAGCCGTCCCTGTTGCATAAGAAGAATCCAAACTGTCTACTAAAGATACATTTGTAAATTTTTTCTTTGATATTCCGGCAAAATAGATTTTTTCTTCTGTATCGTTAGGACCTTTCCATAAACAGCTTGCCGTAAATAATGTTGCTATCATACTTTAGGTCTCCTGATAACATCCCATTTATTTTCAGGTTGAGTTATATTATTTCCGAAATCTCTAAATCTGATTTCAACTTTTTTGACTCCATCAGATTCACCACTTAAATTTACTGACGCATATGGTGAGTATGGTGTCCACTCAGACCATTCTCCATATCCAGAATCTAAAAGTCTTCTAATAGAAAAATCTTTAATTCCACTTACCAAATCATACGAATTCATCTTTAGCCAAGCTTCAGGAAGATTTGTTATGCTTGTTAACTGATTGGTTCTTGGATCGTAAAAATCTGCTCCACCAATTGGAGGTTGAGTATCAACTAATGCTTGAGATGTTGCTACAAATGTTAATGGATTAGACTCACTTATGTTGCCCATATAATCCATCAATTGAATCCATATTTTTCTTTGACCAGAATATCCTGATGTTTGATTTATGAACGATGAATGTTCTGGACCTAATGGATAGTAATTTAAGTGACCATATAAGTACATAATATATTTATTTTCTGTAGCCACTATGAACTTAGACCAAGGTAGCCAAGGTGTGTAGTTTATAAATGAGTTATCTATCTCTTTACCAACTCTAAATGCTAAGATACCACTATCTTCATCACTTGCTTGTATAGAAATCTCTACCATTCTCAAGGTAGATTCTGTTGCAACTAATGCTGTAGGATCATTGATTCCATCTTTTGGTGGGTTGATATCAACTACTGCAATGTCAGAATTTTTTGTAGCAAAACTAGATATATCATTATGGGAAATTGCTCTGACTCTAAAATGTTGTGCATTTTTATTTGCACTATTTATTTCTTTTTCAGAGTATCTACAATGGAGTTTGTGCCAAAGATTTTTAGCAAGTCTATGGCCTGAGAAATCACCATTTGCAATAAAATCATTTTCTTCTGTCAGTATTCCGTTTGCTTTACCTAATGAAGTGCTATAAGGGATTGTTATAGCCACCCATATTTCATCACTTTGAGATAATGCAGAATTCCAAGAATCATCTGACAATTTAAGTTGTACTAACTCATTATTTGGATTAAAATCAAAACCAGACTCATATGGATTGTAGTTAACTGACATCCAACTAGTGAGTGGTGAATCATAATCAGGTATGCCACCAAGATTATCAAAAAATCTAACTTTTAATTCATCATATTTGAAAGATTTCTGATAGTCTTTCCAATTCATTTTGAATTCAAATAGATGAGGCTTTATTGATGAAACAAAACTTGATATTTGGCCTACAGTTATCTTGCTGAAGAAAGTTGTTGAAATAAATTTCTGAATAACATTTTCACCATCAGCAATATTTACTTTGTACCAGTTAGTATTTATGTTAACTGTTCCACCCGTACATCTTAGAGGAACATTAATGTCATAAGACTGTAATGACCAACCATTTACTGACTTTTTATAAACACCATTTTCTTCTATGTTGTATTGATCTTTTATCAGAACAAGACTATTCACAGACAAATCTGCTAAACTTACACCATCTACGGTACTTGCTCCTATGGCGTCAATATCAACATTATCTCCAGTTGTTGCAGCAGACAAAATATCTGAAGTATTTTGCACTCTACTAAAAGTCAATCCTGTAGATCCAAGAGTCATAGGATCTGGAGTTATTAGATACCAAGACGTATTTGCATTTGAAGTTCCAGAAGCAACTCTTACAACACTATTTGAAAACAATTCATTACTTGAGTCCATCTCAGGAACTCTTGCTAATCTCCAAGATGTTGTTGCTGTTCCCACTCTTGAAAGATAGTAAACACCATTTTGTATTGGATTTGTTTGATCTTTTACTAAAATATAATCTGAAGTTGATGTAATACTATTTCCATCAACGACTAGTGTTGTTGCCGCTCCAGCCGTTAAAACGTTAGATGCATAAGATGGACTATTTGGTAAGGTCGTTCCAGTTCCATATGCAGCATCTAAAGTTAATTTAGGTACATTCAATAAAGAAGAATAAGAAAAATCTAAAAAGTCAGTAGAACCACTTAACAGTTTTTGTCCTAAATAATGCTTACTATTTGCTATGCCTTCATCTGACAAAGAAAAAGTCTTAACAGATGAATCATTGTCATACTGTTCTTTGTAAAAATTTGGCAAACCAGACAGTCTTACACTATATATTTTGTTAGAAGTAGAAGAATATGAACTTTCTTTTATTCCGACAGCAGCAAAATATCCTAAACCTGAAGCATTTTGGTCTAGTGATAAAAATAAATTTGAAACACCAACCACATTAATTCCAGAACCAGTAATTTCCTTAACTACTAAAAAAGTTCCGTTGTTAGTTTTTTGTTTATATCTGCCTGCGAATGAACTAGGCACTTGATCTGTCAATTCAAATGAATATTTTACTTTACTACTTGATGGTTGATAAGAACGTAAAGTTTGTTTGCGAAGTTTATTATCGGATGTTCTGTAATAAACTGCAATTTCTTTTTTATCTCCACTGAAATTAACTAATATTGTTGGTGCATTTAATGGAGCGTCTGTATATATTGATGACTCTTCGCATCTAGCACCAAAAGGTCTGTCCCATAAAACTGTTAGATTATTTTCAGAATGAGATCTATATGATGAAACTGTACTGAATGCTACATAAATATCATCAGAACCGTGAATAAAAGATGTTTCAAAAATAGTTCTGTTACTTAATGATGGCTTGTACATTTGCAATTCATAAGTTGCTGGTACGGTATAAGCGCTTGTTGAATCGAGTTTTGAAATTTCAATATATTCAGTGTATGTTGTTTTACTTACAGATAATCCAGGTTGTGCATCAGTTAAGTAAATAAACTCTTCATTTTCATAATCAGACCAAGAATAACTTATATCAACAATTGGAGCGTTAACTTGAGAAATATTATCAAAAGTACATTCGCCAAAGTCTACTGATAATTTAGATTTTCCTTGTGCTAAGAAAAGTTCATCTAGAATAATCCCACCCGTAAAAGTGCTTCCTGTTGCTTGAGATATTTGATATCCAAAAGCACTTCCTACTGATGAACTGCCAAATGATGTTAATAGTGAATTGGCTAATAAGTAAGATTTTCTTGATTCTTGAGACTGGTCTTCATTGGGAGTGTAGTATGCTTCTACAAGGCATAAATTTGTGCTGCCCAAAGAAGAATAATACATTTCCATAACTCCACCAGATTGTAGCAAAGGCAATATGCTATGGGGAAGAGTGGTTATTTGTTTTGGAGTACTATCAGTGCCATTTTGTCTTGTGTACAGATAAGAAGTAGGCTTTGCATTGTTAGGAATGTCTATCCTACAAACTATTTCATTTCCATTTGCGCTTGTATCTGGGGCAGCATAAAATTTGAGATATGCTTGAGAAGTAACTGCTATACCACTTGTTGTAAATGAAAATCCAGCTTGTGTGTAAAAATCTGATTTGCCAGTTGTTGGAGAGAGTTTAGTTTTTGAATAAGCAAATATTCCTCTGCTATATTCAAATCCAGTCAATCCAACACTTGATCCTAAAGTGATTGAACTTGCGCTATAATTTCCATCGTAACTTTTATATGTTGTCAAAGTTGTAGATGCTATGGAAGCAGATGGAATCAGATTTCTTCTTACAGTTGATTTGGCAGTATATGCATCATAAGTTCCACCTGTGTTAGAAATCTCGTATACAGAACCTAAATATCTTGCAATACCAGAAAATTCTGTTTGAGCAGATACTTGATTGCCTGAAACAAATGTTAGTAAAGAATTTTTTCCAGTATATCCAACTTTAGCACTAGCAATTTCTGGAAAATCAGGGTTTACAGGAAGAGTTCCTTCCCAAAATATTTGGTCAAATACACCGTACCCCATAGGATACTCGATATCTGTACCATTTGGCCCTTCAAGAATGGCTTTCATATAAACTGTTGAAAGGCCACCATTTGCGCTTAAAGGCCAGTTATATATCTTGAATAAACCAGATCCACCCGCAGTAGGAGCAGACATTGTCCCTTGAGTTATTGTATTATCAAAGAAAAATAATGGATCAAAAGTATACTCATAATTGTAATCTGGATCAAAAACATACGATGATGATGGAAAATTGTTAATTGCAATTGTTGATGCTGGATCAAATTCTTTATCGTTAGAAAGATAAAGTACTTTTATTCTTCTAGGATTTACAATTTGTCGTGTCGCACTATCACGCACTTCAAATCCAAATATCAATGTATTTCTATTGTTATCTAGATTTGGGTCTTTAGAATAGGAGTTATTGGTGTAAGTTTGACCAGAATTAATGAATTCAGATTGTAAATATCCGCTTGATAAATTGTCAGGTAAAATTACTGATACGTTATATGGCACCTTGATCCACCACTGTCAGAGATTACTTAAAATATTCTTTTCCAGCAGTTCAATAACCTATTATATTGAAAAATCAAACTGGAAAGGTAATGATTTTTGTACAGTTAATGGGCAGTGAACATCAAAGTACATAAAGCCATCCACATAATCTATATTATTATGTGAACCTTGTTTATAAAATGTA
>Ga0172375_10004684_pt1 | contig 20062 bp, 21 predicted proteins | sample LakKiv1m_FD_114537 | JGI IMG/M metagenome (GOLD analysis project Ga0172375, IMG submission 114537) | Freshwater microbial communities from Kabuno Bay, South-Kivu, Congo - kab_092012_11.1m | ecosystem: Environmental > Aquatic > Freshwater > Lake | place: Democratic Republic of the Congo...
CAGACTGAATCGGAAGTCAAGAAAAAAGATGTTCTTTTAGTGGCTACACAATCAGACCAAAAATAACCCAACCCCTCAACATCACTACACGTCATCCAAAAATGGCCGCGAACTTCCGTCTAATGCCTGTGCTCGTGCACCTGGGAGAGACTCCACAGCCCCCTCTCCATCCTTGGAGAGGGGGTTGGGGGTGAGGATTCTTGTCCCCGCCCTTACGCAGAACAAACCTCCAACATCCTGGCCTTCGTTGGATGACTGTTTCATGGATCTTTTGAGAGGGACTTTAGGATTCCGAGCGCCATACACGCCCACAACAGCGTCAGTATCCCAGGCTCTCGTTCAGTATCGCCACAGTAATCTTCGTGAAATAGGGCTTCCTGTGGAGGATGCTCGTGATGCAGCATATCCGTTCGGGTGAGTCGCAGTCCATACAGACCCCTGTTTGCACACAGGGCGTCTTGCGCCCCATTCCCATGGCACGCACCGGCGCTGCTATTTGCTCAATCCTGTCGAAAGCGGCCCCGATGTCGGGAACGATCTTGTTCAGCCCTACGACTATGATCACGTGCTGCGGCCCAAAGGTCATGGAATTGGTGCGGTTGCCCGAGGCTTCCTTGTTGACGATCTCCCCGGTCATGGTCACGGCGTTGGCCGAAGACAAGAACAGGTCCGCAGTCATCTGCGCCCTGCGGCATTGAAGCTCCTCAGGGGTTCCGGCCTTGAGCTTCCAATTGTCGTAGACCGTCTTCCCAGCATTTCCCAGCATTTCCAGCACGCCCAGCTCACGGATGGTCTTGCTCCCTCCGACTCCCACTGTCTGACTGGTTTTGGCCTGATCCATGATGAAATGCACCGCTTCATCTCCGGTCTCGAAGAATCGAGCTTCGAAGCCGTGGTTCTGCAAGGACTTCACGGCTTCGTCCACATGTATCCTGTGGTGACGCTGAATGAACTCGTCCATGAATTGCTCCTCACATTTTCAAAAACTGGTAATCGGCTACTCTTTCGCGAAGCCTTGCCGCATAGGGAGCGGTTCATGCTGAGAGCTGCTTCGCCAGAACATTCTTCTGTAGCTTGCCCATCGCGTTTCTAGGCAAGGCTTCCACGAAGAATATCTGCTTCGGGCATTTGTATCCTGCCAGGCGCTCCTTGCAGTAAGATATGAGTTCTTCAGGCAAAACGCCCGCCGTTTCCGTCAGAGAGACCGCTGCCGTGACCTGCTCGCCGAAATCCACGTGAGGAAGCCCCAGCACGGCTGCTTCTTTGACTGCGGGGTGGCCTTCCAGCGCGTCCTCTATTTCTTTGGGATACACGTTGTACCCACCGGTTATGATAAGCTCCTTGGCTCTGCCGACCAGATAGAGGCGGTTTCCGTCTGCCGGGTCCAGGTATCCGAGGTCTCCGGTCTTGAACCAACCCTCGTGGAACGACTCGGCCGTCTTTTCCGGCATTCCCCAATAGCCGCTGAACACGTTGTCGCCTTGTATCCACACCTCTCCCACTTCGCGAGGCGGAACGTCCACACCCTGCGGGGAAACCACGCGTATCCGTACTCCGGGAAGAGGATATCCCACGCTCCTGGCCTTTCTGCCGGCAAGTTCTATTCTGTTGGATGCTATCATGCCCGCTTCGGTCATCCCGTACCGTTCGAGAATCCGGAAGCCGGTTTCCCGCTCGAAGCGATTGAACAGCGTCTCCAGTAACGGCGCCGAGCCGGATACGAACAGTCTCATGGAGCGCAGATCGGGTCTGCGATCCATTAGTTCCCACTGGGTTACCAGTCGTTGGTACATGGTTGGCACGCCCATGAGCAGCGTGCATCTTTCCTTCTCTATTGTTTCCCAGACTCGCGGAGGGGCAAATTTCTCGTGCATGATGATGGTCGCGCCCGCGTTGAGCCCGCCGTGTAGCGCCACAAAAAGGCCGTGCACATGGAAGAGAGGCAGGGCGTGAAGCAGCTTGTCGTCGCTGGACCACTCCCAGATCTCGTGCAAGCCTTCCATGTTGGAGATAAGATTCTTGTGAGAAAGCATGGCGCCCTTGGACCTGCCCGTTGTCCCGGAGGTGTAGATTATAGTCGCCACATCATCCCCGCACGCGGGATAGGTCGGCTCGAAATCAGGGTCGGCCCGCTCCAGTTCCCAGGTCATAGAAGGGGATTCTTGCGCGTCCGAGGGGTCCACCACCAGCGTGCGGAGTTCCGGCAATCGAGCCAGAACACTTTGAGCCCGCATGTATCGCTCGCGATCCGTAAAGAAAAAGCGACTGCCCGAATCGGAAAGAAAATAGTCCACTTCCTCCGGCCTGTATTCCGGGTTGAGCGGAAGCGCTATACCTCCCACCGCGAGTACCGCGAGCTCAAGGAAGACAAACTCCATTCTCTTGGGAAGCTGAATCGCGACCCGGTCACCGACCTTCACCCCGATATGCACTAGCATTGAAGCGTATCGGGCAATCTCGCGGTCCAGCGCAGCGTAAGTGTACACAGTGTTCTCGAACACGACCGCGGGCTTGTCCTTGTGCCGCGCTGCAACACCGGATAACTTCTTCGATAGATTCATGAGCCTAACCTTCTCTCACCCCGGCCTTTACCTGAAAATCCCCACAAACAAATCTCGACATGGCCTTTAATGCCGTCATCCCGGTGAAAACCGGGATCCAGGATCTCTGGGTCCCGACTTTCGTCGGGATGACGGAGGCAGAGCTTTTGCACCAAAGTACCAACCGGGAATTATCATGTTGCGTTGTGACCGAGAGGTCATGGCCGTTTCCTGGGTCGACGACGGCGCCTCCGGGGTGCCTGGTGGATTCGTCCTTCAATAGACGGCATCGAACGCCATCCTTATGTGCTCGGCCCAACTCAATGGTTGCTATTCCACTTGTCCGATCGCCTCAGCCTATCATCTTGGCGGGCAGCCACGTTGCCAACTCGGGGAATATGCACAGGAGCACGAGGAGAATCAGGTCTATAATTAGGAACGGCGCCAAAGCCACGAGGACTTTGGAAAGCGGCACATCCGGCGCGATACCTTGAACCACGTAGAGATTCAGCCCCACCGGCGGGGTTAGTAATCCCACTTCCAGGTTCACGGTCATCATTACCGAAAACCAAACCGAATCGAACCCCAGATCCTTGATAACGGGCAACAGCATGGGGGCCACCATAAGAATAATCGCAGCAGGTGGTATGAAGCAGCCCAGTATCAGGAGAAGGACATTGACGAACACCATGATCCCCCACTTGCCGAAAGGAAGCGCGAGAATCAGTTGTGCCAACGATTGAGTGACGTAAAGGTCTGAGCACACGAAGCCGAAAAGCGTCGCGGCGGCCATAATCATGAGTATCATGGTGCTGTCGTTGAGCGACCGCGTGAGCATCTGAGCGAGGATCTCGACCTGGTAAATCCTGTAAATCACCATGACCACTGCGAAAGAAATGACCGCTCCCACACCGGCAGCCTCGCTCGGTGTCGCCCATCCCCCGTACAATGAGACCATTATCCCGACTATTATGAAAACGAGTGGAAGGACTTTGATCAGGGAGTCTATTTGCTCCTTCAGAGTGTAGTGTTCGCGGAATGGAATCTGCTCACTGCTTCCGGAAGACCGTGCAACCGCTGTGGCCATGGCTGCATTTCGCTTCTTACTGAACTTGAAATAGATCATGATCCACACGGAACTCAGAACAACCAACAATATTCCGGGTATGACGCCGGCGATGAAGCACTTGCCGATGGATGTCTCTGTGGCCACTCCGTAGAGGATCATTGTGATGCTGGGAGGTATCAATATCCCGAAGGTTCCCGCATGGGCCACAAGAGCGCACGCGAGACTCGGCGAGTAGCCGCGGTTCCGCATTTCCGGGATGCCCACGCCGCCTATGGCAGCGGCGGTAGCAGGGCTCGAACCGCACAACGCCGCGAACACTCCGCCGGCAAGCATCGTGCTGACCCCCAATCCGCCGGGCAGCTTGTGCGCACAACGATGCATGGCTTCGTAAAGGTCCTTGCTGGCCTGAGAAACCGCAAGGGGCGCACTCATGAGAATAAACAAAGGAATGGACAGCATCGCGAAACTGTCCATGCTTCCGAACAGCACATGAGGAACCGTCTGAAGCATCTGCGGTGAATAAATGAGAATGTAGATCAACGAAATGGCCGTCAGCCCCGACCAGATTGAAATGCCGGAAAGTAGCAGGATGAGGGCCGTCCCAAAGACAACGATGCTCAGAGTCGCCTCACTCATGGCCGTCTCCCTTCCTTTCCGAAGACAAGTCCTTGGTGATTTCGATGTCTCTCAACTCCGAGGGGATCATCTCTTCCTCTATCGTCCCCAGCCTGAGCGCTACGATTCTCTGACGGATCTGAGCGATGACTTGAAGAAGCACGAGCGTCACGCCAAGAGGCAGAAAAATGTAAGGAATCCACAGCGGCGGTCCCCACAGAGACTCGCTGTGCTCATTGCGCACCACCGACTCCCACCACATGGGCCATGCGTAGATGGCAATGATCACGCACACGATACACGTTGCAATCTCGGCCACAACGAGGAGTTTCTCCCGAGTCCTGGGTTTCAGGTGGATTATCACCAGGTCTATGTTCAGGTGATGGCCTCCTAGTTGCCCGAATGCCGCGCCCACGAAGCACGCGTACATGAGCAGAAACACCGAGAACTCGATCTGCCATATCGTGGACCATCCCAAGACCTTGCGAACGAAGACTCCCTCCGTTGTAACCAACGCCGCTGCAAAAAGGGCCAATGCGCCAATGAGTCCCGTGACCTTGCTGAGATTTTTGGCCACAGAATCAAACTTCGCCCAGAATCCCTGGTTACTGTTCTCCATTATGAGCTCCCTCCGGTAGAGGAAAAGAGACCGACTCCGCACTCTATGGCTCAAGTACGGCTGCGTATTCTCGCCCGATGAGATTGCTTCGCTTCGCTCGCGACGACAGTTCGCAGCATGTCATTGCGAGGGGCGGAGCGACGATACAATCCCGAGGGCGCAAAATACGTCACCATATTTATGCCGCCCAGTACCAAGCACCATGCGAAACTGGGAGATCTCTGGCGGACCTAGACTACTCCATGGCCTTGAGAGCCAGGTCCAGGATCTCCTTGCCGCCAGGTACAGTCTCTTCGTAATTCTTCCACGCCGTCTTCTTGGCAAACTCCTGCCACTTCAGGAACTCTTCTTTGGTCATGTAATGAAGCTGAACTCCTGCCTTGGTAAATTCCTTAATGAGGCTTTCGGTATCCTTAGCGAAGTGGGGCACCACCCAGTCTCGTTCCATTTCGTCGCCGACTTCCTGGAACACCTTCTGCTGTTCAGGTTTCAGCCGCTTCCAGGTTTTCAGGGACATCACCAGGGGCTCGGCCATGTACCAGATGGCGTAGTCTTTGGGAACATTCATGAATTTGAGCTGCTCGTACAGTCGGTAAGAAACGAATGAAGAAGAAGATGTGAGGCAGGAATCGAGAACCCCTGTGGATAGAGCGTGATATATCTCGGACGAAGGCATACTTGTGATGGAAGCGCCGGCCTCTTTGAGCATGAACTCAAATTTCTTGCCCGCGGCTCTCATCTTCAAAGCCTTTGAGTCCTCAGGAAGTATGACTTGCCGGACTGTGCTGCCGATGCCGCCGTCAAGCCACGCCCACACAAGGATCTTTACTCCGTTGTCTTCAAGGATTTTCGACAGGCGCTGACCGATAGGCTTTTGTTGCCAGCTCATTGCCTGTTTCAGGCTGCTCACGGAGCAAGGAAGCAATGTGATGGACAGCTCCGGCACCTTGCCCGCGGCATAATCCAGAGGAAACACGCTCAAATCGAGTGTCCCCTGCCTCATCGCATCCCATTGCTCCTTGGGCTTGAACAGGGAGCTTGCAGGGTAGACCCTGAATTCAACCTCTTTGCCAAGTTTCTTCTGGACCTTGTCGGCAAAAACGCGGACAAGTTGGTCTCTTACATCGCCTTCGGCAAATTGGTGAGACACTTTCAGCTTCATCTGTGCGCCGGCCACTGTAGCCAGAGCCAGCACCAAGATCGCCGCCAACGCCAATACCCGGAGAACGCTTCCGCACTTTCCTTGGGACACCATGTTCCGCTCCTTCCTTTGGTTTTCAGATGTTGATGTCACCCTGGTGACGTCTCATGGTTTTGTTGCCGCTTTTCTCTCTGCCTTGCCCTCGTACAGGTTCTTCAATGCTTCGCATTGGTTCATGAGGTGCTCCCTCATGAGGCTTTCCGATGCAGCGGGGTCCCTTCTTCGAAGTGCGTCCATGATGGCTCGATGCTCCCTGATGGAGGCTTCAAATCTGTCGGCTTGGTAGAGCTGCCGGTAACGATACAGAACGATTTTCTGTCTCAGCCCGTTGACAACATCGTTCAACACCTTGTTGCCGGCCATCTCCTGGAGCATGGTGTGAAACTTCTGGTTTACGTCGAGGTATTTCTCGTGTTGATTGGCTTTGTAGTGCTTCTCCAGCTTCTCATGAAGCTTTTCCAGCTTCACAAGGTCGCTTTCAGATATCTTCTCCGCGGCCATGGCCGCGCAGTTTCCTTCAAGCAGTTTCATGACCTCGAACATCTCTCTGATTTCATCCATTGACGGCTCGGCCACGTAAGCACCTCGGTGAGGCACTATTCTGATGAGGCCTTCGGACGTCAAGCATCGTAGAGCTTCCCTGAGCGGGGTTCGGCTGATGCCGAAGGAAGCGCAGAGGTCTTTTTCGATTATGCGATCGCCTTTGTTCAGGTCGCCCTTGCGGATCATTTCACGGATCCAGTGGGCGACGTGTTCATGAAGTGGTTGGACCCGGAACCTTGCCATGGTGCGGACTCTTTCGGGCCTTTGGGGGGCCGTTACTCTCAGCGGGGGTGGATATTGAATTATGTATACAATATCCAAGATCCTGTCAAGCCAAGTGAACCCTCCAACAATCCCCGCTCTCATTCCCTTTCTTGATCAGGCACTTAGCTTGGCAGGATGGCCGAAAAGGCCACGGAATCGAACGAAAAAACTACTCAGTCATAAGGAATGCGGGGTTCCGTGGGCTTCTCCAGATCTTGCCACACGATGCCCCATTTCTGCTTGAAGAGCGGCCCGAGACGCGCGAAGAGCTTCTTCCAATGGCTTCTCCCTTGTGCGAGCCCTTCGAGAATCTCCGCGGTCAGTTCCCGGAGGGAAGCCAACTCCTCCTTTGGAAGAAACGATACCGCGCCCAGCCTTAATGATTGGTTTATACTGCGAATGTTGGTTGCCCGTGCCGTGAGCATCGCGGCCGGCTGTCCGTGCCGGCTGCAGATCTCGAGCAGATCGAATCCGTTGACGCCCATGACGTCCAGGATGACCAGATCGAAGCGCTCGCTTTCAATGAGCTTCTTCGCGCTTGCGAAATCGCCGGCCTTCACCAGATCGCTGTCATAGAGATGCTCCGCGATTACTTCCAAAACATCGGGTTCGTCGTCCACTGCGAGAATCTTCTTGCCCTTGAGAATATCCGATTCACCCATACGTCTGCCCTCACTCGTCGGTAGGTGACTTCGCCGGAGCAGGCTCAGCGGAGAATCCCCTATTCCCGCCAGTGCCGAGGCGCCGGCCAAATCGTGAATCGAAAACCCAGGATGAAAGGATCCATGAATCCTGGTGCGACATGCTTCCCCCTTCGCGCTATTACCGTGCCGTCCCCCAAATACGACACGCTATTAGACGCAACCCCGCTCCATTCGGCACACGCTTGATAGTAAGCCAACGCGACGTGGGGTGTCAACTCCGGCATCTCAAGCAGTGGAGACTGGGAATCTGCTTGGCTTCCTTACGGCCTCAGCCCATTTGACGAAATTCAGTTTGTGGACTAATATGTTGATGATAATCCACATACGGGTAGCCGAATGAAGACTATTCAGATGACCATTGACGAGTCCTTGCTGGCGGAAGTGGATCGGGTGACTCAGGATCTCAAGACAACCCGGTCGGCATTCATCAGGGAAGCTTTGCAGCTTGCGCTTCGGAAGCACCATATCCGTGAGCTTGAAGAAAAGCACGCACGGGGCTATGCCCGCCACCCCGTCACGCCCGACGAGTTTGGGGTTTGGGAGGCCGAACAGGATTGGGGGCGCCCGTGAATCAAGGAGATGTGTACTGGTATACATTCAAGGAACCCGACAAACGTCGGCCTGTCCTGGTTCTTACGCGAAATTCAGCTATTTCGTTCCTGACTTCTGTCACCGTCGCTCCGATCACGACCACAATCCGAGATATTCCGTCAGAAGTCGTGGTCTTTCCGGCTGACGGAATGTTCGCCGACTGTGCAGTCAATGTGGACAACATCCAGACGATTCAGAAATCAAGAATCGGAGCCTTCATTACTCATCTATCTCCTCGGCGCATGCGCGAGGTACGGCGGGCCATTGAGTTCGCCCTTGGTTTTGATGCGCTTTGCTGACACAAGAGTCGAAATAGCCCAATCCTGGAGACAGGAAGGTTTCGACGGTCCTACGGCAGAGTGAGAAATGTCGGATTTGGAGTCAGCACTTCAGACTTTCAAATCGCAGCGGCCCCGGAAGGCAAGAGTGATGCTTTTGTCTTTGGTACGCGGAATTTGACGAATTCTCGTTTGTGGACTAGCATGTTGATGGAAATCCAGACGGACGTGAGCCTCTTCTCATTGCGACCGACAAGAGGGAGGCGCTTACGACCCGAGCGGGAGACCTTGCGATGAGCAACGAAGTACTGAGAGAGATAATGGAGAAAATCGAGCACTTGACCACTGACCAGCAACTCCGCCTCATTGGGATGCTGTCGGAGATGGCTCGCGCCCCAAAGGGCGTTGCGGACGCATCAAGGCTCAAGTGGTCCGACCTGCCGGGCATACTGGAATGTCCGGCTTGCGGAGAGGACGCTCAGGAATACATATCCAGGTCTCGGCGGGAAGACGATGCCAAACGCCTCGGCGACCTCAACCGGTGATGTGCCATGAGCGATGGCTTGAACGGGATTCGCAGGCTCTTTCTGGACTCGGCGCCCGTCATATACTTTGTGGAAAAGCATCCCATCTATTATTCACTTCTTGAGCCCATATTCAGCCGTCTTGAGGCAGGCGAGCTTGTTGCCGTGACTTCTCCCGTCACGTTGGCCGAATGCCTCGTATTGCCCATGAAGCTGGGCAACCTCCGCGTAAAGGAAGCGTTTTCGCAGATCCTGGCAGGAGATCATTCCTGCGTATTCGTGCCCCTCGGGAAAGAGACGGCACGCATCGCCGCCGATATTCGATCCCGCTACAAGGTGACGCTTACCGATGCCTTTCAGATCGCAGCGGCCCTGGAAGGCAACTGCGATGCTTTCCTGACCAACGACAAAGACCTGGCTCGCGTAACCGACCTGACCGTCCTTATCGTAGCAAACTTGGCAAGTTAGGTTAAGAAATTTCGGTTGGATCATACAAATTCGCTGTTTCCACGGAGGATTTGAAGATCTTCGCCGGTCACCGGCTTGAGGCTCTAAAGGGAGACCGGAAAGGTCAATACAGCATCCGAATCAATGATCAGTGGAGAATCTGCTTCATCTGGCTGGAGGGCGATGCGTTCCAGGTTGAGATCTGTGATTACCATTGAGAGGTGACGCTATGAGCAAGAAGGTGCTCCCGCCGGTTCATCCCGGAGAAACGCTGCTTGAAGACCTTATGAAGCCCTTGGGCTTGAGCCAGAACAAGCTTGCGACGGCCTTGGGGGTGGACCCTAGACGGATCAACGAAATAGTCACGGGTCGGCGGTCCATCACCGGGGACACGGCCCTGCGACTGGCTCGGTATTTCGGTACCAGTCCCGAGTTCTGGATGAATCTTCAGGCTCGGTACGATCTCGAGGTGGCCAAGGATAAGAAGCTCGCGGAGATCCAACGCACTGTCAAGCCGCGGTCCGAAACAGAGAAAGTGGTTGCTGCGTGAATCGGGACAAGGTAAATTTGGCATTGGACAGTCTATCGCGGCCATTGATGGTGTCCTTTGCAGCACCGGAGGACTTTCGGGCACGCCGCTCATTCCCAAGGAGAGGAACAATGTTGCTGGAATACATACAGGCCGGGCTTAGTCATGCCAGGTACGAGATTCTGGCGGATGACGGAAGCTACTACGGGGAAATCCCGGAATGCAACGGTGTCTACGCCAACGCAGAAACCCTCGAGGATTGCCGAGAGCAATTGCGAGAGGTCCTTGAGGAGTGGGTCCTCTTCCGTGTTCACAGGAATCTTGACCTACCGATAATAGATCAGATTGAGTTGACAATCAGGGAAGTGGCCTGATGCCCCCGCCTCCTACGGAACTGATTGGCCCTGCTCCTTCTTCTTGAGCCACTCACGCAGAGCCTTATTGATGAGTGTCTGCCGGCCGCGGTTCGTTGCCTTAAATGCCTCCGGCACATCGGCGTCTAATGATGCAGGAGCGCCCCTATGGCCAAGAATAAAAGAAAGCCGAACCAGAAGTACCAGGACTGGATAGATGCTCGCCAACGACACCACCTGTCTCATGCTCAAGTCCAAATGGCACGCGAGTTGGGGATGAATCCCAGGAACCTCGGCAAGCTGGACAATCACGACCAAGAGCCGTGGAAGTTGCCCCTTAAGCGGTACATCGAACATCTCTATTTCAAACGTTTCGGGAGGGAGCGCCCGGATGTAGTCCTTTCCGTGGAAGAGCTTGCCCGTCGAGCGGAGGAGAAGAAGGCCGCCAGGCGCGCGGCAAGGCAGCGAGAAAGGGAGATTCAAACGCTCAACCAAACACAATGCGAGGTTAAGGATTCATGAGCGAGTACCAGTACTACGAATTTCGAGCCGTGGATCGCCCGTTGACACAGCGGCAGATGGAGGAGTTGCGGGCCTACTCCTCCCGCGCCCGGATTTCGCCGGACAGCTTCGTCAACGTCTACAACTGGGGCGACTTCAAAGGCGATCCGGCCAGATGGATGGAAGAGTATTTCGACGCATTTGTCTATCTGGCCAACTGGGGTACCCGAACGTTAATGCTTCGTGTGCCGACGCGACTGCTGGATCCCGATACTGTTCAGAAATATTGCGCTCGTGACAGTTTTTCCTCGTGGACCAAAGGCGCCCATCTCATCCTTACGTTCCATTCCGAGGAAGAAGAATGCGAATGGGATGACGGAGAGGGATGGCTGGGATCCCTGGTGCAGCTGCGATCCGATTTGATCCGCGGAGACTATCGCTGCCTCTATCTGGGATGGCTGCTTGCCGTCCAGACCGGTGAACTCGATGACGATACTGTCGAACCGCCTCTACCTTCGGGCCTCGGGGCGTTAAATGCACCGCTAGGGAGTATCGCCGATTTCCTCGGTATCTCTCCGGACTTGATCGCAGCGGCCGCGGAGAAGAGCGAGAAAGAGCCTGCGGGCCGGTTGTCAGCGGAAGACATTGCCGGTTGGGTGGCAAAGTTGACCTTGAAGGAAAAAGACGCCGTGCTCACAAAGTTGCTGGAAGGCGATGATTCGCACATTGCTGCAGAGCTTAGGCATCGCGCTCTTTCCGACATACGTGGTGAGAGGAAGTGTGGCAGCGGTTCTCAGGCTGGCGATCGGCGGAAGGTAGGCCGGCTCCTCGATCGCGAGGATGTGATCGAGAAGCAGCGAAAGAAGCGGGAAGCAGATCAGCAGGAGCGGGAGAGGGTACGCCGCGAGAAGGCCGAGGCCGAAGAACGCAGGAAGCACCTCGAATCACTCGACGGCAGAGAGGGGGCTCTGTGGATCCAAATTGACAAGCTGATCGCCACCAAACAGCCCAAACGCTACGACGAAGCCGTATTGCTTCTCCAGGACCTGCGCGACCTGGCCGATATCAAAGGCGCCGGTTCTGAGTTCGGGCTGCGCATGAGCGCCCTTTACAGGGAACATATAAAGAAGCCCTCCCTGCTAGAAAGGTTCCGGAAGGCCAAGCTGTCAGGCTGAAGCATTTTGTCAGCCCGGAATTCCTGGGATATCATACGATTTGTCGTTGCCATGTGACATATCTGCTATTCTTCGCGCAATGATAACGACTTTCGGGCACACGGGGCATTCCGAATATCTCACGGAGAGGCAATCGGAGCCGAAAGCCTTCTTCCGCTTGAAACGGACAGGTTCATCGGCAGTCTTGGTATGAAGGGCTGTCTGCGACGGACATGAGACGCGGGTACACACTCAAAGAGATAGGCTAACACTTGGGAATCCACGATGCGACCGCGGGCAAAGCCGTCTCAGGGAACGAAAGGGAGACAAAATGATGCTTCAGGACCTGACCTCATCCTCAATCTTGCGTTGCCCTTGGGTGGATCTAAGAAAACCGGATTACATAGCCTATCACGACACAGAGTGGGGCGTCCCTGTCCATGACGACCAGCGCTTATTCGAATACCTTACCCTGGAAGCCGCTCAAGCCGGGCTGAGCTGGTATACCGTGCTGCGGAAACGGGAGAATTATCGCATCGTGTTTGATCACTTCGATCCTGGAAAGGTTGCCGGGTACGACGACCAAAAGGTGCGAGGACTTCTCGCAAATCCAGGAATTATTCGAAACCGGGCAAAGGTACTCGCTGCGATCAACAACGCCCAGAGATTTCTGGAAATTCGGGAAGAATTCGGGAGCTTTGACGCTTACATCTGGAGATTTGTGGATGGCGAGCCAATTGTGAACGAACTCAGAAATTTGGAGGATTACCATTCCACAAGTCGAGAGTCAGACGCATTGAGCAAAGATCTTCGCCAAAGAGGCTTCAAATTTGTTGGATCAACTGTGTGTTACGCCCATATGCAGGCAACTGGAATGGTGAATGACCATACGTTGGATTGCTTCCGAAGGCAGGAAATCCTTGATGGATACCCGGAGAAATGATGAAAGAGAGCTTCGGGACGTTCAATACAGTCCTTACGCCGTGTTCCTCCAGGCCCATGTTCTATCGCGGTAGAGTTTTCTAAATCTTACACGTTCTTTCTCCTTGGCGTAACACAAAATAGCGCCACAGAACGGCAAATCCCCCTACCCTTCTTCGCCGGAAGAGTAGCGGGGGATTTTTGGGAAATGAGGCCGGGGGGAAACTTTTCTGCAGAAAAGTTGCCCCCCGGACCCCCCTTCCAAAGACTCCCAACATATCAGCGGCTTCCGCTGGTCGCCGCTCTCTTGAAAGATGCGGCGTGTGGTCATCTAGAGCCTTGGGAGGTGGGTCACAGCATTCTCATTGTTCGTTAGAACAACAATACATGGAAGTTTCTATGCGACGTCAAGCCTTGCAATCGTCCCGGCTTAACCTGCGTATGCCCACATAGAGGTCAGAGGTCGGGACGCTTTCATCAGTAAGCTTCGTCAGAAGCCAGGTCCTCCTCGGTCACCTTGTCCTTGAACACGTAATGAGACCAGATCTGGTACACGATTACGATGGGGACAAAGGTAAGTGCTACCCCCAGCATGATCTTCAGCGTAAGAGGGCTGGAGGACGAATTGAAAATCGTCAGGCTAAAGGCTGGATTCAAGCTGGAAGGGAAGAGGTTTGGATACAACCCCGCCACCCCGAACAATGTGGCGCCGACGATGGTCACACTGGACGCAAACCAAGCACTCCACCACGCCTTCTTGGAGATGAAGGCCCGCACGGCAAGCAGAGCAGCCACGGTGAGAAGCGGAATGATCCACAACACAGGATAGCTGAGGTAGTTCTTGTAAAGGGGCGTTGCGAACCAACTGGCGACCAGGAATACAACCGCAACCACCAATAGCACCGCCCAGAGGATCGCTGCCATGTTTCCGGCCTTGCTTCCCAAAGGGTCCCCGGCTTTGATGGCCAGCCACAGCGCTCCGTGGACGAGGAACAGCAGGACAAATAGAATCCCTCCCAGGAGGCCATAAGGATTGAGCAAGGTCAACAGATTGCCGTGGAAGATCCCTTCGCCGTCAATGGGAATTCCCTGGAAAATATTGGCGAAAGCGACTCCCAGCAGGAGGGCCGGAACGAAACTTCCGATGAAGTGAAGGATGTCCCAGGTTTGTCGCCAGGTTCCTCCTTCTTCCTTGCTCCTGTATTCCAGAGCCACCGCACGGAGGATCAAGGCGAACAACAGCAGGAGGAGCGGAGTGTACAGCGCGCTGAACATAACAGCGTAAGTTGTGGGAAACGCAGCGAATGTAACGCCGCCGGCAGTGATCAGCCAAACCTCGTTGCCATCCCAGAAGGGCCCCATGGAGTTGTAGATGATTCGCCTTTCAGTATCGCCACGGGCCAGGAAGGGAGCGAGAGTCCCTGCTCCCAGATCGTATCCGTCGAGCATGAAATAGACCGCCCAAAGGACGCCCCACAGCACAAACCAGATGGTCTCCAACATGTTGCTTCACCCCTTTCCTAATTGGTTGTCGCCACTGGCAGCGGCTCAGGCCCCTTACGGGCGTTCTTGTAGATCAGATAGAAGCAGACCAGCCCCAGTAGCGAATAGACGATGACAAAGGCACCAAGGGAAAGCCCTACCTGGGAACCGGCCAGCCGCGACGCTGCGTCGGTGGTCTTCATCATTCCGTATACGATCCACGGTTGCCGGCCCATTTCGGTGACGGTCCAGCCCAGCTCCAGCGCCACGTACGGTAGTGGAATGCTCCATAGAAGTACCTTGAGAAGCCCCGGGTTTTCTTCCGGCTTGTTGCGCTTGACCCACGCGATGACCGTCATGATGGCGAAGAAGAACCCGAGCCCCACCATAATCCTGAATGACCAGAATGTCAGAGCCACAGGCGGTCGCTCGTCTTTCGGGAATTCCTTCAGGCCCTTGTATGTTCCGTTGGCATCGCCCGTGGCGATCCAACTCAACAACTTGGGAATACCGAGGATCTCGACGCTGTTGCGCTCATTGGCCTCGTCCGGGATGGCGAACAGGAACATTGGCGCACCTTTGGCGGAATCCCAGACAGCCTCGGCAGCAGCGGCCTTGGCCGGTTGAGCCTTCACCATCTCCTTGCCGTGAATGTCACCTATGACAAGTTCCGCAAGGGCGAAGATCACGGCAAAAGTGGCGGCCATCCTGAAAGATTTCTTGAAGAAGGCAAGGTCCTTACCCTGGAGGATATGATATGCGCTTATGCCCATCACGAAGAATCCCGCGAGGATATAAGCTCCGCTGAGAACATGGAGAAACATCCAGACAGCGTAGGACTGAGTGACCACTGCCCAGAAGTCTGCCAACTCGGCCCTGCCGTTTCGGATCACATAGCCGACCGGGTGCTGCATCCAGGAGTTTGCCACCAGTATCCAGTAAGCCGACAAATTCGACGCGGCAGCCACCAGCCAGATGCACACTGCATGGGCCTTTGGCGAGAGCCTCTTCCAGCCGAATATCCATACGCCGATGAAGGTGGATTCCAGGAAGAAGGCGACCGAAGCCTCTATGGCAAGAAGGGAGCCGAAGATGTCCCCCACGTATTTGGAATAACGAGACCAATTTGTTCCGAATTGGAACTCGAGCGTTATTCCGGTTACCACCCCCAGGGCGAAGTTAATGACGAATAACTTGCCCCAAAACTTGGCCATCCTCTTGTATTGCTCATCCCCGCTCCGCACGTACTGGGTTTCCATTAAGGCAACGAGAATGGAAAGTCCCAGCGTCAGAGGGACGAACAAGAAGTGAAAGTAACTTGCTACCGCAAACTGCAACCGAGAGAGTGTGATGGCATCCATCGCGCGTCAACCCCTTGTTTGGTTTGGAGAAACCCTCGTTTCATCACCGTAATCACCGGTGAGTGTTCACCGTGATCGTCCCGACCGCCTGATCCACATCATGGAGGAACGGAGGGGGATAAGTACCCCTTCCGTCCTCACCGGGCGCAGAGCCCACCGGGTTAAAGAACCGACCGATTCAAACGTGTGGCCGGGCAGGAATGCACCCGCTTTCAATTCTCGGTTCGCTCCCCGGCTCAATCTCGTATGCAGCAATTCAAGCTAGGAGGGTATGCACATTGGGGTGCCCGGGGGATGTCGCCTCACAGCTGTCCCTGCCTGCGCCCGTTCGGCGGACAATCCCGATGATCGAACTCACGCGACCTAATAATTAAGTCGCTGCCGTCGCGCGATCGGACCTTTTTCCTGTCGAGCGGCTCACTGGAAAGTGTGAGAAGCAGGAACCGTGCCATGGAGAGACGAGGGGTGGAGTAAAGGAATAACTTCAATAAAATCTGGAGGTAATGGATTTGGGGACATGTTGGTTCGGGGGGGAGTGGAGGGAGGACAGCTGGGGCTGATGTGCGCAATCGCACAACATTATTGTCAGTCACAAGACAAGTTCCACAATAACGGTAGGTTACGGAGCGCCGTCGTGCGATGTCGCACATGCAGAGGCTTCTTATGTGCGATCCCGCTCGCGACCCTCCAGCAACAACCGCCTCAAACTAAACCTCGATATCCCCAACAGCCTGGATGCCTCCTGCTTGTTCCCGCCGGACAACCGCAGACTCTCCTCCACCATCTCCTCCTTCAAGTTCCTTACAACCGCATCCAGCGAAGGAAGCGGCGGAAACATCAGCGACCAGCAGCGATCCGCGGAACACACCTCCGCAGAATCCAAGTACGCGCTGTCTATTCTCTTGCCCCCGGTCATGATGATGGACCGCTCCAGGAAATTGCGCAGCTCCCTCACATTGCCCGGCCAGGGGTAACGGCGGAGTTTATCGAGGGTCTTTTGGTCCACATCCGGCAGGCGCTGCAGCTGCATCTCCACCTTAAGCAGAGCTAGAATCTGTTGCACGAGCAAAGGGATGTCCTCCGCTCGTTCTCGGAGGGGCGGAACTTTGACCCAGACGACATTCAAGCGGTGGAACAAATCCAGTCGAAAACGTCCTGCCGAGACTTCTGCTTGAAGATCCCTGTTGGTCGCGGCAAGGATTCTCGCGTTCACCTTGATGGGCTTCCGGCCGCCGAGCCGCGTCAGGGTCTTTGTTTCGAGAAAGGTTAGGAGCTTGGCCTGGAGCTGCAATGAAAGCTCGCCGATCTCGTTGAGGAGCAGCGTGCCGCCTTCGGCGAGTTCCACAAGACCTTTGGAACGGACGTTCGCTCCGGTGAATGCTCCGGGCTCGTGCCCGAAGAGTTCGGACTCGGCCAGCTCCAAGGGCACGCCGGCGCAGTTGAGGGAGAAGAACGGCCCGGCAGCCCTCTCCGAGTGATCGTGAATATAGCGAGCCAAATAGTCTTTGCCCGTCCCGCTTTCGCCGGTCAACAGCACCAGGCTGTCCGTGGCCGATGCCAATCGCGCAGCTTCCAGGGTCTTTCGCACCGACTCCGACGTGTAGTCCGGATAGGACGGAGCTGAGGAATCAATCACATGCTTGCGGTCCGTGATGTCGCGCGACATACCGCAAACCCCTACTATTGCTCCCTCCGAGTCTCTCAACGGCACCTTGATGTCGTGGAATGTAAGCTGCACCCCATTGACGGGCCTCGAATGCTCTTCCTCGACTGAATCTCCCGCGAGAACGCGAAGCTCCACCTCTCGAATATGCCTCCCCGCACGCTCGCCGTAGAGATTTTCCGCGGTGAGTCCGACGATTTTAGACGACGGCATAGAGAAGAGCCGCTCCATTGCGGGATTCACATGGGTATAGCGATGTTCCAAGTCCTTAATGAAGATAATGTCTCGTGCGCTCTCGCAAATCGCCCTGAAGCGCTCTTCGCTGGAGCGTAACGCTTCCTGGGCCACTTCTCGGTCTTTGATTTCGAGGCGAAGCCTATCATTTGCCGCTTTGAGCTCCGCGGTGCGTTCTTCCACACGCTTCTCGAGTTCCCTACCCGCCTTTCGGAGGTCTTCTTCGGCTTTTTTCAAGGCTGTGATGTCCCGAGCTACATGGACGCATCCCATAACGAGACCATTCTTATCATGGATGGGAGACACGCTCACCTTGAAGATGCCGCCCATCCGCGGCTCAAGGACTTCCGCGAAATGTTCTCGACCGTCACGGAGCAGTTGGGAGTGGGGGCAACAAGCAATAGGTCCGGTGGAGCCGTGCAGAACTTCGTAACAGTTCTTTCCTATGACTCCTTGCGCCGCGCCCACGGCTTCCGCCATGGCGCTGTTGAGTCGCACGACGCGATGGTGCTTGTCCAGAATCATAATAGGATCTGGTATGGCATTGAACGTGTGCTCCCATTCGTTCCGGACCCGGCTGAATTCCTGCGTTATCCCCTGGGCCCGACCTTTTTCGTCCTCAAGCTCCTGCACCCTCAGTCGCAATTGCCGCAGCTCAGTGAGGAGCTCCCCCTTGTTCGTTTCTTCGCTTCTCATGGGAATGGTCTCCGCTCTGTGTCCGCTACACCTCCGCGGTGAACGATTGGGATAAGATACCCGTACACGCGAAATTCGGTCAACCCCCGGTCCGAAGAGACGGGTATAGCTTGCCACTTGGTGCGATATTGGCTAAGGTGTGCCCGCAACTACTCATCAATACATATCGGGAAGGAAGAACAGCGGTGATCAGGAAGTGCTTGGTATTCGTATTGGTCTTTTCAGGGCTTCTTTTTTGCCTGCGATTGAGCGATGGATCAGATGACGCCGCCTCAGCACCAAAAGTCATCCAGACAAATCCGAAGACCGGAGCCGTGAACGTCGCTCCATCTCTAGATGTGATTGCCGTGACCTTCAGTAAGCCCATGCAGGACAAGAGTTGGTCGTGGAGCTACGAAGACAAAGAAGCGTTTCCCCAGACGACAGGGCAGCCCTATTATAAGGATGACGGCACGACCTGTGTGTTGCCGGTGAAACTGGAGCCGAACAAGCAATACGTCATATGGATAAACACGGCAAAACACAAGAATTTTAAAGACAGATCCGGAACTCCTGCGGAGCCCTATAAGCTTACGTTTGCTACCGGTGCAAGATAGGGCGAGGAAAGCAGGTGGAGAAGTCAAGCGTAATCCCTCGGAGTTGACATACTTATGCCGAGGCAGTATGCTTTGATGTATGAGGACAACCGTAAGAATAAATGACGACCTTCTTCAGCGGGCGAAGAAGCGGGCAGCGGATGAAGGGCGTACTCTGACTTCCCTTATCGAAGATGGTCTGGCAGTCATTCTTTCCGAAGCCAAGAGAGGCAAGCCGGAGCCGGTTCAACTACCGGTTTCCAAGGCCACGGGGGGAGTTCTGCCCGGAATTGACCTCAACCGATCGTGTGAGTTGGAGGAGGTCATGAACAAGTCATGATCCTTCCGGACGTCAACGTTCTTGTTCACGCCTTTCGATCCGATTCCTCCGACCATAGGGTATGCCGTGTTTGGCTCGATAGCATCGTTAACGGTGAAGCCCGTTACGCTATGGCTCCGCAGGTGTTGAGCGGCGTCATCAGAGTCACCACCCATCCGAGGGTCTTCGTAGAGCCAAGCGCCCTTGATGAGGTGCTGCGGTTCTGCAACATTCTGCTTGCTCAACCCCATTGTGTAATTGTTCAACCGGGTGAGCGTCACTGGGAGATTTTCACCCGGCTTTGTAAGCAGGCGGACGCTCGCGGCAACTTGGTGCCCGACGCATGGTTTGCCGCCCTGGCTATTGAGTCCGGCTGTCGATGGATAACACTCGATCGCGATTACGCTCGATTCTCTCAGCTTCGGTGGGGCGTGCCCGGGGAATCCCTGTGAGCGGGCACTATGCTCTTACTGATTTCCCGGAACAAAGCCCTTCCAACTACGAGACACACAGAACAACCGACGGTAATGAAGCTCCTTTGTTACTCAGCCGACCCTCCATGAACTGTCGGTTACGACGGAACAGGAAGATTCCCGGTTGTGAATTGCGTGCCACAACGACTATTCCGTCATCCCGAGGGAAGTCGGGAACCAGATGGGGACCAGTCTGCCGTGGTTTGAGGATACCGGCTTTCACCGGCATGTCGGAATGTCGCACCGCATATCGGACAACAGTTTTGGCGACTCACATGCCCAGTTTCGGGCACAACGAACCATGAAAGTCCCGGGCTTCGGTCGGCACTCCGTGGCTTCGCCTCGGAGAGGGGCATGAAGAGCGCCACGCTGCGCAATGATTTGGAGGGGAGATGCATCTCCCCTC
>Ga0172375_10004685_pt1 | contig 20060 bp, 21 predicted proteins | sample LakKiv1m_FD_114537 | JGI IMG/M metagenome (GOLD analysis project Ga0172375, IMG submission 114537) | Freshwater microbial communities from Kabuno Bay, South-Kivu, Congo - kab_092012_11.1m | ecosystem: Environmental > Aquatic > Freshwater > Lake | place: Democratic Republic of the Congo...
ATATCGGATTCTTAAAAGCCCGTATCCTGTAATCAATAATCCTAAAAGGAATATCACTTTTCCAACCCCGATTATATCAGCAAGTACTCCGCCTATCATAACAGGCAAAATGCCGACTCCGCCGACAAATGCTGCCAATATCCCGTACACGCGTCCCCGCATGACACCTTCTGCTTCTTTCTGTAGAACGCTATTTGCTGGAACGTCCAATAAACTATTAAATACGCCTAGAAGAAAAAAAAGTATGATTTCTAAAGGAATGATAATCTCATCGCTAAATATCCAGTCAAATCCTGCATACCGCTTAAGATAGATGGTCAGAGATATGATTCCTAAAGTCAAACCGGATCCTAATATGCCGGCATTCATAAGTTTTTTTGGTGTGAAGATAAATCCCCGGTTCCCCACCCAAAATCCTCCGCATAATATTCCAACAATAACCGGTCCGATAATGTAAAGTGACGCATCAGTTATGTCTATTCGTAAAACCTTATCTGCAAATCCCGGCCCTAACGTCGAAAGCATAGCGATAATTATCTGTGTTCCCGTAAGGAGAAGAACTGCGTCAAAAAGGATCGAAGAACGACGCACATATGATACGCCATTGTGTAGCGATTGTACGAGCTTATGAAATATCGTAATGACGCGAAGCCGTTGTATCTTTTTCCATAACTTCGTGTCATCCTGGGATGTTGGAAGGTTTAATGATATCCACCAAGAAAAGATATATAACAGGGATAACAAAACTAAAGAGATATACGGCCCTAAAATCCTCAGAAGCGGTCCTGCTGCGATAAATCCTATAGCAACACTTCCGTAATAGGCAAAAGAGAAAAGGCTGTTTGCCGAAACGAGGTCTTTATCCGGAACAAGTCTTGGGATCATGGTAGCTTCAGCAGGTACAAAAAATTGTGTTACTACAGCGTTTAAAAAAAGAAGAATATATACAGCAGCAATCCATTGTGATGAAAAGAGAAATCCAAGAACCAATATTGCGCGAACAATGCAGCTGGTGAGAATAATGCTCCGCTTGTCAATATAATCAACAGCGGTTCCTGCCAGTAATCCAAACAACACGGATGGAATGCCAAACGCCATAAAAAGACCAGACACTGCAGTGTTACTACCTGTATTTTTATATACAATAAGCCCAAGAAGAAAAAGGGTTATGTTTGCAGCAAACTGCGAAAAAATCTGGCTAAGCCATAAACGTAAGAATTGCTTATGTGAAAGAACCATAACAAGAGGAAGTTTCCGTATCCACATGTAAAAGAGTATATCATGAACCCATCGCACATGTAGATTTTATTTGCTTTTATTAAATCAAGTATCGTACAATAAACGATACATTATGCTCGAAACGACTCACGCGCTTGTAGCCGGTGCAATTGCTGCTCACACAAATGACCCGCTCACAGCTGTCTCATTGTCGTACGTATCCCACTTTATGCTGGACGCTATCCCTCATTGGGATTTCGGAACTAACTGGAGAGGAAGAAGAAAACTTTTTACCGGAATAGTCGCTATTGCTGACGTTGCACTTGGATTCAGTCTGGGATATCTGATCTTTAAATCAACCGTTTCACTTCCTGTTCTTTTTGCCTGTATCACTGCGGCAATGCTGCCTGACTGGATGGAGGCACCATGGTATATGTTTTTTGCCACTAAAACAAAAAAGGAACCGGGGAAACAGGCTGGATTATTTGAAAAAATGACCTATGGGGTATATAAGATAGAAAACATATTCCACAAAAAAACAACTTTTTTCTTTGGTATATCGACACAGATTATCGCTGTACTATTTTTCTTTTTCCTTCTGAAGTAATCCGCATAAGATATTCACAAAGCAGCCGGACACCGAACCCCGTACCTCCAACGGGTAGAAAAGGACTATCTTTTTCAGCAATCGCAGGTCCAGCTATGTCCAGATGTGCCCATGAAGTTTTTTCCGATACAAATGCCTTGAGAAACAGCGCGGCAGTAATGGCTCCGCCATACCGTTTCCGGGTGACGTTTCTTATGTCCGCTATATCACTTTTCAGAAGTTCATTATACGAATCGGGCATGGGTAATTCCCACAGCGCTTCCCCTTCCGCTTGAGCTGATTGTTGTAATGCGCTAACCAGCTGTCCATCCGTTCCGAATAATCCTGCAATATCCTCACCCAACGCTATCATACAGGCTCCCGTAAGGGTAGCTACATCAATGATCGCATCCGGATGAAATGTTTTTTGGGCCCATGACAAAGCATCTGCTAAAATAACTCGTCCTTCTGCATCAGTGGAGATGATCTCAATGGTTTTTCCGTTATATGCTCTCACAATGTCTCCGGGTTTGACCGCCTTTCCAGATGGCATATTTTCTACAGCAGGTATAACACCGATTACTGTACTATCTGGTTTTAATTGTGATATTACGGAAAAAATTCCCAAGATTGCTGCTGCTCCTGCCATATCTATCTTCATCATCTCCATTCCTTCTTGAGATTTGAGGGATAATCCTCCGCTATCAAACGTCACGCCTTTACCGACCAAAACAATCGTTTTATTACCGTTCCCTTTATATACAAGTTTGATAAGCTTCGGATCTTCATCGCTCCCTTTGGCGATACCTAAAATTCCGCCCATACCCAACTTCTCCATATCCCTTTTCTCTAAAATCTCACAGCTAACTAACGGGTTGTCATTCGCAATATTTTTGGCAACCAGTGATAAAAATGTAGGTGTAGTTATCGATGAGGGTTCGTTTACGAGATCACGGGCAAGGATGGTGGCTCTACTCATGAGTTCTCCTATACGTATTCCCTCTTCAAGTTGTTTCCCTCCTTCTTCTGACATGATTAAAACAGTTTCAATTGCATGGTTCTTTTTCTTTGGATTTTTATATCGATTAAAATCATATGTTCCCAATAACATACCCTCGACAATGCCTTCCGCTGTTTTTTTAGTACCTAGTTTCTTCAAAATTTCTTCTTCAAGAACAATTACTACGGTATTTGCGTGTATTTTATTTGCTTCTCTCCCTATTGTTGCTGTCACGTCTAACCAATCTCTCATCGCTAACATATTCACATCTCCGACACCAACAACGAGCGCATGAGAAAATTTATTATCCCTGTGGGTGTTTAAAACAAGGGTTTTCCCAACTTTTCCCTCAAATTCCTGCTCGGAAATTATTTTTGCTATGGGTAAAGATAATGCTTTACCAATTTTTTTCTCTGAACCGAACAAATGGAACGGCAGCTTTTCACTCAAACCGCTCAATACGACAAAACAATCGGCTCCAATTGTCAACGGATTTAGTGGATTTGCTGGTAAAAGTTGAAATTTCATACGTTAAGATTCACTCCATAGAACTTTTGTGTTCTGAATCGTATTGTTTTGTGCCTAGGGAGAGACTCGAACTCTCACGGAGTGTTATCTCCACAAGTTTTTGAGACTTGCGCGTCTACCGGTTCCGCCACCCAGGCTGTTTAGAAGATATTATACACTACTTTGCAGCTTCTTCACGCTTCTTCTCAATGCTATAAAAGCGTATCCTGTCGCCCCTAAACATGAGGTCAATTTCAGCCAAGGGTCCGTTTCTGTGCTTTGCAATCCGAAGTTTTGTAGGAATCTGTTCACCCCACTGATTCTGGTCGCTCTCTTCACGGTATAAAAACATGACGACATCTGCATCCTGTTCGATGGATCCGGACTCCCTTAGGTCAGATAGTTCCGGTATTCTGGTACCTCTTGCTTCAACAGCACGGGAAAGCTGTGAACAGGCTAACACCGGTAGCCGTAATTCACGGGCAATATTTTTAAATCCCTGTGAAACAATGGAAACTTCCTGTACACGGCTATCATACCGTCTCCCAGGATCAGCAAGCTGAAGGTAATCAATAATAATGAGCTTAACATCGTGCTCCATTTGAAGACGTCTTGCCTTTGTACGCATCTCCATGAGCGAAATACCAGGTGTATCATCGATATAGAGAGGCGCTTCAGCAAGTTCTCCCATTGCTTCAGAAAGCTTTGTAAAATCGTCATCAGAAAGTTTTCCTGTTTTCAGACGCCATGAATCGATATCTGCCTGTGATACTAAAAGACGATCCACCAACTCCTCCTTGCTCATTTCAAGTGAAAAAATCCCGACTGGTATCTTTTCCCGTACACAGATATGTTGTGCGATATTGAGAACCATTGCAGTTTTTCCCGTACCCGGCCGGGCAGCCAGAATGATCAAATTTGATTCCTGGAGTCCCGCAAGCTTCATATCAAGATCAATAAAACCCGTCGGAACGCCCCGAAGACCTCCTGCCCGCTTATGAAGTTCATCCAGTCGGTCAAATGATGCAGCAAGCGCATCTTTTATGGCAATAAAATCCCGTTTTGTCGCGTGTTGAGCTATGGCAAAAATTTTTGATTCAGCTTCATCAAGAAGTTCCTGTGCTTCTCCCTTCTCCTGAAAAGCGAGTTCACTTATTGCAGCAGCTGATTCAATGAGCATCCGCTTAATATATAATTCGTGAGTAATCCTTCCGTATTTTTCTGCATGTGCGCTTGTGGGAACGACAGAAAGAAGGTCATTGACAAATGATGCTCCTCCAACATCTTTTAAATCTCCGTTCTTTTTCAACTGGGACACGACAGTCACGGTATCAATAGGTTCATGATTCTCAAAAAGGGAGAGCATGGCCGTAAATATTTTCCCATGCCGTTCGTCATAAAAATGTTCAGGTTTAAGGAATTCAGCAACGTCAATAACCGCATCTTTATCTAATAAAATTGCTCCTAATACAGATTGTTCTGCAACAGCATCATGTGGAGGAACTTTTGGGTTAATCATAAAGCAACGAAGCAATATAACAATGCAACAATCCACTCGGTTTATTTCTTATATCCAAGACACATTGTTACGTTGTCAAATTGTTCAATGGCTTATTCAAGCACTACTATCTGCATCTCTGCGGGTAACCTATCTTTTGTAACAGATAATTTTGACGAAGTCTGAACAGGTTCCTTACCCATAACTTTCAAAAAGGCCGAAACAGGAGAAAGGTCGCCAAACAGAACAGGACTGTGCTTATCCGTTTTATAGTGCATGGGAATGACGATGGATGGTTCGAGCTCTGAAATCACTCCGGCTGCCTGGTTTGGATCTATCGTATACGTGCCGCCCACTGGAATCATCAAAATATCAACTCCATCCAGCCGATCTACATCTTCACTTGTCAGGTTGCTGCCCAAATCTCCCAAATGAACGATATGTAATCCGTCTATTTCGATGTGATACGCGACCACGGTTCCTTTGGTTGCTCCTTTTACCTGATCGTGAGACAATGGTATACCAATAATTCCAACTCCTTTTATTTCATATTCTCCCGGTCCGCTAACGACGTATGGAGCCCCTTCAAGAAGTGATACTGCACTGTGATCTTTATGATTATGGCTTACCGTCACGATATCGCATGCAATGTGTTTTGGAAACGGAAATCCGACTGCAGAAGAATCAAATGGATCAGTAACAACAGTAACGTTTTTTCCTTTTACGCGGAAGGAGGAATGGCCTAACGGAAAAATATCCATAGTATTTGCATTTTATACCATGTTTCTTGTATTATTAGCAACTACCAATCCCTGCCTCGTGTTTTTTATGAATAAAGACGCACTGCTTGCTACATTTATCGGATTTATCGTCGGCCTTTTTGTAACCGGTCTTGTTCTTTACGGCCCGGGTTTGGTAAAAAATCTACCGAAAATTCGGTTCCCTAACATTTCCTTCTCTCTCCCGAAATTTGAGAAACCCAAGCCAACACCCACTCCTGTTTCAGAAAATACAAAAAAAGAACACGCGGTGACGATTGAAAGCCCTCTTACCGATGCAATTGAACAAAGTGAGAAAGTCCTTGTTTCCGGAATAACATCAATATCAGCCACTGTCATCATTTCCGGACCTATAGACGAAATTGTAGTCCAGGCAAACAACGAAGGAAAATATGCCGGAAAAATAACTGTCTCTGAGGGAAAACATGATATTTCCGTAACTAGTTTCGATATATCAGGAAAATCAGCTACACAAACAATAGCCGTATTTTATACGCCGGAGGTGTGGTAACGCATATGAAAAAATATCTGTTAATTACACTGTTTCTAATGGTCCCTTTCACAGTCATTGCTGCAGAAGTAAATTCAACATCGTCCGCAACCATCACTCCAACGGTTAACCAAAAGGTCGAAGACCTGAAAGACCGTCTTGCAACGAAGGTTGCTCAACTGAATCAATCTGAGCGAAGAGCCATATATGGAACAGTAAAAACAACAACTATTTCGACAATTACCGTAGAAACTGCTACGAAAAATATAAAAATTGAACTTACTGACGATATAAAAGTGTTCCAGGTGGTAAAAGGAAAACGGACTGAGTTGAAAATCGAAGATGTTGTAAAAAATGATGTAGTCTCCATTTTCGGTAATTGGGATACGGCAGTTGAGGTGTTGAAAGCAAAAGTTATTTTTATTCACGACACAACCAACGCTCTCTTACGAATATCCGGTACGGTAACGGAAGTAAAAAAATCCGATTATACGATCACGCTCAAAACAAATGATGAAAAAATATATACAATAGATTTTGAAACAACAACAAAAACGAATGTATGGACTAAAGATAAGGAAATTGAAAAAGGAGGATTCAGCAAGCTCGTTTCGGGAGATACGCTGTATGTGGTCGGCACGGAAGTTCCCAAAAAGGAAAACCGGATAAGTGCCTCACGAATCCTCAATATCGGTACCCTAACCGGAACAAAACCGACTGGCACTCCAATGTCTGAATCAAAGGAATCGACAGGATCCGCAACAAGAACAAATGAAACCCCGGCCAAATCCCCTTCACCGGCAGAAAATCCATAAATAATTTTCTAAACATCTTTGAACATTTGTAATTCACAATTACAAATTATGATATTGTATCAAAGAAATAATCTTGATACGATAGAAATCGTATATGGACCAGATCATTCAAACACTCAAAGGATTCCGGGATTTCCTGCCTGCAGAGGCAGTGCGACGGCAGTGGCTGAAATTCCGGCTTGTGAATATTTTCGAGCAATGGGGATTTGGCCCTTTGGAAACGCCAACACTCGAACCGTTGGAACTATTCTCCGGTCAAATAGGCGAAGATGAAAAACTTTTTTTTAAATTTACCGATCAGGGAGGCCGGAATGTCGCTCTCCGGTATGATCAAACCGTACCAACCTGCCGCGTCATCGGACAGTATAAAAACGAACTTGTCTTCCCCTTTAAACGCTATCAAATCCAGCCTGCGTATCGGGCAGAAAAACCCCAAAAAGGTAGATATCGGGAGTTTGTTCAGTGCGACGCGGATATTTTTGGCGTCCAGGGTCCTATAGCGGATGCAGAGATGATAGCACTTTCACTGGACATCTACCGACAGCTCGGATTTACCCAGGTTATCGTACGCATCAATAACCGGGAACTCCTTAAGGAAATTCCGTATGAGGCAATCGTTACCATCGATAAAATGAAAAAAATTGGCGAGGATGCAGTAATTGAAGAAATGATCCAAAAAGGGATAGACAAGTCCAAAGGAGAAGCATATTTGAAAGTGATTCAGACGCTCAAACCCGACGAAACGATCACGACTATCATGGAGTATCTGAAAAACTACGGGTTTCCCGATAATTGGTATGTATTCGATCCGACAATCGCCCGGTCATTTTCCTACTCTATGGGGCCTATTTGGGAAGTGGAAATTCCCAGATTTTCCTCCGGATCTGTTCTTGGAGGAGAACGGTTTGACGGATTAGTTGAATCCCTTACGGGTGAAAAAATTGCAGGTACGGGATTCGGGCTTGGATTTGATCGAACTCTCGAAGCAGCGGATCTGTATAACCTTATTCCGAACCTTTCTGCCGCTCCCCAGATCCTTGTCACGATATTTTCCAAAGACCTTCTCCAAAAATCCTTGGAAGTTGTACAAACCATACGCAGTAAGGATATAAACGCAGAACTTTTTACTGATACGGAAGTAAAACTGGAAAAACAGCTTAAATATGCGGATAAAAAAGGGATCACGTGGTGCCTGATCCTGGGACCGGATGAAATTGAAAAAAATATGGTGCAGCTGAAAAACATGAAAACGCGAGAATCAAAACAGCTTCCGATTATGAGTGTTGTTCAGGAAATGGAAAAACGATAACTCGTTATGAACTCTGTCCAAAAAGGAATACTCGCCCTTATCATCGCAAACGTCATTTGGGGGTTTGCCTCCCCCATATTTAAATGGTCTCTTACAAATATCCCCCTTTATACACTCGCGTTTTGGAGATTTTTTCTTGCCAGCATATTGTTAGGAATCTACCTGGTTGCATCTAAACAGTTTGCGATCCCTACGATGAATAAAAAACATTGGTTTAAACTGTTGTGGTATTCATTTACGGGTATTACGTTAAATATTATTTTTTTCTTTCTTGGACTCCAACTAACACTCTCTATTAATGCACCTGTTATTGCATCCGCCGGACCGCTCCTTATTTTTCTTCTGGCTCCGTTTCTTTTAGGTGAATCCGTAACCCTAAAAAAAATAATCGGTATGATTGTGGGAACTATCGGAGTCGGAGCAATCGTCTTTGAACCAATTTACTATAACGGTCTTGACGGAAATTTTGTCGGCAACCTTTTTTTGGTCATTGCGACAGTTTTTGCAGTACTGGCAACACTCACCGGAAGAAAGCTTTTTCATGACCAGAATCCGATACAACTTATGTTCTGGGCATTTGTCATGGGCGGTTTATCTTTTTTCCCGTTTGCGCTATATGAATATGGCATCAACCCAGTCCTCTATCAGACTATAGACATGAAGGGAATAATCGGCATATTATTCGGATCTATTTTTTCCAGTGCTGTCGCGTACACATGTTACGCGTATGGGCTTTCAAAAATTACAGCCTCCGAATCCTCCATATTTACCTATATAGATCCTGTGGCAGGGACGGTATTGGCATTTTTTATGCTTCATGAGCCCATCACCATCCCCTTTGTTATCGGAGCGCTATTTATCTTTGAGGGCATATATATTGCTGAACACAGGATTCATTATCATCCGTTCCATCGGCTAAAAAGGTAACAACATGAAAGCGTCTGTTTCAAGTTTTACCCGATACGTAAAAATATCTACATTGCTGCGCATTCTCTCCGGTCCGGTTATTTTTATTTCCCCTGTATTTGCCTCAATCGTCAATTATTTATTGGACGGATTTGACGGGGAACTATTTAAACGCAGCGGGTATGCCCGTCCGAAATATAGCGTATACGATAAAATTCTTGATTACTATTGGTACATCTGGATTATCCTCTACATTTTTGCCATGAATGTACCGGCAAAATATCTTTTCCTTACTCTTTTTCTTTTTAGAAGCATAGGACAGATGTTATTCGTACTAACAAACAATGGAGTACTGCTTTTGCTTTTTCCGAATATATTTGAAAAAGTTTTTTTATACTACCTCATTGCCGAACTTATCCATGAGGAACAGTTATTGATGAGCCAACCGTATCTTCAAATCGCTGTTTGTGTCATCGCAATACTCTCAATAGCACTTGAATACGAGCTGCATATCAAAAAAATAAATTTAAGCAGTCTGTATCTGAAAAAAACCACGTATTGGCCTATGCAAACTGTTAACCCATACAAAGTGCTTGTTGTATTTATGCTCGTATTTTCTTTTGGAGTGCTTCTCAACCAATTTGTTTCAAACAAAACAACAGAGTCATATTCCACGCAAGCCGCCAAAGCTCTCAAAAACGGAAAAATACTTGTATATGAATCATCCGGTAAGATTACCGGGCTTCTGTTTGAAAGGGATCTCCATTTCGTTTCAATAGTTCTTTTTTCCGGTGATAAGTTTCAGGCTCCTCTTTGTACAGCCAACAACGTACCTGTATCAAAAATCGGATATCCCCAATCATCAACCGGCTATGCATATACTTTTATCTATACAGATCCATGCATCAGATCTCTTCAGGACGGTGTATATTCCCTGCTGGTAATACCCGCTGATAAAAACCAGCAGGGAAATCTCATTGATTTTGCTATAGTTAATGGACTTTTGAAGCAGTAGCCTAATTGCCCCTGTTGTGTTAAAATATGGTATCTATGAAAGCAAATATTCATCCCCAATGGTTCGAAGAAGCAGTAGTTTCGTGTGCCTGCGGAAATACGTTTACCGTAGGAGCAGCCAAGCAGTCAATAAAAATTGATATCTGTAACAAATGCCATCCGTATTTTACGGGTGAGATGAAATACGTCGACACCATGGGGCGGGTCGAAAAGTTCCAAAAAATGCAGAAAAAAGCCGATTCTATGGCTACAGCGCTAGCTGATAAAAAGAAAAAACAGAAAGAAAAGGAAGAAAAACTCCGATCCCAGAAATCCCTCAAGGAAATGCTTATGGGTATTAAATAGTAAGACCGTTAGATGGTTACATAGTTACTTCGAATAAATAATTCAAAGATTTCCAAGTACATAAGTAACTATATAACCCAAGTAACCCAAGTATATGAACAATAATATAGCCATCATGGAATTTCGGGCCGGTACCGGAGGCGACGAAGCGAAATTGTGGGCGATAGAGCTTATGCGCATGTATGACCGTTACGCTAACATCAACGGATGGGACGTAGAACAGGTTTCTGATTCTGCCTTACGAATCAAGGGTGAAGAAGTTTTTACAAAACTTCAGTATGAAGCTGGCACTCACCGTGTTCAGCGGGTTCCGGTCACGGAACGGGCAGGACGAATTCATACGTCTACCGCAACGGTTGCTGTGCTACCGGAAATTCCTGAAGGAGAAATCCAGATAAGAACAGAAGATCTAGAGTGGGATTTTTTCCGGTCAGGCGGAAAAGGCGGACAAAATGTCAATAAGGTATCCTCAGCAGTGCGTCTCAGACATAAACCATCAAACATGACCGTTACCTGCCAGACTGAACGAGATCAATTCCAGAATAGACAGGTTGCCCTTTCCATGCTACGGAGTAAATTATGGGAACTTGAGGAAAAAAAGCAGGAACAGATAGTGGGAGCTGCAAGAAGTATTATCGGACGTGGTATGCGGGCTGAAAAAATAAGAACCTACAATTTTCCGCAGGATCGCGTTACAGATCACCGTATCAATAAATCCTTCCACAATATTGACGGGATTATGGACGGAAAACTTCAGAAAATTACCGAAGCACTTCTTCAATCCCAAATATAATCATACATCGTATCCTTTTTCTATTATCCCCTCATGATGTATGATTTATGAATTATGATTTACGAATGTATTATTAATTCTTAAATCTTAAATCATAATTCTTCACTTCAATAACTCTTCAATTGCCCGTGCCAGCTGTGCATCAGAAGTTGCTTCCGTTCCTCCGTTCATCGAAACCTCTATTTGCGGAGTCACACCTTTTTTATTGATCCAATCACCATTTGGTAAAAGCCATTTACCTGTGGTGATATGGATGCTGGATCCGCCGGATAATTCCTGCGGCGTCTGAACTGATCCTTTTCCAAATGACGTTTCTCCCACAAGTGTTCCCCTGTCATAATCGCGGATAGCACCAGCGACAATTTCGGATGCGGAAGCGCTACCTTTATTGATAAGAACTGCCAGAGGAACATCAAGAAGCTGTCCTTTCCTGTCTACGACATAATCCTCTTTCGTTCCGTCACTATTTGTTTGGGTAACAATTACGCCGTTTTTGATAAATTCGGATGCAATAAATACGGATCCGTCAAGGTACCCTCCGGGGTTATTCCGAAGGTCAAACACTAATCCCTTTACGTTTTTCGCCTTCCAAGTATTTGAAATATCCGCAACCGCCTTAAGCCATTCTTCGTTTGTCCTGTCTCCGAAACGGGATAGCTTGAGATATGCGACTTCATCGCTTCGTAGACGTGCAGACGAAGTGGTGCCGGATATTTCCGCTATGGTATTTACCGGCTTTATCCAATACTCTACAGATGGAACGAGAATACCGTCCCTGACAATAGCAATTTCTTCCGGTTCGTTTGCTTTCTCATGAAGTATCATCAATTTGACTGTAGTTCCTTTTTGCCCGCGGATTTTTGTTACCGCCTGATTGATGGTCCAATTTGTCGTCTCTTCTCCATCAACTTTTATTATCCAGTCAAAGGGTTTCAGGCCTGCCCGTTCAGCAGGAGTTCCTTTGAGTGGCGCAACAATGATAATTCGCCCCTCCTGCAAACCAAGCTGTGCTCCTATGCCTTCAAACGTTCCTCCCAGATCCTCTTTAAATTCCTGATTTTCTTTCGGAGGCAAAAAGACGGTATAGGGGTCATCCAATGAATTTACCGCCCCTGTTATTGCTCCCCATACCATCTTCTGCGTATCGATGTTTCCTGCATCAATATAATATCTCTGCAGTCTCCCCCACACATCCCAGAATAATGAAAAATCTACGAATTTCTGGGTGACAGGCTGTTCTGCATTCCGAATAGGTTTAAGAAGTGATGCGGCACCCTGAAACGCGCGTTGTTCTCCCAGCTTATATCCTATGGTTCCGATAAAAAAAACAAATGCTAAGGAAAGAAAAATTTTTCTGATTTGAAGCGGCGGCAGGGACATGGATAAATTTAATGTTTAAATATTAGATTATATTATGCTCTCACAACAAACGGCAACAATGCAACGTGCCGGGCTCGTTTGATTTCTTGTGTCACGCTGCGCTGATGCAAGCTGCATAGTCCTGTTCGAGTTTGAGGAAGAAGCTTACCGCGCTCGGATAGATACCTGGTCAGCACATTGATATCTTTATAATTCGGATCTGTTTTTTGATGACAAAACGGACAATCCCGTGCAACCGGCCGAATTTTTTGATCACGTCGTTGGTATGCCATAAGGTATTTTTGTTAAAACGGAATATCATCCGGATTGACATCTTCGGAAACATCCGGTTCTTTGCGTATAGTATCAGATACCTTTTCATCTTTCACGTCTGTTTGATCATCTGCCGGTGCACTCTGCGTTTGGGTAGGCTGCGCGACGGTTGTATGCGCATCAGAGCTTCCATGCTCATCCTGAGACGATTCTCCGGGAACGCCCGGTCTACGGGAATCCAAAATAATCATGTCTTCGATAACAACTTCTGTGGTATAACGCTGCGTTCCGTCCTGTCCCTGCCACTGGTTCGTACGAAGTCTGCCTTCCACATAAATTTTTCTCCCTTTAGCAAGAAGCTGACTGCATAATTCCGCAAGCTTATTCCATGCGACTACACGGTGGAATTCCGTTTCTTCCTTTTTTTCACCCGACTCCATAACCCATGATCTGTTTGTTGCCAATCCGATGGTACAGACGGCTGATCCGGTCGGAGTATACCGGAGTTCAGGATCACGGGTAAGATTACCGATAAGTTGTACTTTGTTGAGGCTTCGAGATGACATATGAAATTGGTTAGATCGTTAGGTAGTTACTTAGTTACTTGGTTTTTTCAATGTAACCATGTAACCGGTCTGGCTATCTAACGCTTTTACCCTCCTTCCGGGCAGTTAACAAATACCGTAACACATCGTTACCCATATTTACTTCTTTTTCTATCGAACTGATCCTAACCGTATCACTATCAAGCGTTGCGAGCACATATACACCTTCTGTCTTCATACCGGTAACTCCCATTTTCTTAATGGGATATGCAAGATGCTTTTTCCCTAACACAGAAAGAGATGTGATGACGGATCCGCCTGTAAGTTTGGTTAGAAAAGTCCGGATCGCTTTCTCATCATCCACCGGAAAATCCGCCCGGAACACTACCATAAGCTCATAACTCTTCATAAAGACTGATTATAGCAAGATCCACCCCTCATGAGCAAGCTCCAAACAGTATGAATTAGGCACCAACTTTAAATTCAATAGTGTCTCCGTCGCGAATGACATATTCTTTCCCTTCCTGACGGACTTTTCCAAGTTCCCGGGATTTTTTCCAACCGGGAGCTTCCACAAAGTCATGATATGACACGCAATCTGCTTTGATGAACTTTTTTTCAAAATCTGTGTGTATCGTCCCAGCTGCCCGCGGAGCTTTCGTACCCCGGACAATGGTCCATGCGCGGGATTCAATGACTCCGGTTGTGAGAAATGAGATAAGACCCAGCATCTCATATGCTTTTTGTATGAGCAAATCCAGTCCTGATGCCGTTACTCCCAAAGCAGCAAGATACTCTTTCTGTTCCAGAGGAGAGAGCGATGCCAACTCCGCTTCAGTTTTCGCACAAATTGCTATTACGTTTTCATCTGTTATTGGATTATTGGATAATTTGATAATTGGAGTATTGGATAATTCTTGTTCGCTAACGTTAATTACGAACAGGACCGGCTTCATGGACAACAGATGCAGATCGCGGACAAGATCACATTCCGGGTCTTCGGTAAGTACATCACGGGCGCTATGACCGTTATTGAGTTCCGCCCGAAGTTTTACGATACAATCATATCGTTCAAAATCTTCTTTTGTGGATCGGCCAGGTTGCGGCTTGCCTTGAGCGTAACCGAAAGGCTCCTGCTGCTTCTCCAGTGTCTGGAGATCAGCCAACATAAGTTCTGTTTCAATAATATCCTTATCCCTCACTGGATTGACCTCACCTGCTACATGTATAACCGAAGGGTCTATAAAATTGCGCACGACGTGACAGACCAGATCCACTTCTCGGATGTGAGATAGGAATTTATTTCCCAACCCCTCTCCTTTTGAAGCACCCTCTACAAGTCCTGCAATATCGAAAAACTCCACAATTGCGGGTACAAGCGGCGGAAGAGTATCCATTTTTTCTTCTTCTTTGGTAATTTCAGCAAGTTTTAGAAGCCGTTCATCCGGTACCGAAACAACTCCAACGTTTGGCTCAATCGTACAAAACGGATACGGGGCAGTATTTGCTACCTGTTTTTTGAGAAGTGCATTAAATAATGTAGATTTACCGGCATTAGGTAAACCTACGATTCCAATCTTCAGATTCATGAGGAAATTGTATCACACGATCCAACCCTTCAGGAATCCCGTCCAAACGCTCTCAATAATTTCAAGGCTTAGCCTTGAAAAAAGATGGGATTGTTCCGTTTTCTACAAGTTTATACCCCAATGTTCGAGCAGTCACAATTTGGTAAGAACTCTGCTTTGTCGTGAGCTTCATCCGCACCCGGGCAATAAGTTTATCAAGCGACCAATCCGATGCTCCCCACTCGCTTGACTCAGGCCATACATAATTGATTATATGATCCCGCTCACAAACCTGATTGAGGTGCTCTTTCAGATACGTAAACAGGATATGTTCCTGCCTGGTAAATTCTGAGCTGTTCCCATTTGCCTTACTCTGAATTATTTTCGCTACATACGCAACAAACAAGGGGCTGAAAACTCTCCAATGCTTTTTCTCTTTTGCAATAAATCCGGTATGTACCAAATATAAAAGGTGTACCTGATCGGATACGTGCAGCCGTGTGCCTGATACAATTTTTCTGATAAGTTCCTGTTCCAAAGGGGTAAGGCTTTCCCAGAGCTCTTCCGATTGAAAACTAATCCGTTCATCGTATATAAGTGTTGAAAAAAAATTCTGTATACGTTTATGTTGGTTTGATTTTAAATATTCATGGAGGCTAAGAAGGCTCAGGCGCAAATACTGTACATGCCCCCCGGCAAGGATAAAAAGCTGTCTGCGCAGATTGTCATCAAGCTTCAAACTATACTGCTTTTCAATAGGCGTGGAAATTATGCTCATGTCAGAATAGATCGCCGGTTTGATATACATAACCTGCGAAAATCCCGACGAGGCAAAAGAACAAAAGACACGAGGTGAGAGATTTTCAAGCTCGCGGTAGCTTGTAAAAACAAAAGACATGTTGAAATGTCCGGCATCCCGTATGGCGACCAAATTATCAAAAAATTCTGGGTTCACCGCATCTTTCAGGCGGTCAAATCGGTTCAGGAAAAAAACAGGATAATAGTGATTCTGCACCATGCATGCGACTGCCTCACGGATACCGTCAAAGGTGACCAGAATGTCATTGGTCTGGATAGAAACATCAAACGAGTGGAGAATCTGCTCTTTTTCTGAAGTCGGAAGTGAAGACTGCTGGATAACATCAACTATCCGTTTTAACGTAAGGCGCCAAAACGCAAATATTTCCCGTTCGATCAGATTATTCAGATCGACAAGAATAATCAGAAATTTTCTGTCCAGATACATCTGTTTTTGAGCTAAAAAGAAACGGAAAAAATTATTTATCCCTACCCGTTTCATTCCGACCAGTTCTACCGAATGATGCAGTTTTATGTGTTCCACAAACGCTAAAAGATCAGCCTGCCTAAAACCGGAAGGGTAAAAGGATTCTTTATCGTGATGTTCCATATACAAAGCAATTATATGTCTCCACTCTGGCCCTGACAACTTTTCAGAATGTCAGGAATATGTCAGAAAAATTTCCGGTAAACGTCAAGCACCGGTACTTGATCAGCACTACACTCCTTCTATGAATGAACAATTTATCGGGTTCCACTCTACTATTACTCAAATGCCGGGGCATATTCTTGAAAAACGCTATGGTCCGAAAGCACATGGTTTTGAGTACCAGCACGCCCACGACATAGCCCATCATATCCGTACATTTACAAAAATTGCACATGATATCGGTATACCGGTTGCTCCTACCATTGGTCATGTCATATATGATAACGGACACAAAGAGAGGGTAGACTTGGCTGAATACGTGCCGAATATAGGACCGACACTCCTTGATGCAATGAAAAAGCAGATTACATCAGGGAACAAAAAAGATGCTCTCTCCAATTTTCAGGAGTATCTCCGTCTGTTTCAGCGAGTCTGGGAAGCGGACTTCCCCATATCATTGGATCCTCCACTCACCAACTTCTGCATGGACAGAGATAATCATATTTGGTATGTCGACTGCATGCCGCCCAGGCAACGACTGCATGACGGAACATACATCAGCGAATGGCCCGAACCATCCGTAGAAAATGAACAATTCATTATCGACCGGTATTTTTCTCCGAAACAGGCGCGTGTCATCTATGCCCAAACTCTGCGGAATCTTTTACCTCTCGGCTTCTCCGGCTCGGAGATTAAAACGACTATTGCCGATGTTCTGGGGCCACAGGCAGAAAACGTAATTACCATGTTGCCTGAGGAAAGACAGCGGGTTCTCACCGATCCCGTCTCTACAGACGTTGACTTCCTGAGAATTCTAGCATCAGAAGCTTGTGACCAAAATAGACTGTCAGCTGATAGGGTAAAAACCGTTTATTCGATATGTCACATCGGTATTGGCGGTATTCTTCCATCTTCTCTTGAACTCAGGGGTGCGTGCACATTGATACAATCCGTATGACTACACGGACCGAACAAGAAAACAGGCAGAGAGATACCCGTACGGAACAAAATAACCCGTCTGCATGGGTAATTTTTGACCTTGACGGAGTATTAATCCGCTGGCCTCAATATCATCTTCCAAACCACCGTGATCAGGCAAATTTTTTTACCCGGCTACAGGAATTGCACGAGCGCGATGTATCCATTTCCGTTTTAACAAACAGGTCGCCAGCGGCCATGCAGATTCTCGCATATCAGTTGGGCGTCGATCACGGAATATGGATTACGGAATCCGGCGGTTCGGCTTACAGCGTGGCGGATCATAAAGCGTGGGTGTTACCCCGTTGGGTGGAAATTGCCCGGAAAGATGTACCGCGCTCCCGATCCTATCTCGAACAAACGCTCGGTATTACCGGAAGCGCCATTCCCCCTTTTTCCAATGAAAATGCGCAGTTTGAACCGGGTATGGGATTTGTGAAAACCGTTATTATTCCGCCCTACGGGAGTAGTCCGAAAGAATATTATGGACAGAAACTCGTTCCGGTCTGGTCCGGGTACGATCAATCATCACAATTTACGATCGAAATTGGAAAAGCAGTGGATATCAATCCTGTTGGATTGTCCAAGTCCGTAGGGATGAACGCGCTTCTCACCCTCAACCGGATTGATCCCCAAAAAACACCGACCATATTTATCGCGGATGCCTCTCGGGACATACCGGCAAGCGCTCTGCTTTTCCAAAACCATGGATTTGTCGGAGCGGTTGGCAATGCTTCTTCTGATTTTAAAGACGTCGTTTCTTCACATACGCGAGGAATTTTGGCACCAGAAGAAACGGATTATTATAAATCAGTCATACATATTTTCGATCAATTTTTCGCATAAACCTTCTATGGAAAACAAACGGTTTATTCTTCTGGTTGTTGACGGTCTGGGTGTAGGTGAGATGCCTGATGTAGAGTCAACCAGACCGAAAGACAGAGGCGCACATACTTTGAAAAATATTCTCAAAGTAAACCCGACGATCCGTTTGCCGAACCTTCGCTCCCTTAAAATTCCAGAGTATTTTATAAACCATACGTTCCACCCATGTACCTATCATGGATTCCACCGGTCACTTGGGACCTGCGCTCTGGCACATTTCGGAGCGGATAGTTATATGGGTCATCAGGAAATGGCAGGAAGCAACCCTAAAAAACCGATTCAGCAATTCCTTATTGATAAGAAGGACGATATCATCGCAATTCTTCTACAAAACGGTATATCCGCCCGGTGTGTAGACGGCGTGATTTTTGCCGACAAAATGACCGTGATTTCGGACAATATTGAATCTGATTACGGCTTTAACATAAATGTTGTGGGATCTCTCACCGATACGGCCTTTGATACCATTCTCCGCATAGGAACACTTGTACGGAAGGTTGTAGACGTCGGACGGGTCATAACCATGGGTGGAGTCGGAATATGCATGAAAAACGTATTACAGAGTCTTGAACATAAAAAACTAGGCGACAAACACATCAGCGGCATCAATATTCCGAAATTAAATATTTACAATGAGAAATACCGTGTGGTCCATCTGGGACGGGGTATTTCCGTTCATACGCAAGCTCCCACGATCGTGGCCTCCAAAGGATTTCCCGTTATCCTCATCGGCAAAGCAGCAGATGTGATACGAGCAAAGAATGCAAAATTCCGGCCGGCAGTACATACCCAAGATGTTCTCTCCCTTATCATAAAAAACATGAAAGAAATCACAAGCGGGCTTATATTTGCCAATGTTCAGGAAACCGATCTTGCAGGTCACAGTCAGGATGTACAAAAATACTCCTACCATCTTGAACTTGTAGATAAAGCTGTCGGGACAATACTTGACAGTATGAACAGCGACGATGTTTTTCTGATCACCGGTGACCACGGAAACGATCCAACCATAGGGCACAGTTTTCATACCAGGGAGTACACACCTCTTATACTTTTCTCAAAATATATCAAAAGTCAAAATTTCAACACGAGATATACGCTTGCGGATATCGGTGCTTCAATTTGCAAGTTTTTCTCAGTACATCCGCCGGAATACGGAACTCCGTTTTGTTATAATATGTGATTTTCGAGGTGGTGGAAGTTTGATCTTTAGCTCAAACGGGAGGCTAAAATGTCGGGTTGTATCCGTGATATCCCTATTTTCAGATTCATGACAGAATTGTAACACAAAAATTCTTTATACATCCGTCCGGACGTTTGCCTCAAGATACCATTCCATTCTGTCGTGTCCAATAAAAACTATGTTTCTCGTTTGATCCCCTGCAACGCAATTTTGACTTTCTTTACGGCGCATAACCTCTGGCTTTTCAGTCGGAGGAGAACTAAATCCAAAAAACAAAACCGGTCGGTCAAATCCATATCCGCTAATTTTTACATAGGTACCTTGCTCTATGCTTTTCAAATCACCCTGAGCAGGTTCTGCCCGCATGTCTAATACCATTGTACCGTCAGATGGTGTGCGTTGCTGCCATACATGTTTTTTTGTTTCTTTAGCCATGATAAGAATGTTATTTTAGTAAATTACGCTCATTTAGGCAAGGCTACATACGCCATTTGAGCTAGTTCACATACATACCGTACACATATGAACCTATGAAAGGTAGAATTGGTGTTCATATGCGCTA
>Ga0172375_10004686_pt1 | contig 20060 bp, 16 predicted proteins | sample LakKiv1m_FD_114537 | JGI IMG/M metagenome (GOLD analysis project Ga0172375, IMG submission 114537) | Freshwater microbial communities from Kabuno Bay, South-Kivu, Congo - kab_092012_11.1m | ecosystem: Environmental > Aquatic > Freshwater > Lake | place: Democratic Republic of the Congo...
CCTTGTTAGCCGGCGCCGAAAAAAAATTTGTCTCATGGAATAAACTCGGCAAACTAACGAACTATACAAAAGGTTTGGAAGACCATATTGAAGCGGTTTTGAACCTTGAACATATTAACGTTCCAAAAATTCGGAAAAGAAAATTCAAAGTTTTGTTAGACTGCGTAAACGGAGCCGGCACCTACTCAATGCCAAAGTTGTTAGCAAAACTTAACTGCGAAGTAATTGAACTGAATTGTGAAAAAACGGGAATCTTTCCGCGATTGCCTGAACCAATCCCCGAAAATTTAACCGCAACAATGCGCGCTGTAAAAACCCATAAAGCCGATATCGGCATTGTCGTTGACCCGGATGTTGACCGGTTGGTATTAATTACAAATGAGGGAAAACCATTCGGCGAAGAAAACACCATTACACAAGCGGTAAAATTTTATCTTTCAAAAAAGAAAGGAAACGTTGTTGTAAATCTTTCCACCACACGCGCCGTTGATGATGTAGCCGCTGAATTCGGATGCAAAGTTTTTCGTTCGCCGGTTGGCGAAGCGAACGTTGTGGAAAAAATGAAAGGAGTAAAAGCGGTAATCGGCGGAGAAGGAAGCGGCGGAGTAATTTTGCCTAAAGCTGTTTTCGGTAGAGACGCATTAACCGGAACGGTTATCATGCTTCAACATTTGTTAGAATTTGGCGGAACAATGGCTGAACTAAAAAACGCTTTGCCAAACTATTTCATCGCTAAAAAGAAAATCAGCTTAACAGGCATGAATCCCGATACTGTATTAAAAAAACTTACCGATGAGTTTAGAAATGAAAAGTATAATTCCGAAGATGGATTGAGAATAGATTTTGCAGACCACTGGGTGCATTTTCGGAAATCAAACACCGAGCCGATCATCAGGATAATTACCGAAGCTGATACACAAGTAAAAGCAGAGGTGTTTTCGGCGAAATACCTTAGTCTAATCGAAAAACTTTAACCAAGTTTTTCTTAGTGGTAAAAAATATAACCACTAAGGCACAAAGACCACGAAGAAACACTAAGTTAAGCACACAGTTTTATAAAAGCCTGCTTCTCTTTTGTAAGTAGGCGAACAAGGCTTTGTCAAATGGCGTTGAACTATCAATTAAATTATACTCAACACCATTGCGCAAACATTCATCTTTTAATTTTTTCAAGAAGGAATGCATCGCGTCGCCATACGCTTTTTGAATTTGATATGGTTGAGTTGTTATTTCTTCCCCTGTTTCCAAATCATGAAAAATAGCATCCTTCTCGAAAGAGAAATTCAGTTCAACCGTATCTACTACCTGAAAAACGATGACCTCATTTTTATAAAACCGGAATTTCTTTATTGCGCTTGCCACTTTATAAGGATCATCAAAAAAATCTGAAATGATAATAACTAAACCCCGCTTGGTAATTTTATCGGAGATTTGATTTAAACTGAATGAAGTATTTGTATTAGCCGCCGGAATAATTTGGCTGAGCGCAGAAATAATTTCTTTTAAATAAATACGTGAAGAATTGGGCGGAAGATATTTAAGAATCTTATCGGCATAAATGGATAAACTCACCGAATCTTTTTGTTTTAGCATTAAGTAGCTTAAACTTGCCGCAAGCTGAGAAGCATATTCAAGTTTAGAAATTCTGCCTCCACCGGAAAAAGTCATTGATTTACTCACGTCTAAAAGAATGTATGATTTGAGGTTAGTTTCTTCTTCGTACTGCTTCACATAAAATCTATCGCTTTTGCCGTAAACTTTCCAGTCAATATCTTTAGGAGAATCGCCTTGCATATACGGGCGATGCTGGCTAAACTCAATGCTAAAGCCGTGGTAAGGACTTTTGTGAAGCCCAAGTAAAAAACCTTCAACAATCAACCGTGCGCGTAATTCAAGATTTGAAATTTTAGAAATTACAGAAAGATCAAGAAATCTTTTATATTCCGGATTTTCGGTGGTTTTCAACTTATTTTTTTGCTGTAAACTGTGTTTGGTGTTTTGCAATTATTTCTTCGGGTGAAAGCCCCATATTATTCAGTTCGGCTTTTGCGTCATCGGCAAATTCGCTTTTGGGATAAACTTCGAGAAATTTTTTATAAGTAACCGTTGCTTCATTATACTTTCCCAAATTATTTGCTTGGATAAATCCCGCCATAAATAATGCCGCAGGAGCAGATTCATCTTTAGGATATTTTAAAAACACTTTTTGATAATACTCAACAGCTTTTTCTTGCGAAGTTTTTTGGTCTAATCCAGTTACCACTTCGGCTTGGTAAAGTTTGGCTATTTCGTAAAATGATTTCGCGCCATACACGCCATCAGAAAATTCTTGCCCAACTTTTTCGTAAGCGGAAATTGCTTCAGTATATTTTTTTTCTTGAACAAAACGGTTTGCTTCTTCAAATTGTTCTTTTTCACTTTTACCGCATCCATTTAATAATAAAACTGCAAGCGAAAGGAAGACAACGTATGATTTCATGTTACCTCGAATATTTATTTTTTTCAATTGTAAACTATTAAATAAAAAAAAATCTTGCAATGATAATAACAAGGAGTTTACCCATTTTTTGAATAGGGAATTATATTTAACTATAACGCTTCAAGTGGGAAAAGAATTTCATAAATTTACTTAAGGTAAAAAGGAGATTCTAAACATGAAAGGACGAAAACATTACAACCCGGATCAAGTCGGCATTGCAGTTTTAGCTTAGGCGAATAGCCGTCAACCGAAAGATTATTTCGGAATTATTGTCCATTGATTTAATGAAGAGAAAGAGAAATTTTTAACGCTTTATCTATTTCGTTCATTTTAGATTTACTCAATGAACCAAATTTGGTAACCAGCCTTTTGTTTTTATCAATTGTTCGAATTTGTCCGCAATCAATATAACTTTCTTCGATTAATCCACCTTCACCTTTTTCAAGAAATATCATAATTGGCAAAGGTTTAGTAATTTCTTTTACACTCGAAATTGGCGCAATGATTGTAACCGGACTAAATTTATTTCCAATATCATTTTGAATGATAACTGCCGGTCTAGCTTTACCAATTTCCTTTCCAATAATGGGATCTAAATTGACAAGATAGACATCTCCTCGAAGCAATGGAAGAATAATTCCCATATTATTCTTTGTCGGCATACTTCCATTCCTCTTGTGTTTTTAGGTAATAGTCGTAATTAGCTTTATACCCACTTTCAAGTTCATTTTCGATTTTTTCTTTCTCCATTTGGTCAATGTAGTATTGCAAAGCTTTACGCGCAATTTCACTTACCGGTAGGTTTGTCTGCTTTGAAATACTGCTGACCTTGTTAGATAAATCAGAATTAACGAAAAAACTCAACCGTTCTTTTTTATTTTGCTCTTGAACCGATGGCATTTTGTCTCCAAACTCTAAAAATTGTGTGTAAATATGCTCAACAATTACCACAAACACAAGCACATATTTGTTTGCCACCGTTTATACAAAACCGGTATAACCCGCCGCACAAGACAAACAGCCACGCCAAGGCGCAGTAAACTGTTTTTAAGTGCGGGATTCGTTTTTATTATTGTTTTGCGATTACAAAGTTAAGTTGCACTTTAAGGTTATTCTAAGAAATATTTTTATAATAAAAGCAATGCAACTATTCGGCATTGCAGTTTTAGGCTTAGGCAAATAGCCGTTAACCAAAAGATTATTTCGGAATTATTGTCCATTGATTTAATGAAGAGAAAGAGAAATGTTTAACGCTGTTCAATTTCGATTTTTTCTGTCTCCATTTGGTCAATGTAGTATTGCAAAGCTTTACGCGCAATTTCACTTACCAATAGGTTTGTCTGCTTTGAAATACTGCTGACCTTGTTAGATAGTCGCCGCTTAAAAAGTGTAAAAGATTAGGAAAAGAGAAAAAGAAGAAGAAAAAGATTGAATTTGAAAAACTAACTAATTACCAAAATGTCGCTTGATTTTTCTAAACACTTTTTACCAAATTTTTCTCTAACCATTCTAAAACAATATTCCCGAAGGGAATGAATATTTTTTTGCAATAGTTTTTAACAGGGTCCCACATCTCTAAATTCTTTTTTAAACGGTATGGGTAGATTTATACTTCCACCGAGATTAAATATTTCCCTGGTAAAAGTATAATCAACATTTACAAAAAATAGCGCTCCACCGAAAAGCGACGCTCTTGGATAGACTTCACTATCGAAAAATGTTATTCCTACTGCGGCTCCGGCAGACAATGGATAATACCCTAAAAAACTACCCGATTGTAACTCTAAATATTTATATTCAAGCGAAGTAACTCCTTTTCCCGTACCTATTGTATGTTTCCCGCCAAAGGTGATATTGTGATAAGATTTTCCCGAGTTAAAATATCCGAGACTGATTTTCCATCCGAAGAAGAAATTTGAATCTCCTCCTCAGCTAATACTAATACCCGGACTAACATAAAATGTTGAAAGATAATCTTGTGATTTAATATTTATTGAAATGATGAATATTGCCGTAATAACAAAAAGAATTTTGTTGGTTTTCATTCGATACTCTTTTATTTGTAACTAAGACTCTTAAAAATTAAAATTTAATCCGATTATTATAGCCAATGCAGCGCCTTACTCTTGCGGCAAAGTATTGGTTATTAAAACCAGTCTGTGACTCTTTAACCACTTCAACAAGGCTTACCAAAGCGGCAAGCTATTCACGTCTTCACTTTTTTATTGTTTTACTTTTGAAAGATTAATGAGTGAGCCGATGAAAAAGAAAATATTTACAAGCCAGGCAGTAAGCACGGGGTCAAGCGCTCCGTTCTTTCCAAACGCTTGAATGATTTTCATCAAACCTAAATAAATAAACGTGATAAGAATGTTAATTCCGAATTGCAGCGCCAATCCTCCTTTTCTTTTATTTGCCGAAAGAGGCATACCAAACAGAACCACAACTAAACTTGCCATCGCAAATGAATAACGAGAGTAATATTCAATTTGTACCGAAGTTGGATCGTTGCCGGCTTTTTGTTTATCGGAAATCAAAGTTTTCAATTCGCCTAAATTCATTTGTTCCGGTTTTTGTTGTTTAAATGCAAGTTCGTTTGGTTTGAATTGAAGAGAAGGCAGTTCCTTTTGTATAAAATTTTCAAGTGTGTCTGATAATGTACCGAATCTTCTAAATGAACCGTTTTTTGCAATCCAAACATTTTTTGTGCTGTCAAAATCCAATTGCTGCGCATCCATTCGGTTAAGCATTTTGGTAATATCATTTTTGCCAAACTCTTGAACGCTTACGCGGTGCGCAATTAGATTTGCTTCATCATAGAATGAAATACTTACAATTTTATTTTTTGTATCTTGAAAAAAGATATTGCTGCCGGAAAAAGAATATCCTTTTTTTAAATAATTTATTTCGATTGCAAGTTTTGCTTTGTTTGCTTTCGGAACAACATATCCGCCGAAATAAACAGAAAAAAGACTTACTAAAAAGGCAACGATAATCAGCGGAAACATAAACCTGTAGAGGTTTACGCCGCCGGCTTTAATAGCGGTTAGTTCATTGGTGTTGCTCATTTTGCCGACGGTGAATAATCCGGCGAACAGCACAGAAACGGGGGTAATTAATTTTATAATTTCAGGAATAAAATAAATGTAGTATTGAAAAATTATGGGCGAGGCAACATTTTGGTCAAGAAAATCGTCAAGGTTTTCCATCAAATCAACAATAACAAAAATTGCAATAAAAGCCAGCAGCGCAAAAAAGATTGTCTGCACAAATTGTTTAACAACGTAGCGGTCAATAATTTTAATCATGTTGCTTCGTCTGGCTGCTGCCAAGTTTTTGGAATAAATTTTTTGAAGAATGAAAAATCAAGGGTAACGGTTTCGTTTGCCACTTTCTTGGTGAGCAATATTCCAATAAGTCCCATTAAAATATTTGCGCTCCACATTCCCCAGAAGGGAGTCATAAATCCGCGGTCTGCAAGTTTTTCGCCGCCGATAAGAGAAGCCCAATAAATTAAAAAGAAGAAAAGACTAACGCTTGCCGCCATTCCAAAGCCGCCTCTTCGCGTAATAACGCCAAGTGGCGCACCAAGCAAAATAAAAATTAAACACGCCGCGGGAATTGAATATTTTTTGTGAACTTCAACCATGAACTTGTCAATTTCTTTATCTACAAAATCAACTTGCAGAAAAGAAGAGAGCATTTCATTTTTAATATTCTTAACTCGTTCTAAGAGATTTGCGTAAGTATCATTCGGAGAAAACGCCGGTCGAACTCTTCCTTGAAATGGCGCTGCAAAACTATCGCCAAGGAAAAACTTGCTTGTAGTTTTTTGAAATCCAGAAAAATAGCGAAGCCGAATTTGTTTTAAACTGTCAACAATGGCAAGCATATCAGGTGCGCTTAATTCGCGGTCGCTTCGTTGAACGCCTGGACCTGATTGTTGAAATGAAAATTGCTGCGCATCCATCGCAATACGATGATTTGTAAAAAGCAGCTTCCGATAAAGCTTTGTGTCAGAAACTCCGCTTTCGTGAATTTCTCCATTTTTCAAATCCATCAACAATTTTGTTTGATCTTTTGAAAAATAGAGCAACCCTTCTTTTGCGGTAACAATATTTATCTTGTAGGGGTTTGTGTAATCATAAATAGTAACGCCGAACATTTTGTTTTTATTCTGATCCATTGTGCGTGCGAGAATTGCATAGTTATCAACCTCTTGCGAGAAAACTCCCGGTTCAATTGAGAGAGTCGGTTTCTTCTGCTGAATGTCCATCATCAAAATTTTTGCTTGATGATTTGCATCGGGAAGAATGCCGTTATTGAAGAAAATCAAAAAAACGCCGACAATAACGCTTGCCGCTAAAGGACCGGCAATCATTTTATATAAACTCACTCCGGCTGATTTCATAATCGTGATTTCATTATTTTGTGCCATGGCGCCAAACGCCATAAGCGTAGCAACCAAAACAGCCATCGGCACTACCAACACAACCATCCAGGCAAGATTATAAGTAATCAACTTGACCACAATCCAAGTATCCAATCCCTTCCCAACAAGTTTATCCGCAAACTTCATCAAGAACTGAAAAAGAAAAATGAACATCAATGTTGTTATCGAAAAAAGAAAAGGAGCGGCGTGGTTGCGCAATATGTATCTGAATAAAATCATAAAGCAAATATAGGAAGCATTTCAAAGGATGGCAAACAATTCGGTTCGATGCGGTAATCTTTGGAATCTCTATTGAAATGATTAGATTTAAAACACAATTATGAAAATTATCAACATTTTTGCCGTACTTCTTTTATTCTTCGGAAGTTTACATGTATTGCTTTTTTTCGGAGATGAAATTCCGCTTAAGCCCGTGAAAAATTTCCCGCGCTGGCTAAAAGCAGGCGATGTGCAAACTAACCAAACGAGCGGAATCGCTTTCTTAAAAGAAGATGAAGGGAAAAAATATTTCCTTCTTGCGGATGATATTGGAGATTTTTGGCGATTTAGTATTGCACGCGATACAATTTTCAACCTCAAGAAGCTAGTTCTCTCAAAATCGGTGGAAGATCAATTATCAAAGTTTCCTAAAAAAGATTTTGAGGAAATCGTCTATGATAAATTTACCGGCAATATTTTTGTTTCAATCGAAGGAAATATTCCTGAAGTAGAAAAATATGTCGGTATTTATCAACTTAAATTTTCTGAGAATAATTTCTTTGCAGACACCATCGTCAGTCTCGAAAAAATTCAGATTGCTCCGCAAAAACTTTTTTTGAAATATGTTCATAATAATATTGGATACGAAGGATTGGCGGTTTCTGAAAAATATTTATTTTTAGGTTTAGAAGGATTCGAGAATAAATCAGTGTTCTCAGACAGCACGATGATTTTTGTTGTTGATAAAGCAAGCAAAAGAATTATCAAACAACTCAGCACAAGAAATTATAAAATACAAACTATCTGCGGCCTCTATTGTGAAGGGAATAATGCGCTTTGGGGAATTGATAGAAACAACGCAAAAATTTTCAGAATAAAATTGAATGAAAAACTTGACATCTCAGAAGTTAAATATTACGATGCTAAGGGAATAATTCCAAAGTACAAAAATGATAAGTATGCCGCCGCGTTAGAATCAATAACTATGGATAACAACGCAAATCTCTACTTAGTTGATGACCCGTGGAAAAAAGTTTTTATTCCGGCTCAATCAATCTTGGAGAATTTAGACAGCCTGACGCAAGCGAACTTTCGTCAGTTTACCCCCATTATTTATAAATATAAAGTTATCAATTAACATGAAAGGGTTCTCTCTTGGAACCAACGATACAATTTATTAAAAACAACCAAGATAGTTATGTAGAAGAATTAAAAACTTTTCTAAGCATTCCAAGCATTAGTACGTTGCAAGAAAACCAAGCTGATATGAAGTTTTGCGCCGACTTTGTCGCTAATAAATTAACGCAGGCAGGAATGAATCGTGTAGAAATTTTCCCTACAGAAGGTCATCCAATTGTTTACGGCGAATGGCTTGGCGCTCCCGGAAAACCAACGGTATTAATTTATGGGCATTATGATGTTCAACCCATTGACCCGATTGAACTTTGGGACAATCCTCCTTTTGAACCAATTATAAAAGACGGCAATATTTTTGCGCGCGGCGCAACGGATGATAAAGGTCAAATCTTTATTCACATAAAAAGTGTGGAAGCATTTTTTAAAGTTAAAGGAAGTCTTCCGCTAAATGTAAAATTTATCCTTGAAGGCGAAGAAGAAATTGGGAGCGAGCATCTCGGCGGGTTTATTGAACAAAATAAAGATTTACTAAAATGCGACACAGTACTAATTTCTGATACTTCATTGTACGAAGCCGGTCTTCCGACAATCACGTATGGGTTGCGCGGTCTCTCTTACTTAGAAGTTGAAGTAACCGGTCCAAACAAAGATTTACACTCTGGCTCATTTGGCGGTGCGGTTGCTAATCCTATCCATGTGCTTGCGGAAATGATAACCAAACTGCACAACAGCAGCGGGAAAGTAACAGTCCCTAATTTTTATGATGACGTCCTTCCCATAACCAAAGAAGAAAGAAAGAATTTTCAAGCGTTTAACTTTTCCGATAAAAAGTTTGCTAAAGAACTTGGAGTTAAAGAATTAGCCGGTGAAGCAAAATTTACTACACTTGAAAGACTTTGGGTGAGACCAACGCTCGATTGTAACGGAATCTTTGGAGGGTTTACCGGCAAAGGCGCCAAAACGGTAATTGCAGCTAAAGCAACCGCCAAAATAAGTATGCGCTTAGTTCCGAATCAAAACCCAAAAAAAATTGCTAAAAGTTTTACTACCTACATAAAAGCGATCGCGCCAAAATCTGTTAGCGTTAAAGTTACAGACCTTCACGGAGCTTATCCCTCTCTTTCACCTTTAACCGGAAAAGCTATGAAAGCTGCGGCTGCTTCAATGCAGAAAGCCTTTGGCAAAAAAACTGTTTTTATGCGCGAAGGTGGAAGCATTCCGATTGTTACAACCTTTCAAAGAGTATTAAAAGCTCCTTCGGTATTAATGGGATTTGGTCTTAATTCAGAAAATCTCCATTCTCCGAACGAGCATTTTAGTCTAAAACATTTTCAATTAGGTATGCAAAGTTCAGCCTATTTTTTTAATGAATTTGCAAAATAGAACAAAGAGAGCTACTGTTTCTTATGAATAAAATAGTTATAACGCTTTTCTTTTTAGTTGGCTTTTATGCCTTTTCGGTTTCCGGGTGCGGAGACGATAAAGTAGATAAAGGACAAGCCGCCGGAGAAACGGAGGCGGATAATTACGATGTTTCTAAAGATACTAAAAGAGATTTGAGCATCCAGGAATACAACATTCAAGAACGGAAAAAATTAACAACTGTACGATTTCCCTGTGACACAATCGCTCTGATGGAATATGTTTTAGCAAATTATCCCGAAGGGACCTACCTTGTTGATTTTGACAGAACGTTTACCTATAACATTCCTAAATCCGGTGTTATTTATCAGAAAACAAACGATGGGCAGTTTGTTTTTGGCGTTATCGCAAAATCTTGGTCGAACGATCATCGTTTAATTGAAATGAAAAACATTGTTGGCTATGATGCAAGTTTTATTGATTTAGACAGCACAGAACTTGGAACAGCTTTTTTCTATTTAACTCTATTTAAAGCAAATCAGCAAGAAAATAAATTTGATACGGTGTGGGAATCCGGCATCCCCAGCCATGGTGGCTTTAATAACTTAACATTAGAAAAATGGGCGAAGAAAAATATTTCTTACGTTAAAGCAAATTTCCATTACGCACAAGGAATTGGTCACTTTGATTATAATTTCTTCTTTGTTGATGGTATGCTGAAAAAGCCTCATCTTCTTTTAACTTATGAAGGAATAAATTTTAAAAGAATTATGACCGATGCAAATGGAGATAAATACCCGGATTACATCGAATTTAAATATCTCGATACTGGCGATAAAGTTACTCTGTTAGATTCTATTACTTTCATCTGGAAAGACACTTGTTATTTTAACACTCGAAATCCAAAACAATATAGATATTACTAAAAAGGACTTACGGAGAAACTTTTGATAAATTTTGAACATCCTGAACCTTTACCTACAACAACATACCTTGAATCATTGGGCTTTCACCAAGAACAGAGAAATGGCGAAGCTCATTTTTATAAATATTTTTCAACAGAAGAAGAGTACAAATTATTGGTTCAAGGCGTTGGATGCCGTTTACTTCCTTCTGCGTTGCTTGAACTATACGGAAAAGATACGTTAGACTTTTTACACCGCATTACAACGAACGATCTCAAAGCTTTAGGCAAAAATCAATTCAGAAAAACCATTTTCACAAATGAAAAAGGAAGAATTCTTGATAGCGTTTCCGTGTTAAATTTTGGCGAAAAACAACTGATAATCGGCAACAGCGGAGCTAAACAAAAATTGCTGTTGTGGATACAACGTTATGTTATAATGGACGATGTAAAAGTCATCAACGGGAATGATAAATTTTCTATTCTTGAAATAATTGGACCTCAAGCAAAATCTTTTATGACGCTTCTCTGCGGCGACCAGTGCAAAGAACTTCAAAAAGATGAAATACGAATGGTATTGCTCGACGAACTTTCATTTTATGTTTTTCCTAATTCCGCTTATTCAGAACATGAAAGTTACTTTATAGTCATTAATCAGGCTAACGCCGTAACCCTTCTTCAATATGCTCAAGAAAATAAAGGAATTTTTGATTTCGGTTTTGTAGGCGAAGATGCTTATGAAATCTACCGGATTGAACATAACATACCGGGCGCAAAAGAACTAAACGACCAATTCAACCCGCACGAAGCAAAACTTTTAGATGAGGTGAGTTTTACAAAAGGATGTTATATCGGGCAAGAAGTAATTGCACGATTAGCCGCCTATGATAAAGTACAAAAATATTTATGCGGATTTGTATTCAGCGATGCGGCGGCGGCAGATACCGAATTTCTAATTTTTGATAATCAGCAAAATGAAATTGGCGTCATTACATCGTCAGTTCTTTCAATCGCTAATCAGAAAAGAATCGGGTTAGGCTATTTGAAAAAAGATTTTATTATTGAAAATCAAATTCTCAAAGCCGCAGGAAAAAATCTCAAAAATGAGGTTTCGGTTATCGTTCGCCCATCAGCGCCATTTAAGGATTAACTGCTGTGAAGATTTATACTAAAACCGGCGATAAAGGAGAAACAGGACTTTTTGGCGGAAAGCGCGTTTATAAGTCTTCTTCGCGTATTAACGCTTACGGTTCTGTTGATGAACTGAACGCCGCAATCGGGGTGGCGCTTTGCTATGTGCAAACTGACGAGGTAAAATCAGTTTTGGTAAAATTACAAAATCAGCTTTTTACCGTAGGCGCAGATTTAGCAACACCGGTAGAAGTTGAACCTAAAAATATTCACATCCCAAGAATTTCGGAAAATGATATAACTGATTCTGAAAAAGCAATTGATTTTTTTGATTTGCGATTGGAAGAACTTCATTTCTTCATTCTTCCCGGCGGAACAAAAGCGTCTGCTCACCTGCACCTTGCCCGAACAATTTGCAGAAGAGCCGAACGTGAAGTGGTTCTCTTAGCTCAGCAGGAGGAAATCAACCCAAATATTGTTATTTTTCTGAACAGAAGTTCAGACCTTTTGTTTGTTCTTTCAAGATTTGAAAATAAAACATCTGAAATCCCAGATCAAAAATGGGATAAACAGATTTAAGTAATTCCCCCTTTGGGGGTGAATTTGGCTTCGACGGGATTAACGAAGCAATAAACTGCGCATCGTGTTTCTCCGGCAGACACGTTAAACGGCTGGTAACAAAACAATAACTGGCGAATATAACTACGCCCTCGCTGCTTAATTAGTTAAGCAACCGTTCTTTGTAAGTTCTCGTATCGGTTTACAAAAGAACGTCGTTTAGATACGATAGCCAAACCGAATGTTTGAGGCGGCAAGGCAAAACTTAATCAAACAGGTTTTTCAGGAAGTTTGTTTATTCCGCACTGTTAAACCTAACAGAAATAACCTATGTGTGTAGAAGTTTATTGGGTCTTAGTTTCGGACGCGGGTTCGACTCCCGCCACCTCCACAATTTCATCGCAATTAGAGTCTAAACTTATCAGTAGTTTAGACTTTTTGTTAAAATCTTTCTTCCGGTTATTTTTCTTTGCACATTTCCCTTGAATAAAAAACAAGATTCCCCTAAATTGTAACCCATGAAAAAATATTCTTTTGTAAAGATGAACGGAGCCGGCAATGATTTCATCGTTTTTAATAAAGATGAAGTTAGCGGTTTGCAGTTTTCTGATTCTTTAATTCAGAAGTTATGCGATAGAAGATTTGGCATCGGCGGAGACGGAATAATTACTGTTGCCAAAAGTAATTTGCATGATTTTCAAATGGAATATTTTAATGCCGATGGAACCACCGGAACGCTCTGCGGTAACGGCGCAAGATGTGCGATACAATTTGCCGCTTTATCCGGGATTTCAAAAAGTAAGTCTGTTAATTTTTTATCAAACGGAGTTGCTTACTCGGGCGATACGCTTGAGAATGGTTTAGTTAAGTTTAATCTAAATGCTCCTACTTCGCTAAAAGAAAATTTTACAATTGCCATAGCTGATGCAAAGTTGAACGTAAATTTTATTAATACCGGCTCGCCTCACGCGGTTGTTTTTCTTGACGACCCGTCAATTAAAAATAATTTTAAGTTTGAGTCTATTAGTGATTTTCCCGTCAATGCAATCGGAAAACAGCTTCGTTATGCTGATGCGTTTGCCCCGGCAGGAACAAATGTAAATTTTCTTGAAGTACGAGACAAAATTATCTATATCCGTACGTATGAACGCGGTGTTGAAGACGAAACGTTTGCGTGCGGAACTGGTTCGGTTGCTTCGGCAATAGTAATCTTTTTACAAAAACATATACATCCGCCAATTACTTTGCTTACAAAGGGCGGAGACAAGTTGATTGTTGATTTTTTAGCTGAAGCTGCATTTATAAATAATGTTTCACTCACCGGTCCAGCTAAAATTAATTTCTCCGGTGAAGTTACATGCTAACAAAATAGTGGAGACACAATGGCTAAAGTTATTTTTTCTATTCAGTACGAAGTTCAAGCAAATAAAAGAGATGAATTTGTTAATTCCATTAAAGAGTTAAAATCAATCTTAAAAGCCGAAGGCTTGGAAAGTTATTCTTTATTCGAAGGAAAAACTAAAAACCTCTTTCAAGAAGTTTATCAGTTTTCCTCTAAAGAATCATTTGATAATTTTGATGATTCTGAAAATGAACGGATTGACATTCTCATTTCTAAAATTGAAGATTTAAAAGAACCAAATTCAACTAAGTACAATACCTTGTACGAAGTTTCATTATAACACAAAGAACTATATGAAATTCAAATTTTCTCCTATGATGGTTTATCCGGCAATAATGGTGCTTGCGGCAGCCGTAATTATTATTTCCTCAACTGATTTATCATCAAACAAAAACACCAACTCAACGCAAACCGGTTCGGTTACTTCTGGAAAAATGCCGAACGATGATGTTCATAAAAATATGGGGAAAGAAACTGCCCCATCTAAAGACAATGTCATTTCTGGCATCAAACAAAAAATGGATGCCCTGAAAGTTGAAGTTGAAAAAAATCCTGGCGATACCGCTAAAGTTAGGCAATATGCTGATTTTCTTGCCGAAGGCCACGGGCAAGCCGATGCTATAAAATATTACGGAATGATTCTAAAAAAAGACCCGAACCGAATTGATATTCTGCAATCGCTTGGGTACATCTATTACATGCAGCAAGATTTGAACGCTGCCGAAGCCTATATTTCAAAAGCCTATTCTTTAAATAAAAGCAATTTCCAAGCGTTATTTAACTTGGGGGCAATTGCTGCAACAAAGGGAGATAATAAGAAAGCGGCAAAAATTTGGAAAGAAGTTATTGCAAAACGCCCGAACAGCGAAGTTGCAAAACTTGCTCAAGACGGGTTAAAACAAATACAATAGTTTTTGCGGTTACCCTTTTACAATTTGCTGTACGCGGGAAGAGAAAATGTCGCCAAACCTTCATCGCGCATAAGATGACCGGTTACTGTTTATCTTCCGAGAGTTTCTATAAATAAGTTATAGTCATACTCGGAAGCATCGGCGAGTTTTTTTACATAGTGAATGTAGCCGAGCATTTCACTTGCATGATTTTTATACGTCGCCTCTTCTAACAAAGAAGGTATTGCGCTTTTTTTACCGCTTGTCGTTTGCAGCTTATCATGTAAATAATTTTCCGTAAAGGCAACCAACGCAAAAGTGAAACTCCAATTTAGCAGCGTATCAAAATTTTCTTTACTGAAATATGTTTTCCCTTGATATTCGTTTACATTAAGAAAGTTTTGGGCAAATTCTTTTTCTAACAGACCAATAAGTTTATTCGAGGCATTATTCTTTAGACCTTTTTTCCCTTTGCGCGCATTATTGCGCTTCGGCAACTTCGCATTTTGGGAAGCGAAGAGTTCATCGGGAAAAATGCTTTCTTCGGAAGGAAGTATTTTAGCTAAACCAAATTCCCTTTTAAGTGTTTCAAAAGAATCGTTTAGATGAAGAAGCCCTTGCCACAACGGTTTACCAAGCAACAACTCATTATAAAGATGAAGAAGTTCTTCGTTTGAGTTGCTTGATTTTACCGCCTCTAAGATTGTTAAAATAATTGTGTATAGGATGAAAAAATCTTTATACACAGCATTTCCGTTGCAAAATACCAACGCCTTTTTAAGGTTATTTTTTAGATCAACTTCTTTGGGAGAAGAGACAAAATTATCAAGTGCGGAAAGAATGAGGAATTTCTGTTCAATCGTATCAATAATTTTTTGCCCGTCCACAGGCAGAACGAGATAAGTTTTTACTTCGTTTACCAAATTCAGAATTTTTGTTCTGCCGTAACTTGTAATTCTTTCAATCGTTTCATCTTCAAAAGTCAGCAAACCCTTTTCCATAAATCCGCATGCTGCGCTAAATTCTTTTAACTGTTCTCTATTACAAAGATTAATGACGGCATCGTGCAAAGGCAAAAGTTTAAGTTCTTTCAAAGCGGCGGTTATTGAAGGAACGCCTCTACCGTTTAACTGCGAGTGAAGTTCAAAATACTCTCCGGTAACATCTTTTACTTCAGTAAACCCTAAAAAGAGGTGGTACTGATATCCGTTTAAGAAAACGCTGATTCCTCCATCGCTTAATTCTTGACCGTTGCGAAGAAACTCCAATTTTGTCTTATGGTCAGAAAGAATGTAAAAAATATCCGATTGGCGCTGCAAGTTCAATGCTTCAGAAATACTTTTCTTTTTGAGCTGTGAAGCATTTTCAGAAAGAATTTTACCAGTTGAAATGTATATAGTTCCCTTCGTTTGTTCGTAAGAGTTGTTGTACAGAACAAGCGTTCGCTCATTTCCGCTCATGTTTGAAAAGGCGAAAACATTTTCGTTCAGACTTCCGAAGTCGTCTATGAAATCATAAAACTCAAAATTAGTTACTTGACTGAACAAATACCTCTTTTGCAGCAAAGGGAAAAGTTCTTCTTCGTGGCGGCGCACCAAACTTTCATCAACGGACTCGTTGTAATACGCTTTATAATATTCCATTCCATATTTCTCGGTGAAGCCTTCCACTTGCCCGTGCGCAAACATTGGTAAGCCGGGCAGCGTAATCATCATCACGGCAACGCCAAAATATTTATCACCTTTTCCGAATTGATTTATGGCGGTTTCTTCATCGGGATTACTCATAAAATTTACATACCGTTTTAATATCTCCGGATTAAACTCAAGCGTATTTGTAATCAGATCACGGTACTTTTCATTTTCTTCCTTCATAAACATGTGCATAAAAGCGCTATTGTAAACACGGTGCATGCCAAGCGAACGGACAAAATATCCTTCCATCAACCAAAATGCTTCGGCAAGCAGAAGCGTGTGCGGCATTTCGTTATTAATTCTATCTACAACCTCGCGCCAGAATTCTTCGGGAAAAACTTGATTAAACGCTTCGTGAGACATTGCATAATCCGAACGAGAAGGAATTGCCCCGCCGTGTCCCGGTTGTGGATACCATAATCTGGAAAAATGTTTTTTTGCAAGCGTCATTGCGGCATCAAAACGAATGATTGGTGTTTTACGCGCAACATGCATGATTGTTTGTATTAACGATTCACGAACTTCCGGCAATAAAAGGTTTAACTGCGCGGTATCATTCCACGGCATGTTTGTTCCATCATTGCCATGATAGATATAACGTATTTGCCCCGACCGATTATCTATTAGTTGAAATACAACCGCAGCGTCTTGCTTTGCGTAATACTTATCTTCTATTCTGATTTGAAAATGAGCATCATCTGATAGATCGGGACCGGTAAAAGTATAACTTGGATAAGGAGAATTTGGAGCTTGGATAAAATAATCGGGGCGCTCTAAAACCCACTTAGAAAATATTCCGGTATGATTTGGAACCATATCGCTGGAGAGCCTGATGTTTCTTTGCGCGCATCTGTATTTCAAATTTTCAAACGCCTCATCGCCGCCAAGCTGTGCCGCAATAACATAATCATAAAGTGAATATGCCGAAGGCGCGGCTTCAGGGTTACCGCAAAATTGTTTTATTTTTTTTGATGCGGCGCTTCGTTCCCAAATGCCGATAAGCCATAAAGCATTGATATTCCATCGCACAAGCCTGTCAAGTTCTTCATCAGGAATTTGATCAAGTCGATAAATATCTTGGCGGTATTTTTTTGATAGCTGATCAAGCCAAACGAAAATATTTTTTGCAAGCATTACAACACGCGGCATCCAGTCAATATCTTCCGTAAACTTCTCAGGCTCAAAATGGTAACTGTAACTTACATCTTCAAGCGAATTTTTTGTTAGTTCAAATTCGTTTCGAGGGCTTGTTAATACATCGTCAGGCAGGGTTATTTGATATTCCGGAACCGGCGGCGTACCAGCACCGCCGTGCGCCATAAAAAGTTTACTATCTTCCTTAATCAAATCTTCGCCGCTTAATATTTTAGCAAGAAGTTTTTCATCAATAAGCACGTTCCATTTTTCGCGGATGTAATCAAGCTGAGCTTCAAGATTTGTAAGATTAGAAAAGATTGGCTTTTTTAATGCGGAAATCAACGGAAGATTTTCTAAACTTAGCGGTTTTTCTTGTTCAAAGAATTTTTCAGTTGAGGTTAGAAAATTATTGTAAAGGGTTTCTTCGGAGAGTTTTGTGTCATCAAACAATTCTTTAAGGTTCTGAAATGCAGGATTTAAATTTTCTAAGTGAAGTAAAATGATTTCTTCGATTAAAATTTCTTTGTTAGGTTTTTCTCCTGCGTTTCCGTTTAAATATTGGTCAGGCGTGGTAATTCCTTTTTGTACCGCTATCGGCGGGAACCGCAAAACAAATTTTCTTAATACATTTTCAACTTCCGCTTCGCCTAAATTATTTTTTAAGTAAGAAAAACTTCGTTCAAAAGCTCCGGGATTTTCATTCTCTTCGTAATGCCGGATAACAAAATGAAAAATTTCATGCAACAAACCGGCGGCGTTTATTTGTCCGGGAGTAACGTAAGCGTTGAATATTTTTTCTTCTTCCCGCTTGCTATTCATTTTTTGAGCAAGGAGCCGGGCTTGGTAGAAATTTGCAATAAAAACGTTTCCTTGCAAAGAAAAAAGTGATTCATCAAACTGATATTTTACTCTACAATCTTTTGCAACATGAAGTTCGTAGCTGGTTTTATCGGCGCTGCTCATCATAAAATCTTCGTACACTAATTTCATTTCATTTTCCGTTAGGCTGATGGTATTCTTAAATATTGGAGATTGTTTAGCTGAAATATAATAAATTTTCTTGGGAACTATCTTTAAGCGAGGATAAACAAAAATTTTTGATTTAAAGTATGGAGATTATTTTAAATACAGCATTTTTCTTGTTTGAGTGGAGCCGTCTGTACGCAGCTGATAAAAGTATATTCCACTTGATAACGACGAGACATGCGCCATTTCCGCATTAAACGCTACCTCATACTTCCCCGGTTGTTTAATTTCATTTACTAACATTACAACTTCGTTTCCAAGTACATCGAAAACTTTTAAATTGACGAGCTGACGGGTGGAAACTGAATATTGAATAGTTGTAGCCGGATTAAACGGATTTGGGAAATTTTGTGCGAGTATAAACGTTGGTTCAAAAATTTCTTTTTCATCAACTGCCACAGCCACAAACCGCTTTTGAATAGCATTCCAAAGCTCAGTGCGGGCGCCGTCATAACCCAAAGCCCACATTCCAATACCTTTAAGCTTGTTTGATTTTGCTAAGTCAAATTTTAATCCCAAGCTCGAATCATTATCAAACCAAACTTGATACCATGAAGTATCGGTAATCTGCCAACAGTACCATGGAGTTTTTTCATTTGCCTCCCACTGCAAACCGTAAGTAAGAGAAGTTGTGGCGTCATCGCGGAAGCGTGATGTAATAACAAAACTCTTTATAGCGGAGTGAGCTTCTTTCGTTTTTGTCTTCCATTTATTTCCGTAATAAGGAACTCCCAAAATTAATTTTTCGGGATTGTTTTTTAGAACATCAGCATATTGTTTGGTAATGGTATTGGTAATGTTGTAAGTTCCGCCAAGCAGCGGCGCATTCGAAGCGGAAGTTGTACTCCAGCTGCCGGCAAAAGCGTATCCCATTATAAAAATGTAATCGCAGGCATTTGCCAAACCAGAAAGTTTCCAACCACTCCAATTAACAGCAGGACCGGCAAAAGAAACTTCGCAATTTGGGATTGCCGCATGAAGCGAATCGGTAAGCTGTTTCATAAAGTTATTTAATACATCTCCTCGATCAGCCGAATAATATTCTTCAAAATCAATGTTCACACCATCAAGCGAATAAGCTTTCACTTTATTCTTAAGATTTAAAAACAAATTATGCTTTGCGGAATCAGAGTTAAGTAACTGGCGCATTTGAGACGCTTTAAAATTAGTTGTAGAGAGAATCACTTTTATTCCGTTTTGATGAGCTTTATTTATAACGTCAGTCCATGGCCAATAAGGTGGATTAGAAATATTCCCCAAACTATCAGCGGCAAAATCAAACACGGCGATGTGAGTAAGCAAATCATACCGCAAATAATTTCTTGCTGATGTGTATTCCCAGTATGGTAAATAGCCGAATACTGAGGCAGTTACTTGAGATTTATCAAATTGCAGAGGAATTATTTCCGGGTTAGTTCCTTTTTCACTTGCGGTTAGTGCTTCAATTTGCCCATACGTTTGCTTGTCTAAATTGTGAACCGAATGGATTTGCGGCAAATTTTCTGCTTGATAAAAAATAAGCGCCGCCAAGAATAAACAAAATTTCATTACACTTCTTTCGCTTTGAAGAGTTTCAGCCATTCATCGGTTTGAGCATTGAGTTTATTGATGATTCCTTCTTCGCTTTCCGTAATTTTAGGCTGAAGAAACTGTTTTGAAAATACTTCACTCTTGATCACTTCGCAAGAG
>Ga0172375_10004687_pt1 | contig 20059 bp, 13 predicted proteins | sample LakKiv1m_FD_114537 | JGI IMG/M metagenome (GOLD analysis project Ga0172375, IMG submission 114537) | Freshwater microbial communities from Kabuno Bay, South-Kivu, Congo - kab_092012_11.1m | ecosystem: Environmental > Aquatic > Freshwater > Lake | place: Democratic Republic of the Congo...
ACGCGTGCTTGCAGGTAACGCTACTCATACATGGTTAAAAGGCTATCCGGGTGGAAACGGCCCAACCAATACTATCAGCCCTGTGGCACTCTATTTAGGCGGCAAATTTGAAGGTAATCCGGCAGATAATTACTCTACTACTATTGTATTGGATATTTATCACTGGTAAAAGCGCATTTTTATTGAATTTGTCCGAAAACTCTTGAAGCTAAACCTTCATACAAGGCTTAAGCGGGGTTAATTATTTGAAAAAAAGAGCAGTATTATTTTCTTTAATTTTGTTTCTTAGCTTCTCTGCGCCTTTATGCGCAGAGGTTAGGGTTTCCCCTACGATAACGCAGCTCTGTCTTGCCTCAGGCGAGGAAAAAAGCGATTTCTTTTCAGTCTATAACGCCGGAGATAAACAGGTTTCCGTTGAGGCCCAGGCAGAAGAGCTGCTGAGATCATCCGAAGACTCTAAAAGCATAGATATTAATGCATGGCTGGAGATCGAACCTAAGAAATTTGATATCGGCCCGGGGGAAACCAAGAGCATAAAATATAATGTTAAAATCCCTAAAGGCCAGAAAGGAGAGCTAAGAGGCCAGATTTTCTTTGCTACAGATACTGATTTTGCAGGAGGCATTGGAATTAAAAATAGATTCGGCGTAGCTGTTTATGCAGCAATAAAGGGTACCGAGGTTGTCAAGGCAAAGATTAGAGAGATAACCGTTTCTGAAGCAACTTCTAAAGAAGCAATAAAGGATGAAGGAACGGATAATAAAAATATTAAATTCAGCGTTATCGTTCAAAACAAAGGTAATGTGCATATACGGCCCAGGGGCAAGCTGCTTGTAAAAAATAGAGAAGGCAGTATTATAAAAGAGCTGATTTTGCCATACGGATATCCTATTATGCCTAACACAGGCCATGCTTATGACGTGATATGGGAAGAAACGGGATTAGTGAAAGGTAAATACAAAATAATCGCCTCTATTCAATACGGAGACATATATCAGCTTAATAAAAATTATGAAACCCAGTCCTTCTTTTCTGTCAAATAAAGAAGGCGCCGGAGCTGATACAGAAAAAATACTAAATTGAAAAAATTATTGATTATAACATTATTTATCGGGATTTTTAATTCAGGAGGCATAGCCTACGGAGATGGCCGCTATGATGACAGCGCCTATAACGCTGCAAAAGAAGACGTAGTTAATTTTTTGATAGGCCAGCAAAATTTAACATCAGGCATGATTGACTCTTATGAAGACGACAATAGCCCGGTCGGCTGGCTATATGATAACGCTTTAGCTTTGATTGTCCTGACTGATGCAGGGGTAAAAGGCAATGTTGCCGCTAAACAGGCAGCACAGAAACTTGCAGCAGCTTTTGTTACAGCTCAGCAGGATAACGCATGGTGGTGGGAAGGCTACGATACTGCAACCGGCATCCCGTATACAGATACCAGCAGGGGCTCGGGGGTCCAGGCATGGATGGCATATGCACTTAGTTTTTGTGGATTTAATAATGGAGATTTAGATGCGATCAAAGCGGCGGAAAATTACGCCGGCTATTGCATTGATAATTTCCGGGACAGCTCATCCGGAAAATTTGACTACTGGGGCGGACATGATTCATCGGGAAACCTTTTTGGTTTTAAAAGCTTCGAACAGAGCGTAGATATCTGGTGGATGTTTAAGATATTGGGCGACAGCTATTCTCATGAAAACAGGACAATGAATGAATATGCAAAGCTTTTATGGCAGGAATTATCCGATATCGATAATGGATATTGGAATATAAGCGAGAACAGATGGAACGCATCTTTAGACGCAAACGGCATACCTTATACTTTAATAGCGGAAGATTGCCAGAGTTGGGGGGCGATCTTAGCTTATACTAACCACGATCAGAATAAAGCGTATTCTGCTTTAAATTTTTCTCATAGCGCTGAGGCGGGGCTAATAACTACAATTTCAAATTTCGCTACGGATTTACACGGCACGATTACAGTTAAAGGTTTTGAAAACGATTCGCCGGCTATTTTGGCCAATATCTGGAACGGCGGAACAGCTCATGAGAACATAGCACTGGGCTACCTGAATTATTCACCGTCATCAGGCGTAGATTCAAGATACTGGCTGGATTATATGATGGATGTCCAAAACATATCTACTGTTTCCGGAAATTCAAATAAAGCGTGGTTCCATTCCATTATAGACGACCCTGATAAAGGGCATTATAGCCGTTTACACAGCCTGCATATCGGAGAAAGCTCATGGGCCTATTTTGCTATAAATAATTATTTACCGGAGGCACAGCTGCTGCCATACGAAAGGACGTGGATACTGCGCCTTGATACGCCATTTTATAAGAAGGAACAGGATCCTTACAGCGCATCAGCAAGCTGTAAGATGGCCCTGGATTACATAAAAGAAAATAATGTATTGACGCAGGAAGAACTGCATAATTACGGCTATAACCATAACAATCCTGCAAATATCGATATCTTAGACATGGATGCGCAGGGCGCTTGCGCTGCAATGAACTATTATAAGCCGGCAAAATATAATTTCGCTGTAAGGGGCATGGCTACTATAAATGAATCGCTGAGAGACGCCTGCTACTGGATGGACTATGAGGTCCAAGGCGTAAATAAGCCTAACGTACCTGTTATTTTTCCCAGCTACGGCGGCTATAGCAACTGGATGGTTGCCAGAGGCGCCAGCACCAGCATCGACCCTTCCGAGGCTAATAAATTTACAATCAACGGGCTGTGGATCAATGACCCGTCTGTAAATGGGATAGGGGCGAAGTCTTATAAAACTGCAAATGAACTTGAGGCTACATATTTATTGCCGCTTACAACTTCAGATCCCTGGAATGGGAAATACGTGATGATAGCTGAACCGCCCAAGACGCTTAGTAACGCAGAAGTAATCATACCAGAAGCCACTGTAACAGATGTCAATAACGAACTTATTTGCGCAGTTAAGGCAAATGAAAAAAATAAAATCGAAACCTCTGCGGCCAAAGAAAAAAATTTACTAAGCGCTAATCTGGCTTTGGATAATGCTCCAATACAAAATATGGATTTTTCCTCATGGATCAGCATTATCGATCCATCCTTATTAAGGGATCCTGAATTTATGGCAGCTTTCGAAAATACGACTGCACGCGATCCCGTATACGTGAAAAGGACAGATACAGACAATTCCGATTATTATTTAGTGCCGTTCGAAAAGATAACAGGAGGCCAAAAATTGACTTTCGCTGTCCTGATAATAGATGCAGATCAGGGATATTTCAAAGAGGCTTCATGGGTCAGCCAGGGCATAGAGTATCTGCCTGCAACTGAAGAAGGCGTGGAATTTATCTGGGATCCGAAAGACCATCCATCGCCTTATTATCCGCATGAGGTTATCCATAAGTTAAAAGCAGCTCCTAAAAACGTAAGCGACGGCAAACCAGCCACAGAAATCGGCTTTGGCAGCGTATCCGGCAGCGCGATGTATACCACACCTTCCGCATACATTGAGATAGCGTACAATAACAATGAAATCAACTGGGCTTTGGAGATTTATACTAATAATACAGGGTGGACCGGCTCAGCAACAGGAGACCGCGGCGGATTAATCGGGCAGGTCAATACTAATATACGCGTTCCTATGCTTTGGCAGGTGCATAATGACGCTCAGGCGTCGCATCCTGTATTAAGCCAGTCAGAGATAGACGCAGGCAATTGGACATGGGTAAAGGATAAGGGGGATCCTGACTGGGCGACCAGCAGTGATTATAGATGTGTACTTGCAGGCAATGCTGATCATACATGGTTAAAAGGCTATCCAGGCGCAGATGGCCCGACCAGCGCTATCAGCCCTGTGGCGCTCTATTTAGGCGGCAAATTTGAAGGTAATCCGGCGGATAATTACTCTACTACTATTGTATTAGATATGTATCATTGGTAGAGAAGATTGTTGTATACCCTCAAAAAAGTAGTTGCTTCTAAAGCCTCTAGATGCTAAAATACGTTGATATTATGCCATACATTAATAAAACAAATAAAAAGATATTTTTAATCAGTTATATAATTTTGTTATCTGTTTTATTGTCATACACAGCAGAGGCGGCTGATAATAGAAGGGTCCTTACGGTCTGGGCGATGGGCGCAGAAGGAGAAAAGATCGGCAAGATCGCAAGGAAGTTTGAAGAGATCAATCCAGATATCAAGGTTGTTACCCAGGCTATTCCCTGGGGGGCAGCTCATGAAAAGCTTGTTACAGGAGTAGCTGGGGAGTCGGTTCCTGACATATGCCAGCTGGGGACTACATGGGTCCCTGAATTTCAAGCCATAGACGCTCTTTTGCCTTTAGATGGGTATATCGAGAAGTCTTCTCTGATTAAGCCGGAAAAGTTTTTTTCCGGCTCCTGGAATACAAACTCAATCAATGGAAAGATGTACGGTATTCCCTGGTATGTCGATACAAGGGTATTGTTTTACCGGATAGATTTGCTTAAGCAGATTGGCTATAATAACCCCCCTAAAGACTGGAATGAGTTAAAAGATATTTGTAAGAAGCTTACCAAGGATACAGACCATGACGGTAAGATAGACAGATATGGGATAAGCTTAGGAGCCAAAGACTGGGGGCTTCTCGCTATGTTTATCTGGCAGAATAACGGCGATATCCTTAATGGCCGGAATACCTCGTCCCAGCTGGACTCTCCTCAAGTAAGGGAAGCGGTCCAATATTATGTCGATTTTTTTAAAGAAGGCTACGCTCCTCTGGGCGTTACCGCAGGCACGGATATATTCAACGCTTTTAAGACAGGATACCTGCCTATGTTTATCAGCGGGCCCTGGATGCTGGAGGAGATCCATAAACAAATCCCGGAAATAGATGATAAATGGGGCGTAAGCGTTTTACCTAAAAAAGCGCACTCCACTTCTTTTGTGGGCGGCTCCAACCTGGCTATTTTTAAACAATCAAAAAATCAGGATATTGCGTGGCGGTTTATAGAATTCGTAAACCAGCCGCATATCCAGGTGGAATGGTACCATGAGACGAAAGACCTGCCTTCGGTGAAATTGGCGTGGGAGGATGCGTCTCTGAAAGGCAATACAAAATTAAATATATTCGGAGAGCAGCTGAAAGACGCCAAGGCTCCGCCTGCTATTCCGGAATGGGAGCAGATCGGAGATGTTATAAATAACCATATGGAACAGGTTGTTTTTCAAAAGATAAACATAGGCAGCTTTATACAAAATTCTAACGCGGATATAAACGTTATCTTAACCACCAAGCTGGAAAAACAGAGCAATCTTTACAAGATTTTTGTGTTTTCCGTAATCTTTCTTTTGATAATGATTTTATCTATCGCTTATTTTAAATTAAAACCGAAAGGCATGGATTCCACGGTCTCTATGACTTCTTTTAAGGGCATATGGCATACCCTTAAGGCTTATCATGTCCCGTATTTATTTATTATGCCCAGCATGATCCTTTTCCTGGTATTCCTGTTTGCTCCGATCTTTTTATCATTTATAATGAGCCTGACTAATTATGACATATTCGCGTTAAACAATTTTAACAATCTGTCATTAGTCGGTTTTAAAAACTATAAGACATTGCTGTGCGATCCTTTGTTTTGGAAGGCGCTGGGAAATACGTTTTATTTTATTTTAGTGGGAGGCCCTTTGTCCGTCAGCTTATCTTTATTGGCAGCCATAGCGTTAAACAGTAAATTGGTAAAGTTTAAAACCACTTTCAGGACAGGATATTTTACCCCTGTAGTTACCACTATGGTTGCGGTGGCTGTTATCTGGAGATGGCTGTATGACCCGCGATTCGGGCTTATCAACTGGCTTCTGGAGTGCATCGGGGTTGGCGGGAAAAACTGGCTGGGAGACGTAAATTTTGCCATGCCAGCCTTGATCCTTATGGCTGCCTGGAAAAATTTTGGCTATAACATGGTTATTTTCCTGGCAGGGCTGCAAACTATACCTGTGCAGGTATACGAGGCAGCGGAAATAGACGGAGCGACTAAAAACAATTCTTTTTGGTATATTACCATACCTCTTTTAAGGCCCACGCTATTTTTTGTTACCATTATAACTACCATAGGCTATTTCCAGTTTTTTGCCGAACCATACATTATGACAGATGGCGGCCCTTTGAACAGCACCCTTTCCATAGTGCTGTTTATGTACAGGGAAGGATTTAAATATTTTAAATTAGGGTACGCTTCCGCAATTGCATATGTCTTATTCGGGATTATAGGGCTTTTTTCCCTGCTTCAATATAAATTGAGCAAGGCTAGTTTTGAGTATTAGATAATCGAGGAGCATATTGATGAAGAAAAATCTGTCACTGGGTTCTATCGTAAAGCTGGCGCCGATACATGTTCTTCTTGCCGTGGGGCTGGTTGCTACTATAGCGCCTTTTCTCTGGATGCTGTCCACCTCGTTTAAGTCCTCCAGCTCTATTTTTACATATCCGCCTCAATTGATACCGTCGCAATTTACTTTAATCCATTATAAGAATTTGTTCGAAAAAATAAAGTTTATTACCTATTTTAAGAATAGCATTACCATAGCGTTTTCAATAACTTTTTTGAATCTGTTCCTTAATTCTTTGGCAGGGTTTGCATTCGCTAAATATAGATTCCCGGGCAAGGAAAAGCTGTTTACTTTACTTTTGGCTACAATGATGGTCCCGGGACAGGTGGCAATGATGCCGGTTTTTTTGATACTTAAAAACCTGGGCTTATTGAATACTTTCATGGGGCTGATCATACCAGGGGCCAGCGGAGTTTTTGGGATATTTTTTATGAGGCAGTTTATGCTGACTATTCCGAATGATTTAATAGACAGTGCGCGGATAGACGGTTGTTCTGAATTCAGGATTTACTGGAATATTATGCTCCCTCTCTGCAAACCAGCCCTGGCAACGCTCGCTATCTTTACATTTATGGGTTCATGGAATGAATTTCTATGGCCCCTTATTATCATGACTAAGGAAACAATGTATACTTTACCTGTGGCATTGGCGAATCTTAACGGACAGTACAATACGGAATGGGGACTATTAATGGCCGGGTCAGTAGTAGTCCTTGTGCCTGTACTTTTGGTGTTTATCTGCTTGCAACGGTATTTCATGAGAGGTATCGCGCTGACGGGCATAAAAGGATGAATATAGCATAAGGGAATAAAATGAAAAACAAAAGTTTTGTAATAAGCATAATAGGAATAGCAGCTGTTTTAGCAATGGTTACTTTTGGCAGTGCTTATGGTTTTAAAAAAGGAATGTTTTCTTCCCGTGATTGGACAAAAGGAGATTATTTTAAATTAAAATCAGCGGAAGGCAGGGATACTCTGATTGACCCTTCAGGAAAGGCGTTCTATTCAAAAGGAATGGTATATGATTATGGGCCTGATAAAATGACCTTGATTAATAATGTTAATATAGACAGGGTATTCAGAGACCTTGGCTTGATAAAAAAGAACGGCTTTAATACATTGAATCTTTACGGAGACTTGTTCTTTGATGAAATACTATCATGGTGCGATAAAAATAAGATAGCGGTTTATCCAAGGCTGGATTATACAAACTGGGCCAACCTTACAAAAGAACGCGCGGAATTCCCTGATTTTATGGACCCGGAGTTCAGAAAAATAGCCAAACAGAATTTAGATAAAATGCTGAATATTACAAAGGACCATCGTTCAGTATTGGCATTGGATATGGATCAAAGGTGGCTTTTTGACGTAGATTATTGCGGCAGAGAGAGGGGCCAGAGCCCAAAATTGGGGCCAAAAAGCCTGGAATATTTACCTGCGTGGTTGGAAAATAAATATAAAGATATCGGCAAATTAAATAGAATATGGAAAAAGGAATATGTTAATTTCAGCGATATTCTGAATGATGTGGATGTTATAATAGGCGATTATATAAGGCCTCTCAGCAGTTTTCCGTGGAGGATTGATTTTGTAGAATACACATTGTGGACTATGAATGATTTCTTGAAAGAACTGACAGCGCATATGAGGACGGTAGATCCGAATCATCTGATTACTTATACTACTGATTTGCCAGAAGTGATTCCCTTCCCCGTATCGACTGTAAAAAACAGCGGAATAGATTTTATATCAGCAGTGCACTATAATTCTATCGAGGATTTTAACAGGGATTGGACCGGCAATGCCGAATTAATCTATATGACCAAATGGATGCGTGATCTTTACGGCATGCCTGTATTTATAAACGAACTGGGGTTCAGGACGTCTCCTTTACAGCAGGATCCTCCGAATATGACGTACGCTGCAGCTAAAAGCAACGATGAAAACCACGTTGCAGAGATATATTTAAGATGCCAGACGCTTATGAACACGTATCCCTGGCTATTAGGCTGGTCGTATTTCAAATGGTATGATAAGGCGGTGGAAGGCGATTTTGGATATATAAGAGATAATGGAAGTTTAAAGCCTGTTTCCAGATTAGGGCAATATATAAATAAGGGTTTCTCGCTAAAAACGCTAAACAAACAAAAACCTTTGGCCTGGATATATTATCCGATATACGATCTCGCTTCTCTGTATCCAAGCTATCAGCAGTATAAGTCTTTGGTTTTAATGCTGGAGGATGATTTTCTGTCTCAATATGAAACAATGATCAAAAAAGAAGTTAAAAATACAGCGGATTTAAATTATAATAAAATAGCGTATAGCCAATTATTAGATGAGATGGTTGCGGTATTTAATGAAAAATGGCTGGGTTTTAATTTTACCTCCAGCATTCCGGATGATGATTTGCCTGTAATATTGGCCGGAAGGTCGCTGGAGCAGCTTTCCCTGTTCGATAGAAACAGATTGGCTTCCAAGAAGACCATAACAATGGTTCTTGCCGGTATTAGCGATGAAAGATATAATGAAACAGAATATATCTGCATCAGCTTATTGGGGTTAAAACTTAAGGCCCCTCTCAAAGATCTTATAATTAAAGATAGCATGGTTACAGTATCTATGGGAGAAATTAAATATTCCGGATTTACGCCATGGATGATATCTATTGATAAGGAGGATGTAGGCGATTGTAAAATTTTAGCCACTTTTAGCAATGATAAGCCGGCTATAATTCAAAGCAGGGATGGCAGGCATGTTGCATTTTTATATGACCCGTTAACATGGGATGGAAGAAACGATGAGATTAGCCGCAACGTGTCCGAACAGGCTAAAATATTGAAATATATCTTAAAGGGAGGAGGTGGTGGTGCAGGGCAATTATAATAAATCTGCAAGAGGCAAAAACCGTAAAGAGGAAAGAAATTACGATTACAAAAAGGAGGGTGCGAAAATGAAAAAAATCATAATGGGACTGTTGGTAGTTATGATTTTGGGTTTAACTTCGTATGTTATCTTTGCTAAAAACACAGAACCTATTCAAAAAGAATCGGTCAAGATTATTAATTACCCTAACTTTGTCAAAGCAGGCGGTTCAGCTGATATTGAAATAGCCTGGGACGAGATTCCTGTTGATAAAGGATATAAATTAAGAGTTCAGTTGGAAAACTGGGATGTTTCTCCCGGCATTTGCATTATGAAAGATATTACAGAGTTTACAACCAAAGGCACGGCAGCAGTTTCTTTAAAGGTTCCAAGCGATATAAGAGCGACTAAAGGCCTGAGGTTTGTCGTAGCTTTTATTTCCAATACTCAGGAGTGGAAAGATGTCCTTTGCAGGACCAATACAAAAAAAGATGTAACGCTGAAAGGGTTGTTGGAAGTATCCAGTTATCCCAAGGCAATCATCCAGGGAGAAGCGGCAAAGGTTGAAGTAAAATTGGAAAATTTACCAAAAGACCTCAGTACCAATTATAAGCTGCTTGTTCAGCTGGAAAATTGGGATGTATCTCCGGGCATTGTGGTAACGGAAGAGGTGGATAGTTTTGAATCCAACGGAACAATCGTTGTTTCTCTCGATGTCCCTGCAGATTTAACCGCAGATCCAGTGTCAGGGTGCAGATTTGTAGCAGCGTTTGTATCCCGCGCCAAGGGATGGGATGACGTATTTTATATGGTAGCAACAGATAAAGACGTAGCAATTAAATAAAAGTCTTACCCCCTTACCAGAAAGCCCCGGGTATAAACCCCCGGGGTGAATGAGGCTGGTTCGGGGTTCGCTGGACGGACCTCGCGAAGTAAAAGATGCCGCGGCTGTAAAAAATCGCGGAGCTTCACAAAGTTAATAAGCATTGACCAAATTTATGGCAGGCTGATGGTTAGCCTGCCATAAAAACAGGGGCTTTGTTTTCATTTTGCCCGTCCTCATTGTTTTGCTTCGCAAAACGAAGCAGCGGGCTCAGGTAAAACGAAACAAAAAGGCAGAGGAAATCTGTTTTCCTGTTTTTTTTTGCAAAAGCAAAAAGAGGGACTTATTAAAGGAGAGTTAAATGAAAAAGCAAAATCAAGCTATGGAATTAGCGGACAGCGGGTTTGTGTTAAATGGAGAGCCGTTTTTTATATATTCAGGCGAGATCCATTATTTTAGAATTCTTCGAAAAGACTGGAAGGACAGGCTCCAAAAAGCAAAAAAAGCAGGTTTAAATACGGTATCTTTCTATATTCCCTGGATATGGCATGAATACAAAGAGGGTTTTTTTGATTTCACCGGTAAGACGAAGCCGGAGAGAGATGTCATAGGCTTTATAACTCTATTGAAAGAGCTTGGGCTTTACGCCGGGGTCCGCATAGGGCCTGTAAGCCATGGCGAGATAACAATGGATGGCTTACCTGCCTGGCTGATCAACGATTATCCGGAAATCCGCCTCAGGAAGAAAGACGGAACCATGTTTCCATATCCTTCTTTGCCCTCATTTATGAATCCTACGTATCAAGATTATATAGACAAATGGTATAAAAAATTAATACCTGTATTAAAAGACCATCAGATTAACCGGGGCGGTAATATTATCAGCGTGCAATTAGACAATGAAATCGGCATGGTAAACTGGTTGAGCAAGGCGGCGGATTACAGCCATGGCACCACGCTGCTATATCAGAAATATCTAAAAGAAAAATATGACAGCATAGAGAAACTGAATGATGTATATGGGTTACAATACGGGTCATTTGGAGATGTTTTGCAGCCGGATAACGATGTGAATGAAAACGAAATGATGAGATATTGGGATTGGATGTTTTTTTATCAAAGATATTACGCTCTTTATTATAACAGCCTGGCAAAACGGGCTAAGGCAGAGGGGGTCCAGGTCCCTTTGATAGCCAACATACCTCAATTTTATGACTACGATACATCCGGAAGAGGAAATCAGGGGCTTATGACAACTTCCATGTTCCGAGATTTTGCGAAGTTTGTTCCGGAAGTTATTTTTGGCGGGGCATACCAGATGAGGCGGCTTAACTTTGAGAATTTCCATGATATAGGCCTTGTTACGGAAATGGTAAAGATGATAACCAGGCCGGGCATACCGAGTATCTGCGCTGAGCTGCAGGTAGGCATTATGAGCGACAGGCCCAGGCTGTATTCCCAGGACGTAGAGCTGAACATCAAGACTTCTATGGCGCACGGGCTTTCCGGAGTCAATGGCTATCTTTTTTGCGGCGGAGTGAACCCGAAAGGCATGGGAGGAAGGGGCGCATATCATGAATGGCAGGCGCCTATTTCCGCGACAGGAAAAGAGAAACTGCATTTGGAACCTATAAGGACGATCGGAAAATTTGTTAAAACTTTTGGCCGTCAATTAGCTGTTACAAAAAAGCAGATAGACGTTACTATAGGCGTCTATTCGCCGTATTACGCTACGGAATTCTTAAACGGTAATCTTATAAATGATATATCAAATATGCGCGACCGCCTGTTTTTTGACGGGACAGCCAGGCTGCTGCAGTTAGCAGGTATTAATTATTCTTTCCTGGACCTTCAAAACGCCACGCAGGAAGAGTTGTCCGGGATTCCATGCCTGTGGACATTCACCCTGGATTTCATGGATTTAAATACCCAGGAGAAACTCGTTAAATACGTAGAAAACGGCGGCAACCTGGTTGTGAATCCGTTCTGTCCTGTAAGAGGCCTGGATTTAAAGCCGGAGCTATTTTTAATGAACAGGTTCGGTTTGAAGATTTTAAAGCAGTCTTTTTGCAATATGGTTTTGAGGGACGGGATGGAGTATATGTCAGGCGAAGGGAAGATGACAACTTTTGATTCAAAGGGATGCGAGGTCGTTACGAAAAATGCAGACGGGGAGGCTTGCAGCGTTTTAAAGAAGATAAAGAAAGGGCGCGTGCTGGTTATAGGATTTGGCATGGCCCATGTATTTGACTATCAGGTAGATATGGTAAGAGAATACGCAGAGCTTATGGGCGTAAGCCAGGGCATTACAACCAATCCTGTCGACGTTCATTGCGTGGTCAGAAAAACGGATAAATTCGGGTTCATGTTTTTAAGCAATTATCATGATGAGCCAAGAGAGGTTTCCGTAGAGCTGGTTTTGCCGGGCGATACAAAAAAGACCAGAATACCCGGCACAGGCAAGATCAAACTGCATAACAGAAGCTCTTTGATATTGCCGCTGGGCGTTCCATTGACAAACGAGATCAGCATAAAATACGCGACAGTCGAGGTGCTGGAATATAAAAATGAGAAAAACAAACTGTCTTTAACGTTCCGGGGAGCTTCGGAGGGACGCGCTGAAATTTTATTGAACATGAAAAAGCCGAGAGAAATAAAGGTGAATAAAAAATCAGCGGCTTTCAAATATCAGAATGGTATTTGCAGGATTGAACTATTAACCAACGCTCAGGAAGAAGAGTTGGTCATAGCCTATTAAATCAAGACGTTAGAAAGGAGTATTGTTAAATGAAGAAAGGCAATTTTAAAACAGACTACGGTTATTTTTCCGAAGACGGCAAGGAGTATGTTATTACAAGGCCTGATACTCCCAAGCCCTGGATCAATGTTATATGCAACGGGAATTATGGTTTTGTCGTATCGCAGACTGGCAGCGGGTTTAGCTGGCGCGGAAACTCTAACCTGTTCCGTCTTACCCGGTGGAACCAGGATCTGGTTACGGATGAATGGGGCAAGTATGTTTATGTCAGAGACAATGAAAGCGAAGATTTCTGGTCTTTGGGATGGAAACCGGTATGTGGAAAATATACTTCTTACAAATGCAGGCACGGGCTGGGGTATACGGCTATTACGCAGACCGCCAATAAAATAAAAAGCAGCATGACGCTGTTCGTTCCGCAGAACGAATCCGTAGAGGTGTGGAAAATAACCTTGAAAAACGAGTCAGCCAAGGCAAGGAAATTGAGCCTGTTCAGCTATCTGGAATGGCAGCTTGGAGACTGGTCTGACGCTCACAGGGAATTCAGCAAGCTTTTTATCGAGACAGAGTATGACGCATCTTCCAACTGCATGTTCGCCAGGCGCAGAAAACAGCTGGTGCCAAAGACTATAAGCGCAAGCCTTACGGAGCGTTCTTACGAGGCGTTTCACGCCGTCAACATGAAGCCTGTTTCTTTTGACGGGGACAAAAGAACGTTTATCGGGATGTACAGGGGCGTGGCAAATCCCGTAGGAGTGGAAAAAGGCTGCCTGTCAAAAAAACAAGGCAAAGGAAACGATCCTATCGCGGGCTTGCAGGTGGACATAAATCTTAAGCCGGGCGAAGAAAAAACGCTGATCTTTATATTGGGAGAGACTAGCGACAGGAAAGAAACCGATAGATTAATAAAAAAATACAGCAAAGTCTCGGAGGCGGATAAGGCATTAGCTGAAACCAAGGCGTTCTGGAATAACTTGTTAGGAGAGCTGGAGGTAAAGACCCCGGACGACGCTTTTAATTTCATGGCTAATACATGGTTTAAATACCAGGCTATTTCCGGGAGGATATGGGCCAGGACGGCGTATTACCAGACAAGCGGCGCTTACGGCTACAGAGATCAGCTTCAGGACAGCCATATCTTTCTTCCGCTGAATCCTGATTATACCCGCAAGCAGATCCTGCTTCACGCCGGGCACCAATTTATAGACGGCACGGTTTATCATTGGTGGCATCCCGTAACGGAGTTCGGAGTGATCACGGGAAAGACCGATGACCTTCTCTGGCTGGTATACGTAACGCTTAGCTATTTAGACGAGACTGATAATTTTGATATCCTGGAAGAAAAGGCCAAGTACCTGAACGGCCCGGAAGAGACCCTGTATGAACATTGCCTTAAGTCTATAAGCAAGGTTTTTTCCAGGTTTAGCAAGCGTGGATTACCGCTGATAGGCGAAGGCGACTGGGATGACGGGATGAACAGGGTGGGAATAGAGTGGAAAGGGGAAAGTATCTGGCTTGCCCATTTTTTATATAATATTTTACAGAGATGGTCGAAGGTTGTAGAGAGAAAAGACAAGGTAAAAGCGAAAGAATACCTGGATAAATCTGAAAAGCTGAAAGAGGCGATTAATAAGTACGCCTGGGACGGAGAGTGGTATATCAGGGCAACCCGCGATGACGGCGGAGTGCTGGGCAGCGCAAAATGCAAAGAGGGAAAGATATTCCTTAACTCCCAGACATGGGCGATAATCGCCGGCACGGCGACTAAAGAGCGGGGTGATTTAGCGATGAAAAAGGTGGAAGAAAAGTTACACCGCGAATATGGCCCGCTTATTTTTCAGCCCGCGTATACCGTTCCTGACGAAGGGATAGGGTATCTTTCGTGTTACGAGCCGGGGGTAAGAGAAAACGGCGGACTTTATTCTCATGCGGGCACCTGGGCGATTATGGCGGAGTGTATGCTGGGAAAAGGAAATATCGCCTATGAAATGTATTCTAACATGTGTCCTGCCAAGCGCGGGGTGAAGCCGGAGCTGTATTGCACGGAACCTTATGTTATGCCAGGCAACGTAGACGGCCCGCAGTCACCTTATTTTGGCCGCGGTGGATGGAGCTGGTATACCGGCTCAGCAGCGTGGATGTTCAGAATCTCCACCGAGTGGATACTGGGAGTCAGGCCATCCAGGAACGGGCTGATTATCGATCCGTGTATCCCTTCTGCGTGGAACGGCTTTAGCGTGAAAAGGGTTTTCAGGGGCGTTACTTATCTGATAGAAGTGGAAAATCCGGAACATGTAGAAAAAGGGGTAAAGAAAATATTATTGGATAGAAAGGAAGTTTCTTCTACGATTATTCCTGTTTTACCCGGCTCTAAAGAACATACGGTTAAGGTAATAATGGGGAAGGTTGCTGCTAAGTAAGATTAGATAGTGTAATGTTTTAGATAAAAGACGTTCGGCTGCCCCCCCCTCCCGGCGTGGCAGCCTCGCTCAACGCTTCTTTTCGCTTGTCCCGGTAGCCAACCTTGACGTTCAGGCGAACAAAGATAATGGCAAGAGATTTTTATATTGATTGCCAGGCAGATTAAATTATGGAAATCATACAATTAATTTCGTCCATAGCGACTCCAATAATCGTATTAATTATAGGTATAATAATTGCTCGAAAGGTCGAAGATATTAAAAATCAATCGATTAAAAAGAAAGAATGGCAAATAAAATGGAGTGAAAATTTCTTTCATATTTTTCAAGAGCTCAATGAAACAACAGAAAATATTTTATTTTTGCTTTTTGAAGCATCGGAGTTAAATAAATCTGACAAAGGTAATTCGCCGGAATGCGAAGAAAAAATAGACCGTATCAACAAACTTACTCCAGAATTACAGAGGAAAGGATTTGCTATCAGGACCCAATTGTATCTTGCCCCTCAGAGAAGCAAGGAATTTATTGATTTATTAGATAAACTATTTGAACAAATAAGAGGAGTTTTTAATTCAAAGACTGGCAATCTTGATGCAATTCATAGCACATTAATGGAATTAAATCAAAAGGCCAAGCTTGCTCATAGTGAAATTTTGGAATTGCTGTAATAATAGTCTAACAGTTGGCTTTAATTCTCAGTAATTAGAAAGATAATCGGCGGTTGTCATTTAGGTTGTCATTTGCTGGAAGGATATTATGCCATTTAATCCAAAATATACGATTACCGGGGAAATCTTAAATAACCTTACGGCTATTACGGCAGCACGGGAGGTTATCGAGCAAGCGCACTTGGTGCCTAAATGGGAAGCGAAATTAAGGCGACAGGCCTTGCTTCGTAATACGCATTCCTCTACTGCTATAGAGGGGAATAAATTAACCCTTGAACAAATTGAGGCGTTATCTGAAGGGAAAGACGTTGTCGCTACTAGCAAAGATAAGAAAGAAGCCTTGAATTACTTAGAGGCGTTAGAAAAAATTCCTAGTTTTACTGAAAAAGGAAAATTTAAAATCGCCGACTTGCTGAACATTCATAGGATGATAACCAAAGATGTAATGCAAAATAGTACTGATTCAGGTGTATTTAGAAACAGGCAAGTTTTTGTAGGCAAGAGAGTTTTTGATGGCACAACTTTCAAGGAAGTCGTAGAATATATGCCGCCAAAAACAGAAGAAGTGCCGCAGCTTGTTCAAGAATTTATAGATTGGCTTAATCTGGATAAATCTTGGGGAATAAATCCTGTTCTCCTGGCAGGAGTTGTTCATTATGAGATAGCAAGAATTCACCCATTTATTGATGGGAACGGTCGAACTGCCAGATTGTTTGCTACAGTAATTCTATACTTAAGCGATTTTGATCACAGGCGAATTTTTGCTTTGGACGATTATTATGACAGGGATAGACAGGCATATTACGCTGCTTTAAAGACAGCTCAAACTACCGATGGAGATATTACGCAGTGGCTGGAGTATTTCACTGATGGCATACTCTACTCAGTTACAGAAGCAAAGGATGCTGTTTTGAAAGTAGGTTCCAAAAGGAAAAACGGCCAGGCGCAAATTGCTCTGACACCGAAGCAGATGCAAATAGTGGAGTTTATTAATGCCAATGGCAAAGTAACAAACAAGGATTTGCAAGGGTTATTCAAGATATCTGCCCAAGCAGTTCATAAAGAATTGACCAAGTTAGTCGCTCTTAAGGTAATCAAGCCAGTGGGCGAAGGCAGGGCATTACACTACATTTTAATATAGCAACGGTTGTCAATTGCCCGCTGCTTCGTAGCGAGGTCTCACCGAAGGCGGAGTTGATGATTTGGTTGATGATTTGGTTGATGATTTTAATTCGGTCGGTTACCCAAATAGATAAAACCACACTTAAAACGACGAACAGTCAGCTTCACAAGTAAGTGTATTTCTTGTGGTTGCCTGTCCCGAGCGAAGTCGAGGGATGAAGTTCGTCTGGCGTCCAGTTCGGGCACCTGTTCGGTGTCGGGACACTATGCCCGCTCGAAGAAGCGATGTTTTTCTCAACCACTGGCAGCCAGAAAGACACCTTACCTGCTCACGTCAAGAAGGTTTTTCAATCAGATAGTACAATAAGGAAGAATTAACTGTTGAATAGGCGTGTAACTTAAGCTATAATTATTTTAATGAAAAATAGACCTATAGGAATATTTGATTCCGGAGTCGGGGGGCTTACAGTAGTTAAGCAAATGTTCAATAGGCTGCCTGACGAAGAGATTGTATACCTGGGAGATACTGCAAGGGTCCCGTATGGCACGAAATCCCCTGAAACAATAAAAAGATTTGCAGTTGAGAATGCGGATTTTTTGATGAAGTTCAAGGTCAAGCTTATTGTTGTTGCCTGCAATACCGCTTCCAGCACAAGCCTGGATATTCTCAGAGAAAAATTCAGTATCCCAATCGTGGGCGTTATTAAGCCGGGGGCTGAAAAGGCTGTGCAGATAACGAGAAATAATAAAGTAGGCATTATCGGTACGTATACTACGATAAAAAGCAAGGCTTATGAAAAAGAAATAAGGCATTTTTCCAGGGATGTGGAGGTGGTGTCAAAGGCGTGCCCGTTATTTGTGCCTCTTGTGGAAGAAGGCTGGTTGAAGGAAGACGTTACTTTGGATATTGTTAAAAAATATCTTAAGCCGCTTATGGCTAAAAAAATAGATACCCTGATTTTGGGATGCACTCATTATCCGCTTCTGAAATATGCGATTTCAAAAGTGGCGGGGACTCAGGTGAAGATAATCGATTCCGCAAGTTCAGTGGCGGATGAGGTCCATAATATTTTGATGGCGCTTGGTAAGCTGTCCGAACAGAAAAAACCAAGGCACAGATTTTTTGCAACAGATGCGGTGGAGCATTTTGTGAGGGTCGGGGAAAAATTTTTAGGTACAAGGATCAACAAAGCTGAAAGGGCGAATTATGTATGAGATTTTGATAAAAGGAGATTTTTCGAGCGCGCATAATCTTAGAGGATATAAAGGCAGGTGCGAGGAGCTGCATGGGCATAGCTGGAAAGTAGAGGCGAGATTTGAAAAAGAAGGCCTTAACGATATAGGCATATCAGTGGATTTTGTGACACTGAAGTCCAGGCTAAAATATATATTGAAAAAATTAGACCATACTTATCTTAATAAGATAGAAGTTTTTAAGACAATCAACCCTTCTGCAGAAAATATAGCCAGGTTTATCTACACTAGACTCAAAAGTTCCATCAAGGAAAAAGGCCTTTTTCTTAAGTCGTTATCTGTGTGGGAATCTGATACGTCGTGCGCCACCTATTATGAAAAGCTGTAAACCGCAGGCTTTAAGTCATAAACTAAAAGAAAACCCTTTTTAATCCACAGCTTACAGCTTAAAGCGTATAGCTGAATTCTATGAGAATTATATATAATACAGCATTTATAATTTTTGGTATATTTTATCTGCCGTATTTTTTGATAACAGGGCGCTACAAATACGGTATCAGCGACAGGTTTGGGTTTCTGCCTGAAAATGTCAAAACCATTTGCCGTAATAAGCGCAGGATTATATGGGTGCATGCTGTAAGCGTGGGAGAGGCGAAAGTGGCCGGTATTCTCGCGCCTCTTTTGAGAAAGGCGTTTCCTTCGCATACGCTTTTATTTTCAACTGTTACTCACACCGGAAATAAGATTGCCAGGCTGACAGCCGCAGAAAATGAAGCCGTGTTCTATCTTCCATTTGATATAAGTTTTATAACGGATAGGGTTGTAAACCTGGTTAAACCGGAAATATTTATTTCTACCGAAACAGAATTATGGCCCAATCTGGTGCATTCATTGTATAAATCAGGCGTAAGGCTTATATTGACGAACGGAAGGATTTCAAACAGGTCTTATCCAAGGTATAAAAAATGTAAATTTTTTATATCGAATCTTCTGGAAAAATTTTCTCTTATATTGATGCAGTCGAGCCAGGATGCGGCAAGGGTTATTGCGCTTGGCGCCCCTAGTGCAAAGGTTTTTGTGACAGGCAACTTGAAGTTTGATATCCCTTTCTTAAATTTTGATACTAAAAGAACAGAGCTTAGGGAAAGATTAAACCTGAACGACGAGGAAGTATTACTTATTGCAGGGAGTACGCATAGAGGGGAAGAAGAGGATATCATTCATGGTTTCTCAAGGTTAAAAAAAGAATACAAAAATCTCAGGCTGCTTATCGCACCGCGTCATATAGAACGCACATCAGAAATAGAAGCTGTCTTATTAAAAAAAGGTTTTAAATCATCAAAGATTTCTTTTCTTTTTACGGACAACGGACAACGAACGACAAACGACGACTCGTGTGTTTTTATTTTGGATATAATCGGCGAACTTGGGGCAATGTATTCTGCCAGCGATATAGTATTCGTAGGAGGCAGCCTTGTTAAAAAAGGCGGGCAGAATCCTATAGAGCCGGCCAGCTTAGGAAAGCCGATAATATTGGGAAAATATACTTCTAATTTTCATGATGTGGTGAGGATATTTCTGGAAAACGACGCAGCTGTAGAAGTAGAGGACAAAGAAGAGCTTTATTCAACTGTAAGGTTCCTCCTGGATAATCCAGAGGAAAGGAAAAAGCTTGGGATTAATGCCAGAGGGGCCATTAGCAAAAATTCAGGATCCAGTTGCAGAACGATAGACCTGATTCTTAAGCAGGCCTAGTATAAGTAAAATGTAATTTAACCATTCAAATAGTACAGCAGAGCTCCCTCCCCATTCATCTTTACAAATCCT
>Ga0172375_10004688_pt1 | contig 20057 bp, 17 predicted proteins | sample LakKiv1m_FD_114537 | JGI IMG/M metagenome (GOLD analysis project Ga0172375, IMG submission 114537) | Freshwater microbial communities from Kabuno Bay, South-Kivu, Congo - kab_092012_11.1m | ecosystem: Environmental > Aquatic > Freshwater > Lake | place: Democratic Republic of the Congo...
TCTCCATAAACAGTTACTGAATAAGTCATAGGTAATATCGTTTGCAATCCAATATGATTAAAAGCTACTTTGTAGCCGGTAAGATTAAAACTGGTGTTGATAGTTACCGGTAAAGTACCCGAATAATTATATGGAATTACCTGTGTAAAAGGGATACCGTTTTTTGTAGCGGTAGGTAAGGTTATCACTATTTTTCCATCATGGTCCAGATTTCCGCTGATGTTGTAGTTAAGCGTACCTGCTTTAATATACATAGTGTCAAAACTCTCATCAACAGCTGTTGTGAGAATAAATGTTGAGGCCTGAGTTGTGGTGATGCTATCGCCATTTGGAGGCGTTCCAATTGAAAAGTTAAAATTGGTATTTACATTCTGATCAGAAATAGTAATAAGGTCTTCGGCTTTTTGCGAAAATACTGAGCGTTCATAGATTAAGTACAAGAAATGAGTGTTATCTTCAGTAAAAACATGCTCATGATCATAATCGTCGAGCACATCTTTTATGGTCATACGGGAATGAACCAGAGGCACTGCAATGTTAGGGTCGTAAGGTAATTGAGCAAGTTTATCAAAATTAAAATCATCTTTTTTAATACAGGATTGTACAAAAAGAATAATCATAAGCAAGAGAACAACCATTGTCCATTTGCTATTATGTTTAAAAAACATCTGATTAATATTCATAATTATTTTCCGTTTATACATGTTTTAAGACAAAAGAGTTCGGTAAAAATGAGGTCTATGACAAAGATATAAAAAATAAATAAGAAAACGTAATTATATACAAGACGGATTTTGCTGAAGTAAAGTTGTATTAAAATTAAATTTATATTGCAGGTTTACTTTGAATGATTTGCGGTGGTAAGGAGTTGAGCCATGAAGTAATATAGCTTGTTTGTGTTTTTGTGTTGGGTATCCTTTATTCGTCACCCAATCGTATTCGGGATGTTTATCGTTTAATTGAATCATAAAATCATCGCGATAGGTTTTTGCCAGCACAGAAGCCGCAGCGATTGAAGCATAAATACCATCGCCTTTAATTACGCATTGAAAAGGAATTTGTTTATACTTTTTAAAACGGTTTCCATCAACAAGAATTAATTGAGGTTTAGTTTTGAGTTTATCAAGTGCTTTGTGCATTGCTAATATAGAAGCATTCAAAATATTGATTTCATCAATTTTATTATTATCAATTGAAACAACAGCAAAAGCAAGGGCTTGCTTCTCAATAATAGCTCGTAATTGATATCGAAGCTTTTCGGAAAGTTTTTTTGAGTCATTCAACAATTCATTATCAAAATCTTTTGGCAGGATAACGGCTGCAGCAAATACAGGACCGGCGAGACAACCACGACCGGCCTCATCACAGCCGGCTTCAATCAGATCAATTGTATGACTTGTTTTTAGCATTTGTTATTTTTCGGAAAGTTCTTGAAAATAACGTAAGTATTTTTCCTGCTGTGATTGAACTGAATATTTTTCTATCACTGTTTTTCGACCTTGTTGACCAATAGTCAATCTTAATTCGGGCGATTCAATTAATTTAGAAATCACTTCTATCCATTCATCATTCGTATTGGCTAAAAACCCATTTACTCCACTTTGTATGATTTCGGTATTTACTCCTACCGGTGACATAATGGTTGGGATACCGAGTGCCATATATTGAAGACCTTTCAATCCGCATTTCCCTTTTGCCCATTCGTCGTTGGGCAAGGGCATCAATCCAATATCAATTTCACTTAATTCCAAAATTTCGTTTTGTTTTTCCCAACTTACACCTTGCACATTGAGTTCCTCGGAGTAAAAACGATCATCACCAATTACTTTGAAATAGATCAAGTCTTTATATTTTAATTTAATTTTTTTTAAAAAAGGAATTGCAAAATTAAAATGCTGAATAGTAGTAACACTTCCGCTCCATCCAATACAAACTTTTTTATTTTTATTAAACGTTATTCTCTTGTATTCATCGGTATTGATGGTTGTAGGGATAATTGTAGTGTTTTTATTGTAACAACCAGCAAAGGATTCCAAATATTGATTACCGGCTATTATCAGTTTTGAATAACGAATAATTTTTATTGTTTTTTGATAATTTTTAATCCATTTTAGACTCTTGTTAGCTTCTGAAACATTTGCCAGCCAAATAGAGTCGTCAAAATCAAATACCAGTTTGGCTCTTGAAAGGTGAAAAAGAAATTCAAAGAAAGCAGGGCCGACAAAAAAAGCTTCTCTCTGAATAAAAACAATATCAAAAGAGTTGGCTGTAAGAACATCCCGTAATCGGATCAAAAAATATTTTATAAAAAGCCCGAGTTTATAAAGATATTTCCCTTTTGAATAAAAGATTGCATCTTCCTTACCGGAAATGAGAAATGACAGTTTATAATCGAACCCTTTTCCCTTTAAAAAATCAAGATATTGTTCAAATCTGAATCGCTGACTTGGGGCTCTATCTGGCCTATGCGGGGCTATAAATAAGATGTTATGTTTTTTTAATCTTCTGTCCAAATGGGAGGTAATTTTTCTGATATTTCAATATTTTCAAACTTCTTGCTGTTTCGAATACCAGCGATACGTGCCCAATTATACATTTTTTTAAGACCGGTTTCCAAAGGTGTGTTTGCATGAATACCAAATATAGCAATGGCTTTAGAATGGTCTGAATAGGCATTTATTACTTCATTTCTGGCTTCTACATGGCGTATCATTCCTTCTTTTTCCACCACGCGCATTACCGTTTCTGCAAGTGCATTTACCGAATATTCTTGATCGGCACCAATATTAATTATTTGGTTTAACGCTTTAGGATTAGTTACCGAAGAGGCAATTTGAGGAACAATGTCAGCTATATAGGAGAATGCACGAGTTTGATTTCCGTCTCCAAAAATAGTAACCGGTTTGTTTTGCATCAATTGGTTCATAAAAATACCTATAACGTTTCGATAACGGTCACCAAGGTTTTGATTTTCACCATACACATTATGAGGTCTGAAAATAACATAATTCAGTCCAAACATTTCATGAGTAACCCTCAGTTCGTGCTCGACACTGAGTTTGGCAATTCCATAAGGGTCTTCAGGAACAGGGAACATATTTTCATTCATGGGTGGGGTGCATTTTCCATAAACGGCAATGGACGAAGTAAAAACAAAACATTGAACTTTATGTTTTATAGATTCATTAATCAAGTTAACGCTACCAATTAAGTTATTGGTATAATTAAAGCGTTTGATAAAATGGCTCAATCCTTCTGCTGCATATGCAGCGAGATGATAAACATAATCGAATTTATAGGTATTAAAAATATCAGACAACAACTCTGTGTTGATAACAGAACCGTGAACGAAAACTGCCTCTTTGTTCACATTATCTATAAAACCACCGCTTAAATCATCGAGCACCACTACTTTATGTCCGCACTTTATTAATTCATTGGTTAAATGACTTCCAATAAATCCTGCACCACCTGTTACTAATGAACAATGCATACAATAAATTTTAAAGGGTATTCATTATAGATTCAAATAAAATTTTCCCGTCACAATTAAGCAGTTCATTATCGGCTGCTCTTTCGGGATGAGGCATCATACCAAAAACATTACGCTTTGCATTGCAAATCCCTGCAATGTTTTCCAATGAACCATTTGGGTTTGCGGTTTCGTCTACAATTCCGTTTTCGTCACAATAATGAAATAAAATCTGATCATTTTTTTTTAGATTATTTATTGTTTCCGGATCAGTATAGTATCTACCTTCACCGTGAGCTATAGGTATTTTCAATGGTTTTGTACAATCAATACTTGTTGTTACCAAGCTGTTTTTAGTAGCCGATTTAATAAAAATATTTTTACAAATAAATTTTTGATTATTATTTGCAAGCAGCGCACCAGGGAGTAATCCTGCTTCACATAAAATTTGAAATCCGTTACATATTCCCATCAGATATCCACCATTATTTGCATAATCAATAATTTTTTCCATGATAGGTGAAAAGCGAGCAATTGCGCCTGAACGTAGGTAATCGCCATAAGAAAAGCCGCCCGGCAAAACGATAAAGTCACATGCTTGCAGGTCTTTATCTTTATGCCATAGTTGAACAACCTCCTGTTTCATAATGTTCTTTAATACATAAATCATATCATGATCACAGTTCGACCCCGGGAAAATTACAACACCAAATTTCATTATTTTATTTTTTTGTAAAATTATCTTTTTAATAAAAGCGAAAATAAAATATTATTTATCAATGAGTTTTTTTATTTCGTTCAGTTTCATCAATGCTTCAACCGGAGTAAGTGAATTAATGTCCGTATTCAGAATATCTTGTTTGATTTGTTCCAGTAATGGATCGTCGAGTTTAATAAAGCTCAACTGAAATTGATCACTACTCTCCTTTGGTTCCGGTTTATTATCCTTTTTTATTAATTCTTCGTGACCATGAGACTTTTCTAATTGCAGTATAACAAGTTTTGCTCTATCAATTACAGACGAAGGCATACCCGCCATTTTCGCAACATGAATACCAAAACTATGCTCACTTCCGCCTTTTACAAAGTTGCGTAAAAAAATTATTTTATTGTTTATTTCCTTTACGGCAATGTGAAAATTATGAATTCGTTTCATAGATGAAGCCATTTCGTTCAGTTCGTGATAATGAGTTGCAAACAATGTTTTTGCGCGAAATAGTGGATGATTATGCAAAAACTCGACTATAGCCCAAGCTATTGAAATGCCATCATAGGTGCTTGTTCCACGTCCTATTTCGTCAAGTAAAATTAAGCTGCGATTCGAGATATTGTTCAGGATACTTGCCGTTTCGTTCATCTCAACCATAAAAGTAGATTCACCAGAAGAAATATTATCGCTTGCTCCTACACGTGTAAATATTTTATCTACTAAACCAATGTTCGCTTGTTCGGCAGGCACATAGCAACCCATTTGTGCAAGCAAAACTATAAGTCCTGTTTGACGCAATAATGCTGACTTTCCTGACATGTTAGGGCCTGTGATAATAATCACTTGTTGCTTTTCGTTATCTAGATAAACATCATTGGCTATATATTTTTCGCCTAGTGGAAGCTGCTGCTCAATCACTGGATGGCGGCCTTGTTTAATATCTATAACAAAACTTTCGTTTACTTGCGGACGTACATACTTATTTTTTTTAGAAAGAATGGCAAATGATAATAAACAATCGAGCCAAGCAATTAGCGAGGCATTCAGCTGAACAGGTTGAACATAATCTGTGAGTTCAATTACAAGTTCATTAAAAAGTCGGGTTTCTAGCTCGAGAATTTTTTCTTCTGCACCTAAAATTTTTTCTTCAAACTGTTTGAGTTCATCTGTAATGTATCGTTCGCAATTGGTAAGTGTTTGTTTACGATGCCATTCGGAAGGGACTTTATCTTTATGAATATTGGTTACTTCAAGGTAATACCCAAATACATTATTAAAGCCAATCTTAAGCGATGAAATACCTGTTTTTTCGATTTCGGATTGTTGCAATTTTAACAAATAATCTTTCCCTCGATAAGCCATTTGTCGGAGTTCGTCAAGCTCCGGCGAGATTCCTTCGGCAATAACATTTCCTTTATTTATCATTACCGGAGGGTCGTTGGAAATTGTTTTACCTATTTTTTCGCGAATAATCAAGCATGCATTTATTTGCTCGGCAATTTTATTGAGTGAAGGAACAGCCGCCTTTTCGCAAGCTGTTTTAACAGGATCAATGGCGTCGAGCGAACGTTTGAGTTGTAAAACTTCGCGTGGAGAAATTCTGCCAATGGCTGTTTTTGAAATGATACGTTCGAGATCACCTATCAATTTTATTTGTTGAATTAATAAATCATGAAAGGTTTGGTTTTGGATGATGAATTCAACGATGTTGAGACGTTCGTCAATACGAATTTTTTCTTTGAGAGGAAGCATAATCCATCGCTTAATCATGCGCGATCCCATAGGAGAAATGGTCTGATCTATCACATCAAGCAATGTTCTTGCATTTTCGTTGTGTGAGCTTACAAGCTCAAGATTGCGAATAGTAAACCTATCAAGCCAAACATAGTGCTCTTCTTCAAGACGAACAATTTTACAAATATGTCCGATTTTGTCATGTTGTGTTTCAGCTAAATAGTGCATTGCGGCACCTGCTGCAATAATGCCTGCTTCCAGTTGCTCAACACCAAATCCTTTGAGAGAAGCAGTGCCAAAATGGTTGAGTAAAAGATTGTGCGCAAAGTCGTAGGTAAAAACCCAATCTTCGAAAGTATTGGTGTAAAATTTTTCGCCAAAATGTTCTGTAAATTCTTTTAATTTATTTTTCTGAACAATCACCTCGCTCGGGCGAAAGTTCTGCATGAGCTTATCAATATACTCGTAATTTCCTTGCGCAATAAAAAATTCCCCTGTTGACACATCAAGGAAAGAGATTCCTGCATTTTTAGGAACCAGATGAACGCTTGCGAGAAAATTATTTGATTTATGGTCGAAGGTTTTATCATTATAGGATACCCCGGGCGTTACAAGTTCGGTAACACCACGTTTAACAATTTTTTTAGTAAGTTTCGGGTCTTCTAACTGGTCGCAAATAGCCACCCGTTGACCGGCTCGAACGAGTTTTGGAAGATAAGTATCGAGCGAATGATGAGGAAAGCCGGCCAGTTCAATATATGATTTTGAACCATTGGCACGACGAGTAAGCACTATACCAAGAATGCCTGAAGCCTTGATTGCATCCTCGCCAAAAGTTTCGTAAAAATCGCCCACACGAAACAACAATAATGCATCCGGATACTTTGCCTTGACGGCGTTGTACTGCTTCATCAAAGGTGTTTCGGCAATGGTTTTATCGTCCTTCATTTTGAATTACAAAGTAAGCGAAAATAATATTAATGAAGATGCAGATAATGGAAAAAAGTTAATTCAATATAAAACCTATTCTTACCTTTGCAAAAAAATATTATTCTATCAGCAGTTCCGTTATATCCATCTTTCCTTAAAAAATAGTTCATTCATCTATGTCAAAAGCCGGTCATACACTATTTATACTTACAATGGTAGCAGTTGTTGTATCTGTAGCTTTCATCCTTATAAAGGTTGGCTTTTCTTTTTATGAAGTGCCATTAACCGAACGATTTTTCCATCCTGATTACAAGCTATTAAAACCAAGCGGTTCCATGGGGCATGGTTTGGGAATTATCGGTTCAGGATTGATGGTTATTGGAGTTGTAGCTTATATGTTTAGAAAAAGGTTCAGGATTTTTTCGAGATTTGGATTGCTGAAATACTGGCTCGAATTTCATATTTTTTTATGCACATTGGGTCCAATATTAGTGCTTTTTCATACCTCCTTTAAATTTGGAGGCGTAGTTGCTATAAGCTTCTGGAGTATGGTTGCGGTATTCCTGAGTGGAATTATCGGTCGGTTTATTTATATTCAAATACCACGTTCAGCTGAAGGCAGAGAGCTTAGTTTAAGCGAGGTTAAAAATTTAAAAACGGATGTTGAAAGCACATTGATTGAGAATACAAATCTTGATAAAGCCAGTTCTGATCAGATTTTGGAATTAACAAAAAGGAAGGTTGGCATATATCACCGTAATTTTTTTATCAGTTTTTTTAAAACTTATGCTGACGATAGAAATGCATTGCGGAAAGCAAAAGAAATCATAAACAAAAGCCATGTTTCTCGAATTGAATACAAAAGAGTAATTCGTTTATTTAAAAACGAAATTTCTTTAAATCGAAAAATTGACAGGTTAAATACGATGCAGAATCTATTAAAATATTGGCATGTTGCACATCTTCCATTTGCATTTATCATGCTCATTGTGATGATAGTTCATGTTGTAATTACTATTTTGTTTGGCTATAGGTGGATATTTTAAGTTATGGAAGTTGTAATAGAAAAAGTTGTCATTTATTCTGCAGTTTTTTTGTTATGCATAATTGCTGTTGCTATTTATTTGTGGAGACAAAAAAGAAACTCTAATATTGTTGAAGAAAAAATAAAAAAGGCAAAAGAACATGGTCTTTATGAACCTATTTCGCTTCATCCTGTAGTAAACGAAAGCAAATGCATACAAACAGGAGCATGTATTGCCGCTTGCCCTGAAAAAGATATCTTAGGTATTCGAAAAGGAAAAGCAACAACCATAAACGCTTCAAGATGTATTGGACATGGAGCATGTTTTCATGCCTGTCCAACAGAAGCGATTTCATTATGCATTGGCACAGAAAAGCGGGGTGTTGACTTGCCTCACATAAACCAGAACTTCGAAACAAACGTTCATGGTGTTTTTATTGCCGGAGAACTTGGTGGAATGGGGCTTGTAAAAAACTCGGTAGAACAAGGCAAACAGGCGGTTGAGAACATTGCTAAATCTATAGATAAAAATCATAATGCTATGTATGATCTTGTCATTGTTGGCGCTGGTCCTGCAGGTATATCAGCTTCACTTACTGCAAAAAAGTTAAAATTAAATGCAATTATTTTAGAACAAGATACGTTGGGTGGAACAGTTTTTACTTTTCCAAGATCTAAAATTGTGATGACCTCTCCAATGGACCTGCCTCTTTACGGAAAGGTTAAGCTTTATGAAACAAGCAAATCGGAATTGCTTGAATTATGGGAAAACGTTTTAAGTAAAAATGAAATTTTAGTAAAAGAAAATTCAAAAGTTGAAGCAATTATTCCGCAGAACAATATTTTTAAAATTATTACGTTATCAGGCGAAGAATACACTGCAAAAAAAATATTATTATCCATTGGACGTCGCGGTACACCAAGAAAATTAAACATTCCGGGCGAAAAGTCTGAGAAAGTTGCTTATCGTTTATTGGAACCAGAAATTATTAAAAATAAAAATATTTTAGTTGTAGGTGGGGGTGATTCAGCAATAGAATCTGCATTAATGCTTGCAGAACAGAACAAAGTAGTTCTTTCATATAGAAGTGATGCCTTTAGCAGAATAAAACCAGCAAATAATTCGCGGATAATCGAAGCAATAGAAAATGGGAGAGTCAGTGTTCAATTTAATACAAACCCTGTTTTAATAAATAATGATGAAGTAGTGTTATTAAATAATAAGGAAAATAAAGAGTTCAAAATAGAAAATGATCTTGTCTATATTTTTGCCGGGGGAGAATTGCCTACTCAATTTTTACAAAAAATAGGAATACAAATCACGAAAAAATTTGGAGAGGCACTCTTAAAACATTAGTTTTTGTAAAACACAGGGAAATGAATCTGTTTAAATTTATATCTATTTTATTTGTTTTATTGTTCATTAGTACAGTGAGCATAGCACAAATTTCTCCAGGCGAGCTTTCAAGTGTTCATTCACAATTAGAAGGAATGTCCAATTGCACGCAATGTCATTTGTTGGGCGAAAAATTATCTAATGACAAATGCTTAGCGTGTCACACCGAATTAAAAGAGCGAATTACTCAAAACAAGGGATACCATTCATCTGCAGTTGTTAAAGGGAAAGAATGTGCAATATGTCACAGCGACCATCATGGGGTTGGATTTCAGATAATAAAATTCGAAGAAAAAATATTTAATCACAACCTGGTTGGTTATCCACTTACGGGAGCTCATTCAAAGAAAATATGTGTTGGTTGTCATACTTCCAAAAACATCAGTAATCCAAAAATAAAAGCCAAAAAATTTACTTTTTTAGGACTCAAAACCAATTGCTTGAGTTGTCATACCGATTATCACCAAAGCACATTATCATCAAATTGTACTATTTGTCATAATCCAAATGCATTTAAGCCCGCATCTAAATTTAATCATGCTAACGCAAAATATCAACTTAATGGCAAGCATAAAAATGTTGCGTGTATTAAGTGTCATAAACAAGAATCAAAAAATGGAATAAAATTTATAAAGTACAATGGTTTGCAATATCGTAGTTGTATTAACTGCCATGTGGATGTTCACAAGAATCAATTTGGGCAGAACTGTATTCAATGCCATTCAAATGAATCTTTTGTAATTACAACAGGTATTAAAAATTTTGATCACACAAAAACAAAGTATAAACTAGAGGAAAAACATATAAGTGTTGATTGCAAATTATGCCATAAAGTAAACTATACAACTACTATCAAGTACGAAAAATGCACTGATTGCCATGTTGACTATCATAAAAATCAATTTGTAAAAAACGAAGTTTCGCCTGATTGTTCTACCTGTCATAATTTAAGTGGTTTTGTAAATTTTTCATATACGATAGAACAACACAATAAAAGTGTATTCCCTATACAAGGTGCGCATACAGCCATTCCATGTTTCGAATGTCATAAAAAAACAGACAAGTGGTCTTTTAAAGACGTAGGTAAAAAATGTATTGATTGCCACAAAGACTACCATAAAGATTTTATTAGTAAAAAATATTATCCAGAAGATAATTGCTTAAGTTGTCATAATGAAAAAACCTGGAATGAAATAAATTTCGAACACTCAAAAACAAATTTTAAATTACTAGGTGCTCATGCAACACAAACTTGCAAGCAATGCCATTTTACTGAAAACACAGACGGTACAAAACAACAGAAATTCATTAATTTATCTGTAATTTGCACAACTTGCCATGTTGATAAGCATTTTCAACAATTTGATAAAGATGGTTCAACAGATTGTACAAGATGCCACGAAAATGATAAATGGAAACCGATAAAATTTAATCACAATTCAACCTTGTTTAAACTAGATGGCAAACATATAAACGTACTTTGTGTTAAATGCCATAAACCAGCAATCGTTAATCAAAATAAATATATACAATATAAAATAAGTATAAAATGCGAATCCTGTCATTCATAATCTACGCCATTATCGCCTATATCATCAGCTTGTTTACTGAATCTCCTCATGGAAAAGATTTCAAAATAAGTTGTGGCACATGTCACAGTACTAAGGATTGGACATTGGATAAATCTATTTATTCATTTGACCACTCCACAACAAAGCTTCCACTGGTTGGTCAGCATAAAGAAATCAATTGTAAATTGTGTCATACTACTTTAGTTTTTTCGGAAGCTAAAGCAAAAACCGAATGTGTAAAATGTCATGATGATATCCATAGCCAAACCGTTGGTAATTTTTGTGATAAATGCCATACTCCAAGCACCTGGATAGTAAATAATGTTACTGAACTACATCAGCAAGGCAGATTTCCGCTTGTTGGTGTTCATACAATCACCGATTGTCAAAAGTGCCATAAATCGGAATCTCTTCATCGGTATGATGTATTAGGGGTTGAATGCATTGATTGTCATCGGGATGTTTATATGGCATCTTCAAAACCTAATCATGCTACAGCAGGCTTTTCAACTGATTGTTCGCAGTGTCATTTTATTTACTCGTATGAATGGGCTGGTACGGGATTTAATCATAGTTTTTTCCCTCTTACTTTAGGTCATAATATTGATTGTTCAAAATGCCATACCAATAATAATTATTCCAACCTATCGACCGCATGTGTTTCGTGCCATTTAGCAGATTACAACGCAACTACAAATCCGGTTCATACCGGCGGATGCTATCCAAAGAATTGCGAGATGTGCCATACAACAAATCCCGGATGGAGTCCTACGAATTTCCAGCATGATAACTATTTCCCTATCAGCTCAGGAAAACATAGTGGAATAGCCTGTGTTGAATGTCATACTAATCAAAATGACTGCAGTGTTTTTAGTTGTATAGATTGTCATGTTCATAATCAATCGGAGACAAATGGTCAACATAATGATGTTGGTGGCTATTCATGGACGAGCACTGCATGTTATAGTTGCCACCCTAAAGGAAACGCAGGAGATTAAAACTAAATTGGCTTTATGAAATTAGTATTGAGTATCGGTTTTGTAATAATTTGTGCATTGAACCTGAGGGCACAAACTCCAACAGAAAATGTGGAAGGAGTTGTTTCTTTTATTAGTTCTCAAAATGTGTATATCAAATTTAAAACTACGAGTGGAATAGCTGTTGGCGATACGCTGTACACCTTTCATGAAAACCAGCTTTCTCCTTCAATGATAGTAAAAAATCTTTCTTCAACATCAGTCATGTGCAGCCCGATTATTTCGTATAAACTAAATATTAACGAAATAATTATTGCCAAACGCAGAGTTGAAATCAGTAAACATGAAATAAAAAAAGAGAAGAAAGATTCCGTTCTCGAAATCATAGACACAACAAAGCTGAGCGAGAATAAAAATTTGCTAAGCCACCTTATTAAACAAAAGATAAGTGGGCGAATTGCTATTTCGGATTTTACGAATTTTTCAAACACACCTGCAAAAGCATCCAATGTTGTTAACTATTCTTTTTCGTTGAATGCCCTGAATATAGGTGGTTCTAAGTTTTCATTTGAAAGTACTATTTTATACAGACAAGAAAATGGACAATGGAATAATGTTCAGAAAAATATCTTTAAGGGTTTAAAAATTTACAATTTGAATTTGAAATATGATTTGAATAATAACACTTTCGTTTCTTTTGGCAGAAAAATAAATCCGTCTATTTCCAATATGGGTGCAATGGACGGACTACAAGCCGAAAAGAGATTTAAAAACTTTTTTGTTGGTGGGTTTGTAGGTTCAAGGCCAAACTACAATGATTATAGTTTTGATATAAATCTTTTTCAATATGGTGGGTATGTCGGGCACAATGTTCAAACCCCAAAACTAAATATGCAAAACTCATTTGCAATTGTAGAACAAACCAATAATTCAAAAACCGATAGACGATTTATTTATTTTCAGCATAGCAATTCAATTGTTAAGAATGTGTATGTTTTTTATACTTTGGAATGCGACCTTTATAAAATAGTTAATGAGCAAAAGCAAAACGCATTAAATCTTGCAAACACTTATTTTTCCTTACGATACAGGCCTTTTAAAAAAGTTACCATTTCGGCAAGTTATGATGCCCGCAAAAATGTTATTTACTACGAAACAGATAAAAATTATCTAAGCACACTAATAGAATCCGAAACAAGGCAAGGAGTGGGCCTCCAAACAAATTACACTATTACAAAACACTTATATGTTGGCGCAAAGGCAGGATACCGGTTTCAGAAAAAAGATTTTAAACCTACAAAAAATGCTTATGCTTTTGTTTCTCATAACAATCTTTTTAAGTCGGGTATAACTACAACTTTATCAGGGACAATTTTAGAAACCACTTATTTAAATGGCAAGTTGGGAAATCTTCGATTCTCTAAAGGTTTTAATTCCGAGAAAACAACTATTGGTTTAGGATATAGTTTTGTTGACTATAAAATACGTCAAGCTGAATTGCCCTTAATACAGCACATTGTTGAATTTAATGCTACTACAGAACTTATTAATAAAATGTCGCTTTCCATCCATCTTGAAACAGATGTAGAAAAGCTTAATCAGTTTTACAGGGTTTATCTTCAGCTTAGAAAAAGGTTTTAGAGTGAGCATTTGAAAGTTGAAAACGCTTACCTATTAACCTGAGTTCGGGATAAAAAAAAATTAGTGGTCCTTAATTTTCAAATGCTTATGATTATTAGTAAATCTAAAGTATAAATTTTAGATTTCTCACTGCGTTCGGAATGACAAAGATTATAAATAAAAAGGAGAAAAGGGCAGAGAACGCTTAAAGCGTTCTCTGCCCTTTTCTTTAAACACCCAATAAAAACTGTCATTCCGAATGAAACAAAGTGAAATGAGGAATCTATTGTTGAATATCTTATCCCGAACTCAGGTTATTAATAAAATAACCACTCGTTCAAAAACAATACCTTTGCAGAACAATCAATAATTATTATGAGAAAGCTTTTGAATAGCGAACTTGAACGATTGAGCACTCAGGACTATAAGCAAGCAAACAAAATTCCACTTATTCTTGTGTTGGACAATATTCGTAGCATGCATAATATCGGTTCCGTTTTTCGGACTGCTGATGCGTTCAGGATAGAGGCCATTTATCTTTGCGGAATTACGGCATGTCCTCCACATAAGGATATTCACAAAACAGCATTAGGTGCCACGGAATCCGTAGATTGGAAATATTATAAAACTACCCAAGAAGCAATTGACCAATTAAAAAAAAATCAATTTAAAATTTTTGGAATTGAGCAAGCAAAGCCGTCAACAATGTTAAATGAACACACCTTTAATTCGGACGAAAAAATTGCGATTATTTTTGGAAATGAAGTAAAAGGTATCGACGAGGAAGTTATTGAACATTTAGATCAATGTATTGAAATTCCTCAATTTGGAACCAAACATTCGTTAAATATTTCTGTTTGTGTTGGTATAGTAGTGTGGCATTTATTTTTATCGTACAAAAAAGCAGGGGTTTACATCCTTAAATAACTGTTTTTACACAAATCTATGAAATTGTGAAAAATTATTAAAAAATATTTTAGTTTATCTGAACGAAGTTTTTATATATTTGCCAATTAATTAAAAAAACAAAAACATATTAATAATCAATAATTTAAAAAATCATGAAGCACATTAACCTTAGAACTTTAACTGCAATTGCTTTTCTGGCAATGATTTTATCCAGTTGCGGATTAAAGAAGATGACAAAGAAGTACGAAACTGTCAAATATGAAGTTACGCCAAATGTATTAGAGACACATGGTGGCAAGATTTCAGTTACAGTAAAAGGCACTTTTCCAGCTAAGTATTTTCACAAAAAAGCAACAGTTGATTTCGCTCCTATCTTAACTTATAACGGAGGAAGCACTCCTTTGAAATCGGTTACATTACAAGGAGAAAAAGTAAAAGGTGGCAGTGGTACTGTAATATTGAAAAAAGCAGGTGGTGTTTTCACTTACACGGATGTAATCACTTACGATCCTAAAATGAATGCTTCAGAACTTCATGTGAACCCTAAAGCTTCCTTAAAAAAGAAAAGTGTTCAATTGGGTGATCGCAAAATTGCTGACGGTGTAATCTACACATCAGAACGCGTAACAAGAGATGAAGACCTAACTTTGGCAGAACACGGATATGTAAAAGAAGTTATCGTTAATCAATCTGGAGTTATTTATTATGATTATAACAAATCAGATGTAAATCTTAAAACACAAGCATTGAATAAAGAACAAGCTAATGCAGATGCTTTAAAAGCATTTGTTGATTTTCTTGCTAAACAGTGGAAAGTTAAAAATATTGATATCAATGCTTGGGCTTCACCGGAAGGCGAAGAAGACTACAACCGCGATTTATCGGAAAAACGTGGTGCAACCGGAAAACAATTTATAAAAGATCAGTATGCAAAATTTATTGCTGATGCTAACAAAAAAGCCGGAATCAAACAAACCCCTAAGAAAGTAGTTGATAAAAATGCAAAGGAAGAAGATCCATATAATATAACCGTTTCTGCTAAAGGTGAAGACTTAGATGGCTTCACTAAAGCAATTGGAAATTCAAATATTGCTGAAAAAAATGCTATTCTTAATGTAGTAAATTCTCAATCAGACATGGTTAAACGCCAAGCTGAAATCAACAAAATGGCTGTTATCTATAAAGAAGTAGAAGACATCATTCTTCCTCCATTACGTAGATCGGAAATGACCGTTTATTGCTATGAACCAAAGAAAACGGACGAAAAGATTGCTATGTTATCAACTACAACTCCTGACTCATTAGATAATAAAGAGTTGCTCTACGCTGCTATACTTACACAGGATTTGGCTACCCAGTTAAAAATTTATAAATCAGCAACGACTCAATTTCCTGAAGACTGGAAAGGTTACAATAATGCCGGTTATACTTTATTAAAACAAAACAATCCCGAAGAAGCTAAAACTTATTTGGATAAAGCCAACACCTTATCTCCCAGCAATGGTATTGTATTAAATAATCTTGGAGTTGTTGCTTCATGGCAAAAAGATTATGACAATGCAAAATCATTCTACGAACAAGCACAGTCTAAAGGTGTTGCTGAAGGATACAACCTTGGTATTATAATGATTCGCAAAGGTGAATATGCAAATGCTTTAACATCATTTGGAAGCAAAACCTGCACACACAATATTGCTTTGGCTCAATTACTTTCAGGTAACGCTTCTAGTGCAGCTACTACATTAGAATGTGCTAAGAAAGATGCTGCTGTTTATTATTTATTGGCAGTTGTTGGTGCACGTACAAGCAACACTAGTTTAATGTACGATAATCTTAAGAAAGCTTGTCAGGCAGACGCTTCATATAAAGCACAAGCTAAAGAAGACAGAGAATTCCTGAAATATTTCACCGTTTCGGATTTCACAAATGCTATTCAGTAATTAGCTTACAACATAAAACCAAAAAAGCCCTGCAATTTGCAGGGCTTTTTTTTAAACTAATTTTTTTAAAATTAAAATATAATTCGAGAGATCCCTAAATTATATGGTTGAAAAATTGCGTCAACAACTTTGCGATAATCGTTTTCGTTATTTACAAAATCTACAGCATTGGTATCTAAAATTAATACCCTGGTGTTGTGCTGGCTTTTGAGAAAATCAAAATATCCGTTTTGTATTTTTTCCAGATAAGATTCTTCAATATTTTTTTCGTACGACCTTCCTCTTAGTTCAATATTCCGTATCAGATTATTTGGAGTAACATATAAATATACTAACAGGTCTGGCTTAGGCAGAGATGCATTTATAATTGAAAACAATTTCGAATACAAATTAAACTCATCTTCTTTTAATGTTTTTTGAGCAAAGATGAGAGACTTAACAATAAAGTAATCCGAAACAGTAAATGATCGAAAAAGATCCTGCCCTGGCAACTGAGCTTTTAACTGATTATACCGTTCAGCTAAAAACGAGAGTTCTAAGGGAAACGAATATTTATCCGGGTCATTATAAAACTTAGGGAGGAATGGATTATCTTCGAATTGCTCGAGGATTAATTTTGCGTTGTGCTCCTTTGAAATCTTAGTAGCTAAGGATGTTTTACCGGAGCCGATGTTTCCTTCTATAGCAATAAAATTATATTCCATTTTCACACTTCTGATTGTTAAGCATTTTTATTTCCCCGTTATCCTTACATTCTAAAAGCAATTGGCTTATTGTTTTTCTTAAAACAGGGTGCTCTATATCTCCTGCTATTTCTGACAAAGGTACCAAAACAAATTTACGTTTATGCAAATGCGGGTGTGGTAAAATTAATTCTTTTGATTCCAGAATTAAATTATTGTAAAATAAAATATCAATATCAATAGTGCGGGAGGTATATTGCTTATCCTGTCTAACCCTGCCCATTTGTTCTTCAATATTGAGAATTGTTTTCATTAAGTCATTTGGTTGTAAATCTGTTTTAATTTGAACAACTTGGTTTAAAAAAAATGATTTATCCGTAAATCCCCAGGGCTCAGTTTCATAAACAAAGGATGATTTAGTTATGATTCCAACCATTTTATTTAGTTTATTTTTTGCTTCTTCCAACAATATTTGTCGGTTGCCTTTATTACTTCCCAATGAAAGGTAAACTAAATTCATGCATGATTATTTGATGCTTCAAACCTACATATTTTTATTAAATAATTAGAAATTTCTGATTTATTTTTTTAATGTAAATTAGCTTATTTTATAAATTAAAATTCACAGAAATCACGTGATATAATTTACTAATTTTGTGTGATTGTGCAAACAAAAAAACTTTCTCTGAACTCTCAAAACCAATTTTATGCAAGGCACTGAACTTGATTCTTCCTATAACCATCTTGAGCAGATGGATGTTCAAACATTACTCAACAATATTAATAACGAAGACAAAACCGTTGCCGATGCTGTTACCTCTGCTATTCCGCAAATTGAAGCGATGGTTCATGTTGTTTTAGAAAAAATGAAAAATGGCGGGAGATTATTCTATATAGGTTCAGGAACAAGTGGACGACTCGGAATTGTTGATGCTTCAGAGTGCCCACCTACTTATGGTGTTGATGATCAATTAGTGGTTGGCATTATTGCCGGTGGTGATAAAGCCATTCGCAAAGCGGTTGAACATGCTGAAGATAGTTACGAAGCAGGATGGGAAGATTTGATCAAATATAATTTAAAATCGAAAGATTTTGTAATCGGAATTTCTGCATCCGGCACTACGCCTTATGTTTTAGGCGCTATTCAATTATGTAATAAATATAATATACGAACGGGTGCCATTACCAATAATCAAAATTCTCCATTAGCCAATGAAGCTGAGTTTCCGGTTGAAATATTAACCGGACCTGAATTTGTAACCGGCAGCACTCGTATGAAAGCTGGAACAGCAGCCAAGCTGGTGTTGAATATGATTACTACCACACTGATGATAAAACTGGGGAAAGTAAAAGGGAATAAAATGGTGGATATGCAGCTCAACAACGAAAAATTAATTCGTCGTGGAACCCGAATGATTATCGAAGAACTAGATATTAAAGAAGAGGAAGCGCGCACTTTATTACTGCTGCATGGCAGTGTGCGTAAGGCAATTGAAGCTACACTAGAAAGTAATAATGAAGAAAAAACTTAAATATATTATTTTATTTATGTTTGTTCTTTCCTTTGCAGTTGTGAGTTGTAAGAAAAAACCTCACACGCTAAGCGTACGCGGAAGCGTTTTTGATCCCAATCAGAACATAGCAGTTGCCAATGCACAGGTAACATTATCTTCCAGCAAAATAGTATCCGGTGTTTATAATTCGAACTATCAGGATATTTCAACTGTAACAACCGATGGCAGCGGAAATTTTAGTATCGATTTTCCTGAGGAAAAAACAGCAGGTTATCGCTTTTATATCACCAAAACAAATTACTTTAGCGCATTGATTGATGTGAACACCGATGAAATTACTCCTGATGACATTTATGCTCCAACCTATACTATATATCCTGAAGCATATTTAAAAATCCATGTAAAAAATACAAGTCCATTTGATAATATGGATTTTGTTTCCTATAAATTTACAGCAGGAGTTTTTGATTGTAATCAATGTTGCACAAATACAACTTTTAAAGGTTATGGTATGACTTACGATAGTATTGTAAAATGCAAAACTCGTGGAAGCATGAATGCCACCGTTAACTGGGTTATTACAAAAAACAACATACAAAGTGCTTTTTTTCAAAACATTTATTGCACTCCGTTCGATACCAGTTTTTTTGATATAAATTATTGAATTATTTTCAAAGGTGGAGTTTATAAATCGCATTAATCCTCGGTTGTTTTTAGTTTGTAAAACGAACTTCGTTGGCTAAAAATAGTTTTTATTTTTTAAAAGATTATTTGAAACTCCGCTTCTTTTTCTTTTTTGAAAAGGGAGTTCGGATGAGAACAGAAATAAAGAGTAATAATATACACTCCCCTGAGCACCATTACCAGTATCAGATTCTGGCCTTTATCAATGCCATGTTTAGAGAGGAATGAGGGCATGACGAAGATAATTTTTTTTCTATCGCCCTGAGGAGCTTCTATTTTGGACACTACCGGAACCATCTTTGGATCGGTGATGCCATAAGACCATTGTTTGTAAAGCTCGTGATCGGTCTTAACCAGATTTAAAATTTTAGTATTCATGACACAAAGTATTTTTGTCATATAACGCTAAGTAATATTCAAATATTGTGCTATTACAGAAAAAAAGTTTGTTTTTAGTGAAAATTCTGATTTTATTACTGTTTTGGGACTAAAGCTCTTATTTCCGTTAGCGAAGTTTGCAAATCGTACAACAGAGTTATTTTCAAAGCCATTCCCTTAAAAACTGAGCTGTGCATCCATTATTGTTTTGAGCGGTAATAAAACGAGTTATCGAAAACCATAAAAGAATTACAACAAAAAATTACCGCACTCGAAACTATCGTTAATCAACTCACTGCACAAATTCCAAAAGTTCTAGTAACGAAAACAGAAAATAATTAAACCCCATATAAAACCCTTTATTGTTTTGATTAAGCAATAAATTATGTTTAATTTTAACTGCTCATAATAAACCGCTATCAATATTATCATTATAAGTAATTTATTTTTGTTAACTTTTTTATAGCTTCAACATCTGCAGAAAAATCATTTAGTGCAAATTCTAAATGATCGTCA
>Ga0172375_10004689_pt1 | contig 20057 bp, 22 predicted proteins | sample LakKiv1m_FD_114537 | JGI IMG/M metagenome (GOLD analysis project Ga0172375, IMG submission 114537) | Freshwater microbial communities from Kabuno Bay, South-Kivu, Congo - kab_092012_11.1m | ecosystem: Environmental > Aquatic > Freshwater > Lake | place: Democratic Republic of the Congo...
AAACGGCGCGATGTATTTCGTCAATGACACGAACGCCGGAACCGCGGGCTATCTGGACAAGGAAACACGCAGATTTCAGGTTGATTTGGCTTACAAATTCTAATTGAGGGAGAAAACCAAATGAAAATCGTAAAACGTTTAATGATGACAGCGGGGGCGCTTTTTACGGCCGTTCCGCTGGTTATGGCCGCCGGAACCAATATCACGGTGAAGGGATCGGACACCATCGTGATCATGGGGCAGAAGTGGGCGGAAGTTTATATGCAAAAAAATTCAGGGGTTTCCATTCAGGTGACGGGCGGGGGTTCGGGAGTGGGGATCGCCTCTTTATTGAATGGGACGACTGATATCGCGAACGCAAGCCGGGCGATTATAAGTTCTGAGATTGACAAGGCCAAGGCCGCCGGGTATTACCCCGAGGAATTCAGAGTGGCCATGGACAGTCTGGCGATTGTGGTCAACAAAGCCAATCCGGTTAATGAAATTTCCTTGAAACAAATCATGGGGATTTACACCGGAAAAATCAGCAACTGGAAGGAAATCGGCGGTGAAGACAAGCCGATCATGCGCTATTCCCGCGAATCGTCCAGCGGAACCTATCAGTTCCTCAAGGAGAATATCCTGAAGAATGGGGATTTTGCCCCGGACACGCAGACGATGCCGGGAACCAGCGCTCTTGCCAATGCCGTGAGCAAAGATCCCGGCGCGCTTGGATACGGCGGGGCCGCCTATTTTCTCAATCAGCCGGACGTCAAAATCCTTTCCGTCAGGAAGGATGACAAAGCTCCGGCGGTCAGCCCGGTCAAAGACGGGAAAGTCGATTATGAAGCCACCTGGTCGGGGACCTATCCGATTTGGCGCTGGCTTTACATGTACACCCCCTATCGGCCCAAGGGAGAAATCAAAAAGTACCTTGACTGGATCATGGGCCCTGAGGGTCAGAAAATAGTCGAGGAAATCGGGTATGTGCCCTTGAAAATAAAAGGCTAATTCTTTATGAGCGATGGTTTGGATTTAAGTGAGAAAGGTGAAGTTCGGGCGAGCGGCAGGGGGGGCGGAAGCGCCCCCGCCGCCGCTGGTCGCATGAAAGACCTTTTGACAAGAAAAGAGATCCATTTATCCGAAAGAATCATCGAGGCCCTGCTTGTTTTCGCGGGAATTTCTTCTATCGCGATTATTTTTTTGATCTTTGTTTTTTTGTTCAAAGAAGCCGTTCTTTTTTTCAAAACGGTGAATCCGCTGCATCTCATCGGGAGGTGGACTTATGACGCTTGGGATGAGAAGGAAGTGTTTAAGGTCATGTGGCAGGCGGTGTCCAACGAACCCAAATATTCCCTGATTCCGCTGATTTGCGGGAGCTTTCTCGTGTCGTTTCCCGCCACCGTCATCGCCTCGGTTTTGGGAATCGGAAGCGCCGTTTATCTTTCGGAAATCGCGTCGCCCAAAGTCCGCGAAACCTTGAAGCCGGCGCTGGAACTTCTGGGAGGAATCCCTTCGGTGGTGATCGGTTTTTTCATGCTCGCGGTGGCGGCCAGTTTTATCCAGGATTTGTTCGGAACGAAATTCCGCCTCAATGCGTTCATTGGGGCCTTAGGGGTTGCGATTTGCACTTTTCCCATTATTGTGACTCTGGCGGAAGACGCGTTGCGCGCGGTTCCCAAAGATCTCCGGGAGGCGTCCTACGCCTTGGGAGCAACCCAATGGCAAACAATTATCGGCGTGACGGTACCGACCGCGATCTCGGGGATCTCGGCCGCCGTTATTTTGGGGTTCGGAAGAGCTTTGGGGGAAACCATGATTGTGGTGATGGCAACGGGAAACGCCGCGCTGGTGACCGGAAATATTTTTTCAAGCGTCCGGACCATGACCGCGAATATCGCCGCGGAACTGGGTTCCGTCGCGCAGGGAAGCGAGCATTATTACGCGCTTTTTCTGGTTGGCGCGGTTCTTTTTACGATGACGTTTATTTTGAACATGATTGCCGAGATCATCTTGAACAAGATGCGTCGCGGCTTGAGGATGTAGCCGATGACTCACGCGATTTCGATTCCCGTTCCTGATTTGGCTGTCGGGCATTTCAACTGGAAAGAAGCGGTTTGCGTCGGAGCAACGCGGTTTTTTGCGTTTCTTCCGCTTTGTATTCTCGTTTTTGTGATGAGCAAGATTGTTCAACGGGGCGCGGGAACCGTGACCTGGGAGTTTTTGACGCAGATTCCGGCCGAAGGAATGACGGCAGGCGGGATTTTCCCCTGCATTTTCGGGACGATCGCAATCACGTTGCTGATGATTCTCATGGCGCTTCCTTTGGGGATCGGCGCCGCGGTGTATCTGGTGGAATACGCGGGACAGGGGCTGGGGTTTAGAATTATTCGCGCGGCCGTGAATAATCTCGCGGGAGTCCCGTCGATTATCTTCGGTCTTTTTGGAGTCGGATTTTTCATTCTGTTTGTGGGGAGAAATCTCGACCACGTGCTTCAATCCGGACTGTTGTTTGGCCAGCCTTGCATGCTGTGGGCGGCGGCGACGCTGGCGGTTTTGGTTCTGCCGGTGATCATTGTTTCCACCGAAGAAGCGTTGAACGCCGTTCCTCAAAGCCACCGGGCGGCCTCGCTGGCTTTGGGAGCGACCCAATGGCAGACGATCTGGAATGTCATTATCCCCCAGGCAAAAGGAGGGATTCTCACGGGTGCCATTCTGGCGATCAGCCGGGGCGCGGGAGAAACAGCCCCCATTCTTTTTACGGGCTGCGCTTATTTTCTGCCCCGTCTTCCGGTCGTGAAACTTTTCGGAGTCCTTCCGGTTGTTAATCCGCTGGACCAGTTCATGGAACTTTCCTATCACATTTTTATTATGGCCACCCAGTCGATTAACGCGGAAGCCACCGAGGCGATTCAGTACGGAACAACTTTGGTTTTGATCGGACTGACTTTTCTTTTGAATCTGACGGCCATTTTGTTCCGGATTCATTTCAGGAAAAAGCTCGGGCAGGTGTCTTTGCAATGAACGGAAATTTTCGCGGCGCGACAGAGGTGTTTCGAAAACCCGCCGGAGAGATTTATCTCCCTCCCTTCTCTCCGGAGGGGCCGTTTTTATTTTTCGCGATTTTGCTTGAGGGGAGAAAAGAATGAAAAGCGGGCGATTGTCGGGAGCCGTACTGGACGGGGAAGATTTCGAAGAAGGATTCCGGGGAGGGGAGAAGCAAATGAAAGAATCGGCGGACGTGGAAGAGCGGAAAACAAAGAGAGGGAGCGAACCAGGCTTGATCAAACCCTCCGATATTAAAATCCAGGCGAAGGATTTAAACGTTTATTACGGGGCGGTCCACGCGTTGAAACACGTCGTGATGGATATTCCGAAACAGCAGGTGACCGCGTTGATCGGGCCTTCGGGCTGCGGGAAATCGACGTTTCTCAGGACCTTGAACCGGATGAATGACACCATTCCGAATATCCGGATTTCAGGGGAGGTTCTGATCGACGGAGCGGACATTTACCGGCCGGAAATTAACGTCGTTTCGCTTCGCCGCCTGATCGGAATGGTTTTTCAAAAATCCAACCCTTTTCCCAAAAGCGTTTTTGATAATGTCGCGTACGGACTGCGCCTTCACGGCATCCGGGATTTGGGGACGCTGGAAGATCGCGTGGAGGAAAGCCTCAAGCGGGCGGCGCTGTGGGAGGAGGTCAAGGACCGGCTGGACAAGTCCGCGATGGAGCTTTCCGGCGGGCAGCAGCAGCGCCTTTGCATCGCGAGGGCGCTTGCCGTGAATCCCGAAATTGTGTTAATGGACGAACCCGCTTCCGCGCTGGATCCTCTCTCGACCGCGAAAGTCGAAGAACTGATTCACGGGCTGAAGAAAAATTTCACCATTGTGATTGTCACGCACAATATGCAGCAGGCGGCCCGGGTGAGCGATTACACCGCGTATTTCTATCTCGGGGAACTGATTGAATTCGGGGAAACGAATAAAATCTTTACAACCCCGGACAAGAAAGAAACGGAAGACTATATCACGGGCCGGTTTGGCTGAGGGGGAAACCATGGAACGCCATTTTCATGAAGAACTCAAAGAGTTGATCCGGAGCTTGCAGCAAATGGGTTTTCTGGTGGAAGCGGTGATTGAAAAATCGACGGACGGATTTTTGAATTCTTCGGGAGGACTTGCCCTCGGGGTGTATGAGGACGAAAAGTCGATCAATCAGCTGGAAATCGAAATTGACGAGAAAGGGCACAGTCTTCTCGCGCTGGCCCAACCGATGGCGGGCGATTTGAGAACCGTCGTTACGGTTCTGAAAATCAATACGGATCTTGAGCGCATGGGGGACCACGCCGTGAATATCGCGCAAAAGACGCCGCTCTTCCCGAAAGAATCTTTTCTGTTCGATAAAATCCCCCTCGCGGAAATGGCAAGGACCGCGCAGAAAACGGTCCGGAACGCGCTCGACTGCTTTATCAATAAAGATGTGGAGCTCGCCCGGCATGTGTTGTGGAGTGATGACAAAATCGACTGTTACTACGACACGATTTATTCTCATCTCGGGAATCTTATGGAGAAGGAGCCTTTCGTGATCCGTGGCGGAATGAAGCTGGTCATGGTCGCGCATGATCTTGAGAGAATCGGTGATCTCGCCAATAATATCGCCGAAAACGTGATTTACATGCTGCAAGGCAAAGAAGTCCGGCATCACACAGGAAATCCCGTCTGATAAAAAACCCCTGAATTTTTCAAAAGACTTTTCGCGCCCGCAGTTTTTAGTTCCTTTCGTTAGCGGCAATCCCCCCTGTCTAAGGGCACAGAATTGCCAGGCAAAACCTGAAGAAGGGGTGCATCTTGCCGTTATTCTGGACATGAGCGAAATCTATCTGATGCCGAATTGTGAAACAAAAAGGGGGAAATATGAAAAAGCGGATCCTTTTCACCAGCTGCCTGATTATTTGCATTTTGAGTTTTGCGGCCGCCGGCAACGCCGGGGCTGAGAACGCTCAGTTGGCCGAACTGGCGGGGCTTGTCCGGCAGTTGCAGACGGAAATGGGCGAGATGAGACAGTTGATCACCTCGCAGAACGAGAAAATCGACAAGCTTGAGAAGAATCAATCGCAGGTTTTCCCGACAGGCGATTTGGAAAAGCAGGGAGCCGGGCCCGGAACCGGCGAGTCTTCGGATATCTTGAGCCGAAAAGTATCCGAATCTTTAGGGGGGGCGGACAAATGGCTGAAAGGAGTTCGTTTCGCGGGGGATTTCCGCCTCCGCTATGACGGCATTCACTACAGCAGCGGCGATCCCCAGGGAGCGGATGACCGTAACCGGTTTCGTTTTCGCCTGAGGCTTGGATTTGAAAAAACGTTTAATCCCGACATGCAGGTTGGATTCAGTCTCGCTTCGGGTTCGATGAGCGATCCGACTTCTACCAATCAAACCATGGGAGAGCTTTTTACCTGGAAAGCGATTTTAATCGATAAGGCTTATGCGAAATACACTCCCCGGTGGGCGCAAGCCGGGCCGGTGGAAAAGCTGACTTTCGCGGCGGGGAAAACCAGCAATCCTTTTGAACGGGCGTCGACGGACATGATTTGGGACAGCGATGTCCGGCCGGAAGGTGCTTATGAGCAGGCGGATTTTAATTTTGTGGACGGCGCGGATTTCGGCCTGAAAAGCTTTGTCACGGCGGGGCAGTTTGTTTTGCGGGAAAGCGCCAACACCGGAGGGGATGCCAATCTGTTTGCTGTGCAGGCGGGGTTGATGCCGCGCTTCGCGACGCCTTTTTTTGAAAAGCCGGTTGAAGGGCTTTCGGCGGTTTCCTACTACGATTATAGTAATTACGCCAAAAACGGGCATTGGCGCCTTTCCGACGGGACCTCTCTGGCTCGCGGCAACACAATCCTCAATGTCAATAATTCCAACAATCTGGACGCGCAGGATTTTCAGATTATTACGATTTACAACGAGCTTAAAATTTTTCCCTGGAAGCCGCTGTCTCTTTTCAATGAATACGCGATGAATCCGGCCGAAGCGACCAAGCTTGGCATGGTCCGGCGCGGCAATTTTGCGTGGAGCCTCGGGGCCAAATTGAATCGCATTGAGCGAAAAGGCGACTGGGAATGCATTTACCAGTACAAATACATCGGCCCGAATTCAATTGTCGGGGCGTTCGCGGACGCCGATTTCGGGGACGGTTTTGCCGGAAAATGCGGAAGCGTTTTTAAACTTGGATATGCGCTGACGGACAATCTTAGTATTTACGGTAACGCTTTTCTGGTGTCGAATACAAACGCCGGGACTGAGGGAATTCTGGATCAGAAGCAGAACCGTTTTCAAATTGATTTAAACTGGAAGTTTTAGGACGGCGTGTTTATTTTTCGCCGGCAGGAAGGACATTCTATGAACAGTTTCTCAAAAACCGCGTGACAAAAGGGGCAACGCTGATAGCCCCTCTGAACGGGCCTCAACCGCTCCCGCCAAAGATTTTTCAGTCTGGAAACCACGGGAAGAAATAATAAAAAACTCGCGAGTCCCGCCGCCCAAAGAAAAAGCCGTTGGGTTCGCGCCGCTTTTTCCTGGGGGCTTTTTAACGCAACTCCCCTGGCCCGAAGAAGCAGGTAAACCGTTTTTCGCAGCGTGCTTAATTCTTCAAGCGTCATGAAAGGTTTTTCAAAATCCGTTAAAACGGCGCTTTTGTCCCAAAAAGTCCGGAACAGATGGTTTGCTTTCCGGAGATTCCCGAGAGATTCGGTCAGAACGGCTTCGAGCAGGATGGCGAAAAAATTGTCCGGATAATTCCCCCGGGCGGATTCAAGAAGGGAAATAATCTGATTGGGGTTTTCGCGCGACGCCATCGCGCGGGCGGCTTGCGCCGTTTTTTCAAGGGAATCGTTGAAAAACTTGAAGCGGAAAGACCGTTGGGAAGAGGCCGTTTGCAATTTAAAAGCGATCTTTTGAATCGTCGCGGCAAATTCCTGCTGGGGAGGGGCTTGGCCGGATTCCTCAGCCTTTAGCGGGGGCGGAAGAAAAAGAACAAGGAAAGAAATAAAAAGGAAAATTTTCCTCATAACGGAAAAAGATCGAATCCCCTCCGGGCCCGGAAAATACCCGGAGGGGAAAAGCGTTCCTGTCTTTTGCTCGCGAAAACGCAAAAAGGCGTTATTTGCTTGCCTCGGCACGTTTTCCTATTTCTTTGTCCGCAAGATAAAGATTTCGCCCTTCCTGGACCCCGGCCATCTTCAGCATGTCCAGAATCATCTTGAACGTTTCTTCCTCCTCGATCTGTTCGTCGACGAACCATTGCAGGAAGCCGGACGTCGCGTAATCTTTTGAAGTGACCGCGAGATCCATCAATTCATGAATCGCCCGCGTGACTCCTTGTTCATGCCTGAAAGCCTGTTCAAATATGACCTCGATTTTTTTGTAATCGCAGGGAGGCGCTTTCAGAGCGGGGACGCAGGCGTGCGCGCCGATCCGGTTCAGATATCCAAAAAGCTTCAGCATGTGAGTTCTTTCCTCTTCCGCTTGTTTGTAGAGAAATTTGGCGGAACCGGGAAGAGCGTTTTCCGAAGCCCATGAGGCCATGGCGAGGTAAAGGTTGGACGAATAAGCCTCTATTTCAATTTGCTCATTCAATTTGGCATGAATCTTCTTTGATAGCATGTTTCCCTCTCTTTCTATTATGAACGTCGCCGCAGCGTTTATGTTTTTTTCCTATTATACTGCTTCTCTTATCCGGAAAAGATTTTATAATAATACCGCACTTCTGGAAAGGGGGGCCTTATGAAAGCGGGAAGCCTGACTTTTTACGGTATTTTGATCACGGTTCTTTTATCCTCGCTGTTTTCCGGCTGTCAAAAGAAACAGCCTTCATTCCCGCTTGCGGCATCAAAAGAAATTATGATTCGCGAGCAATTGAAAGCAACCGGTTTGAATTTTTATCCCAAAGGGCAGATTTTGGACCAGGCGATCAGCACCCAGTCTGTCCGGAAGCCCGGGAGCGAAAAATCAGGCGAGGCCTCGAAAATCTCCGTGACGAATATTTGGCAGGCAACCGATGACAATGTCGAAACCGTCCGCGCGCATTACAGTCCAAAAGCGCCCCATGTGTTAACGGAAGAAAAAGAAAACGGGGAGGTCGCTTTTTTGCAGCTTTGCTCGGTTGAAAACATCGGGAAAGTCATCGCGGAAGCCAAAGATTCCATTGTCTTGATCGATATCCGGAAACGAAGGCTGACGGACGCGGAAAAATCCGCTTACAAAAATGAGCTCGAAAATCTGAAAAAAGTTTCCAATCCCGACCTTGTTCAGAAAAGGCGGATGCAGGAACTTCAACGGTATCTTTTGGAAAAAACCCTGGTTCAAACCAAGCTGAGAACCGTTCAACCGCAGGTGATTCCGGAATCCTCCAAATAACGAAGAGCGCTTCCCCGGTTTTTTCCGTGGTTTAAACCATCCGTTCTGATAAGCGGATTCCCCCTAAGTAAGCATGCATCAGTCTTTGCGGATTTCAAATCGATTTGGATAACTCAAAAGACCGGGAAATCCGAAACGCGAAATTCGAAAAACGAAACCAATTCGAAGGTTCCAAAAGTTTGAACGGAAGGGTTTTGAAAATTCGAATTTAAGCATTTGAGTTTGTTCCGTGCTTCGATATTCGAATTTCATGTTTTGCCTTCAAAGGTTAAAAAACTTATGTCCGGTTACTTGGGTGGCAGCGCAGAAGTCTTTGTGTGTTTGCAATTTTGTTCTTCTTGTCCGGCAAATCTTACCGGAGCGGCGGGCGGCTCTGATATATCCGAAGATTTACGATTGCTTAGGCGGGAAGCGTGAACGAAACAGTGGTTCCGGTTCCCGGTTTGCTTTCGCAAAAAACATTTCCGCCGTGCGCTTCGACGATATGTTTGACAATGGAAAGCCCCAACCCGGTTCCGCCGAGTTCCCGCGCCCGCGCCTTGTCGGCGGTGAAAAACCTTTCAAAAACCCGTTCGATCGCTTCTTCCGGGATTCCGATCCCGGTGTCCCGAAAGGATACTTTTACCTGATGATTCAAAAGTTGGGCGTCGACCACAATGCTGCCGTTTGTTTTGTTGAACTTGATGGCATTGTCCAGGAGATTGACGAAGATCTGAAGCAATTTGTCTCTGTCGGCGGGAATCTCCGGCAGGGATGAAACCCCGAGGCGGTTTTCGACGGAAATATTTTTTTCCCGAATACGCGGAACAAACATGACCCGGGCTTTTTCGAATTCCGCGGAAAGATCCAGGGGCTCAAGATGAAGGGGGGTTTTCTTTGATTCGATTTTTGACAGATCGAGAAGATTGTTAACCAGGCGGCTCAGCCTTTCCGCGTTTTCATCGATAATTTTCAGAAATTTTTCGCTTTGGACGGGATTTCGGAAAACACCGTTGAGCAGTGTTTCGACAAACCCTTTGATGGAAGTCAAGGGCGTCCGGAGTTCATGAGAGGCGTTCGCCACAAAGTCACGCCTCATTTTTTCCAGCCTCCGCATTTCCGTTACGTCATAGGCGACCAGAAATCCGCAAATTTCGCTTTCGGAGGAGGCGATTCCGACCGCGTTGATCTGGAGGTGCCTTTCTCCCGGAGTGGATAGGACAAGGTCCTGCGTGAGCAAATCTTGTTTTTCAATGGCCCGGCTGACCATTTCGTCTATTTTTTGACTGCGAATCACTTCGATCAAGAGTTTCCCGGCGGAAGTTTGTTCCGAAATACCGAAGATTTTTTCCGCGCTCGGATTCAGCATCAGAATTTTTCGGGACCCGCTTACGGCAATGACCCCTTCCGCCATGTTTTTCAGGATGGCGGACAATTTGGCTTTTTCCCGCTCTATTTCGAAAAGACGTTTTTCCAGGGACGAAGCCATTTGATTCATGGCTTTTGAAAGAACGTTCAATTCGTCGTTGGATTTCAGGGGAATTCTCTGCGAGAAATCTCCCTTGGAATACAGAAGGGCGATTCGGGTTGCGGACTGAATGCGTTTTGTCAGGGAATGGCTGAGGATGATCCCAAGCAGGATTACGCATCCGATCCCGGCGATCGATGCCAGCCAAATCGGTCTTCGGATGGAATGAACCGCATCGTTTACGGACTGAAGCGACAGGGCGATACGCAGGGAGCCCAGGATGTTCCCGTTTTCCGCGATGGGAAGGGCAAGGTAGAGCATCCGGGCCCGGAGTGTCGTGCTGTAACGTATGCTGGAACCGATGGCCCCCGCGAGCGCGGCTTTAATTTCAGGCCGTTGGGAATGGTTTTCCATTTCCGGAATTTCGTTCAGCGTTTTTTCCGAATCTCCCCACACTTCGCCTTTTGAATCCGTGAGAGTGATCCGGAGACCGGACGCTTTACCGAGTTCTTCAGTCAAAGCGTGAATTCTCGGAATATCGCCGGTTTTGATTAAAGCCGGGGTGAGCGTTCGTCCGAAGGTTTTCCCAAAAGCAACAAGGGAGGTCCGGAGTTCAAGATTGATGCGGTCTTCCAGTTTTTTCGAAATATACAAATCTGCGGCAATAAAAACGGCGGTAAAAAAAAGAACGTAAGTCCAAGCGATTTTTCTGCCCAGTTTCCCCCCGGTGCGGAGCATCATTTTCTTCGCGGATTAAGGTTCGTTGTCAAAGCGGTAGCCGACGTTTTTGACCGTGATAATCCGTTCCGCTTCGGTTTTAAGTTTTTTCCGGAGTTGTCCGATGTGCATGTCCACGGTGCGGGTTTCGATGTCAACGGCCTGGTCGTATCCCCAGACCGTTTCGAGAAGAAAATTCCGCTCCAGCGCCCTTCCGTCGGCTTCCATCAGAGTCTGGAGCAAATCGTATTCTTTTGAAGTCAGTTCCAGAGGTTTCCCTTTCAGCGTCGCGAGATGTTTTTCGGTGTCGATTTCAATGGTTCCTGTTTTCAGAAGGAGTCTTTTGCTTTTTCCCTGTTTTCTGCGAAGCACGGCCTTGATTCTCGCGAGAAGCTCGCGCGGGCTGAACGGCTTGGTGATATAGTCATCGGCCCCCAGTTCCAATCCTACGATTTTGTCGGCTTCCTCGGATTTGGCCGTCAGCATGATAATGGGGATTGCGGCGGTCTTACTGTTTTGCTTCAGGATCCTGCAGATTTCAAGACCGTCCAGGCCGGGAAGCATCAAATCAAGAATCATAAGGTCCGGATGGTTTTTCCGGGCAATTTCCAGTCCGGAGTCGCCTCTTGCCGAGGATTGGACGCGATATCCTTCCTGCTCCAGATTGTACTTAACCAATTCGGTGATGTTTTTATCGTCTTCGATAATCAGAACGGATTCTTTTGCCATGGGAAATCACCTCAACGATACGCATTCTACAGAGTTTTGAGAATAGTTTAAATATACATTTATTCGGCGGTTTCTCGTGTAAAAAGCAGGTAAAAATTAAGGTTTTTGCCCGACTTGACGAAGTACAGGGTACAGGCTAAAATTTCTAAAAAAGCGCGATTTCACACTTAATGAAACGGGGTACTCATAACAAGGGAGGAATATCCGATGAGCCGTAAAATCATTTCGTTGTTTCTTATTGCTGTTTTCCTTCTTTCTTCAGGCGGCATTGCAAGAGCCGAAGGCGAAGAAAGCCTGACCCGGGGAGCCGCGTCTCTCATTATTCCCGGATTGGGGCAGTATCTGAACGGGGAGTTGGGAACGGGCCCCGGGAAACTGAAAACCGGCGCTATGATTTTGATCGAAATCGGCGGAATTGTCACGACTGCCGTTGTAGGAGGGGTGGCCGGGTATCCTCAGGTTTGGGTCGGAATCGGAATTCTGATTTTCAACCATATCTGGAGCGGAACCGACGCTTATATCAAAGCGCCCGCGGGTCCGGAAGCTTCGCTCAAAGAAAAACCTGTCAGCACACGGTAACTTTAACTTTTTTGCGGACCGTTTCTTGAAAAGCAACCCTTTTGCAAGGCAAAACCTTACAAGGGGGTTGCTTTTCGTTTTTTTGGCGGGGACGCTCATCGGATTTTCACCTTTTCCCTCAAAGCCCAAAGCCTGCTCGTTTACCTTACCCGGAACGCTGGATGAAGCCTGGGAGGCGACTTGCGAAACGCTTGAAAAAGAAGCAATCCCCGTTTTAATCGGCGACAAAGAGCGGGGGTATATTCAAACCAATACTTTTTCCCTCTACAAGAAAGAATACCGCGCCTGGTGCAAGGCGCCCGTTCTTTCCTCTTCGGGATTTTGCGTGCTTGAAATCGGCCTTGCGAACGCAGGGCCTTCCGTGACAGCCGTCGGAATCAAAGCCCTTTTCAAGCGAAAATCAGGCTTCTATTTTCTGGGGTTCAGAAAGCGGGATGCTTCCCGCGGGGTTTTCGAAAAACTGCTGGCGGGACGGATCAACGACCGCTTGCTCAAAAAGAAATTCCCGAAACTGGACCATCTGGTTGTGGGATGCAATTTTCGCTTTGATGAAAAGCTGGGAAAATACCTGATTGCCGAAATCACTCCCGCGGGGCTTGGTTACGAGCAGGGGCTTCGGAACAAAGATGTTTTGTTGAAAATCGACGGTGAGGAAATCAATCCCGGCAATTTGTTTAATTTTTTCCTCGACGTGACCGGAGAAGTTCAGCGGACTTTCAGTTTGAAAAGGGGAGAGGAAGAAATCAAGGTGCCTGTCAGTGTTTTCTACCTGGATCCGGGCCTGCCCCATGCCGGTCTTTCCGTCGCTCGCGATGAAAAGACCGGAAAATTCAGGGTGGTGACCGTTGAAAAGGGCTCTCCCGCCGCTCAGGCCGGGTTGCTTGAGGGAGATTATCTTCTGGAAGAGAATACCCTGCGGCTTGACGGCTGGAAAAATTATTACCGGGCGCTCATTTCGGAGCGGCCGGGCGCGGAGCAAGTCTTTCTTGTGGAACGAAACGGCGAAACCCGGTCATTGAAAATCATTCCTTCGGCCCGATAAGCGGCGGTTAAAAGCCTTTTGTCTTGCCTTCGCCGCGGGGATCCGAGGCGCCTTCCAGAAACCGATTTTTTTCATCCCGGACCATTACCAGTTGCGCGTTTCCGAACGGCTTTCGCATGATGATTTCATGACCCATTTGTTCCAGGCGGGCCGTGACGGCGGGATCTTTAAAAAAATCCATTTCAATTTCAACCGGGCCGCCGCGATTGATCATCCGGGGGCTTTCGAGAGCTTTTTCCGGGGTCATTCCAAAGTCGATTAAATTTACGAGAATATTCAGCACCGTGCCGATGATTTGGGTTCCGCCGGGCGATCCGGTCGAAATCCAGGGAGCCCCGTTTTTGAAAACAATCGTCGGCGTCATGCTGCTCAAAGGCCGTTTCCCGCCGGTTGAATCCGGAAGATCCAAGCTTGTTTTTCGCGGAAGCCGGATGCCTTCAACCCGGTTCGGCGCGGGCCGGTCCGTATCTTTCAGGTAGGGAAGCGCGTCGAAATCCGTGAGTTCGTTATTTAAAACAAAACCTCTTTTTGGAACCACCATCGCGCATCCGAAAATATGTTCGATGGTCGTTGTCATCGCGAGAACGTTTCCCGCGGCATCCATGATTGAAATATGAGAGGTGGTCGTATTTTCATGTTTTTCGGGGGGGGGCCCTTTTGAAGCCCGGAGAAAATCAAGACCGGCGCTTCTTTGAGCGGCAAAATCTTTCGACAGCAATTTTTCGGCCGGGACTTCCGCGAAATCCGGATCTCCCAGGAACCGGCCGCGGTCCTGAAAAGAAAGTTTCTGAATTTCCGAAAAAAGATGAATAAATTCGGGAGAATCCCGTTTCATTCCCGCCCCATCAAAGGTTTCCAGCATATTCAGCATTTCGATTAAAAGGGGCCCGCCCGAAGACGGGGGAGGCATGCTGTAAATCGTCAGCCCGCGATAGGTCCCGGAAACGGGTTGACGCAGGGGAGCGTCATATTCCGAAAAATCTTTTAGTTCCATGCGGCCCGGATTGACCGGAGCTTTATTGACGGCCGAAACGATATCTTTTGCGATCGCGCCTTCATAGAAGGGGAGGGGCCCTTCGTCTGCGATCAGGCGGAAGGTTTGGGCGAGGTCTTTTTGAATCAACCATTCTCCTTTTTCTTTCGGCCTTCCGTCCGCCCGGAAAAAAATTTTTTTAGAGGCCCGGAATAATTTCAACCGGTCTTTTTCCCCCTGAATCGCTTCGGCGAGGCGGCCGGAAATCGGGAATCCGTTTTCGGCGAGAGCGATTGCCGGGTCCCACAAACTCCGCCAGGGAATTTTTCCGCTTCCGTAAAGTCGCCACGCTTTATGAAGCGCTTTAACGCATCCGGGGATTCCGACGGCTTTGCCGCCGGTGATGCGGTCCGGGTAGAAAGGAACGGGAGTCCCGTCGTTTGAAAGAAACAATTCGGGACGGACCGTTCGGGGAGCTTCTTCGCGTCCGTCAAGCGCGATGACTTTTTGGGTCCTGGTATCGTAAAACAAAAGGAAACAGCCTCCTCCGATGCCCGAAGATTGAGGTTCCACGACATTTAAAACCGCTTGGACGGCGATGGCGGCGTCGATGGGATTTCCGCCTTGTTTTAGAATTTTAAGGCCGGCTTCCGTTGCCGCGGGGCTTGCGGAGGCCACCATGTTTTTAACTTCCCGGGCGAAAAGGGGAAGAGGAGGAAAGAGAAAGAGCGCGCCTGTCGAAAGACAGGCGAAAGAAAAAAGAACGCGGCGCGTTGAGAAGCGGGAGGGAATTCTGAAGAGACGAAAGGAAAGAGGCACGGAAGTTAGAGGATCGGGAATTGGGAAATGTCGCCGCCCTTTTCCCTGAATTTTCTCGCGTAAATTTCATATCGGGCCGTTAACGCGGAAATATAAATTTGAAGCTTGAGCGCCTCGGCGCGCAAGGCCTTTACGCGGGGTTCCGGCGTATCCTTCGGAGAAAGGGTTCTCATCCGGGCCAGCAAATCGTCGAGAAGATTTTTCCCTTCCCGGATGGCCTTTGAGTAAGCCCGTACATAGCCTTTGAGATGGTTCCGGGACAATGTTTCCGCCTCGGCGATGACTTTCCCGATCGATTTATCGGGATCGGCTTTTTTTGCGCAGCCCGCGCCGAAGAACAGCGCCGGAACGAAGCAGACAAGGAAAAACAAAAGATTTTTTTTAAAACGCATCTTTGTCCTCAAACAACCGCATTCAAAAAGCTTATTGCCGGGAACCGTTTTGCTTAATTGCTTTCCGCCCGCGATTCTTCCGTTTCTTCTTCCATGTACTCCAGGGTTTCATCGGATTCTTCTTCGTATCCAGACAGCTCATCCGAATCGCCCGGCGCTTCTTCTGTTTCCCGTATTTCCTGAGAGGCGTTTTCCGGTGCCGGGCTCGGCGCGGATTCTTTTGTGACGGGCGTAAGCGGATTGCCCGGATTCATCCGGACCGAATTGAAAGCCCCCGGAGGATTAGGATTCCAGGAAGTCGGCGGAAGCTGTCCCGAGGTTTTTTGTGCGCCGGCCGCCGCCTGGGGTTTCCCGAAAGTTTTCAAAGGCGCGACTGAAATTATTTTCGGAGAAGCCAGTTGGGGAACCGTTTTATTGGAAGCCATATCCAGCAGGTCTCCTCCGGCCGAAGATCCCGAGACGCTTTCTTCCGCCGGTTGGGACACCGAGGACTTCCCGGGCGTTTTTTCCTGATCGCTTTTTTTGGCAAGAAGCGGAGACGGAAAAGCTAGAGACGCGAGGCAAAACAAGGAAAAACAACAGAAAAACCCCGCCGCCAGTTTTTTTTCGAAAAAATTCACTTTCATTGCGGTAACCTCCTTTTTAAATATTTGAAAAAAATCTTGCTTTAATATTATAACCGATTAACTTATTTTTTGGGAAAAAAGGGGATGGCCCCGGAAGTTCTCATTTCAAGGATCCCGGGGGATGTTTTGATGTCGCGGAAGGAGATTTTTTCGGGAAAAGAGAACGCTTCCGGAAGATTAAAACAAGCGGAGTGAAAAGCGATGGCAATTCAATGGGATCTGTCTTTCAGCATGAATGTAAAGGAAATCGACGATCAGCACCGGAAACTTTTTGATATTTTCAACTGCCTGCTTTCGGGAATGGGGGCGGAGGACAGAGGTTTTATTAAAAACGCGATCGGGGAGCTGATTGATTATTCCAAATACCATTTCTCCACCGAAGAGAGATATATGGAGCTGTTCAAATACCCTCAATACGCCAAACACAAGAAAGAACATGATGCCTTTATCGTCCAGGTGGAGGATTTCATGAAAAAGTGGAATGAAGGGAAAGCGACACTTTCTTTGGACGTCATGTTTTTTCTTGAAAACTGGATCCGCGACCATACACAAGGCACGGATAAAGAGCTGGGTCCTTTTCTGAATCAGAATCACCTTTTTTGAAAAGAGAAGCGATGGCCTCGAATTGGCTCAGGAAAATCGGGAAATATCTTCTGAATTCCTTTCTGGGGAAACCGCGGCGGAAGCGTTCGGTTCACAGGAAGGGGCGGCGAAAGAAAACACGGCTTCGAAAACGAAACCGTGTTCGGAAAAAGAAGGTTGCGCGATCCCCGAAACTTGAAAAACAAACCAGGCGCCCCAAACGAGCGCCGGCAAAGAGAAAAAAGGGGAAGAAACCTTCGGAGAAACCCGTTTGCGGAAAAACAAAGAGGGGGAAAGCCTTACCGGAAGAAGTTTATGTTGGAAAAATCACGCGCTATTTTCCCAAAGTGAATGCCTGCGCGGTAAAAGTCGAAAAAACGGAATTCAAAGTCGGAGACCGCATTCATATCCGGGGCGCAACCACAGATATCAAGATGAAAGTCAGGTCCCTTCAGATCAGTCTGATTCCGGTTGATAGCGGAAGACCCGGGGAAGAAGTCGGGCTTGAAGTCAACCGGCGCGTTCGGGAAAACGACGAAGTGTATCTTCTGTAACGGCAAGCCCCAAAAGGGCGCCGGCCAATGACCGACCGGCACCCTTCGGGCGATTGAACTTATTTGCCGCAGTCGCACGGCGCGCATTTACAGGTTTTGCATTGGCAAGATTCACCGGCAAATGCGGTTGCGTGAATCGTGCCCAATAAGCTCAAAAACACCAAAACAGACGCGATAAGTTTTTTCATGGAAGTCACTCCTTTTTTAAAATCGTTAAGGTTGAAAAGTTGCTAAAGGAGCGGATTTTGCGGAGGCGCCCGGAGAAAAAGAGTTGTCCCAAGAATGTATCGAACAAAAAGACCCGGCGGAGAATCGCAAAAAACCGTTCCGGCCTCGGAGAACTCCGGTAAAGACGAAGTTGCCTTTGAGGAAAATTCATGCGTTGGGAAAATGTGTTTCCGCTGAAAGAACTCCGGGGCCATGGCGTCTTTGACAATAATGGCCGCTTGCTCAATCCGGCAGTTGGCGCAGCAATTTTCGGAGGGAGCGCTTTTCGCGGGACCTTTGCCGTGTTCGCAAATCGGCGCGCGGGTTTCCGGGCCCCCCGTGGCGCAACAGGAGACCGTAAGGGCGCAGTCGCAGGGATGAGCGGTTCGCAAGGTTCCCGCGACGCAAACGGCAAAAATAAGGTGCAAATATTTATTTTTCATTTTCGTAAACTCTCAAAAAGTCCGTAAATTTCCCGCAGTTTGATTTCCTTGGCGGCCTTGGATTTTCCGCCAAAAGCGTTTCTGACGCAGGCGTTTAGGTGATCTTTGAGAATCTGCCCTTCTATTTTTTTCAGCGCCCCGCGGATCGCCGCGACGGCGTTTAAAATTTCCACGCAGTAGCGCCCGTCTTCGATCATTTTCATGATACCGCGCACTTGCCCCTCGACCCGGCGCAGGGCGATCAATTTATCGTGACGGCACGCTCCTTTTTCCATTTCCGCACCTCCCAATACAAGCCTAGCATACCCCCATGGGGTATGTCAAGGCGGAGCGCAGACGGGGGAAAAGAGGGGCTTTTCGGGAAGATTGGGCGCCAAACCTTGAATGGACGATCAAGCTTCGGTGAGACAAAAGAAAAAAGCGGTGCTCGAAACTATGGAGTCACCGCTTTTTTCTTTTGTTCCTTTGGAATACCGATCAAACAATTTGGAAGGTGCGATTTTAAAGATGTCCTTCCGCGATCCGCGAAACCTTTCGAAAGGAATTCTTTAACGGCCGCTTTCTTTTCGCTTTGAAAAGCATTCCTTGCAATAAATCGGTCGTCCGCCGCTTGGTTTGAAAGGAACTTCACACTCTTTTTGACAATCCGCGCAAGTTGCCTTGTGCATTTCCCGCGGCCGTCCGCCGAACCCCTCCTGCCGAAATCCCATATGAGCCTCCTTGTTTATGAGAGAACTTTAAGTTGAAGATTTGTGATGCAAAAATACCCGTTTAACATTGATTTCAATTTTCGCTGGCGCGCGCAAGCGCGGCAAGGACCGATGAATTAATGCTCGCGACGGATCCCAGGCTCTTTCGAATTCTTTCCGCGGCTTTCTTTGCGGGAATATCAAAGACTAACGCGAGCTCTCCCACAAGGCCTTTTGCCGCGCGCTCCAGCATTTGGCGTTTTCTTTGATCTTTCGGACAAAATTTTTCACAGGCGCAAGACCAGATAATCTGCGCCAGATGCCTTGCCGGATTTTCCTGGATCGCCGTGCTGTCTCCGACTTTTAAGTATTCCAGAACCTTATTTGCCTCTTTGGCCGAAATAAGCGTGTGAAAACCCGAGGCCTCTATCTGGGAGGCCTCGATGATAAACCGGGTCTTCATTTTGCTCGTCACTTTCGGGGTCAGGGAATAAGACAGGACTTTCTTTCCCGAGGAAGTTTCCTGAGAGACCCTGTTGGTGCGACAGAGTCCGTGAACGGCATGATACAACAAATCACCTACGGCAATTTTTTTTAGCAGCATAAAAACCTTTTCCTTTTGTCACCGGTCTGGCGCCCCGAAGCATAAGCGAAATAACCGCATCGATCGAATCGGGGCACTTTTGTTTCCTGTCTTGCAAGCTGTATTACGGCAGATCGGACGAAGAAAAGATCAGGGTAATCCCGTTGGGCTTTCAGGGACAACTTGATCTGAAGGAATGCGGTTTTCTTTTTTATTTAACCGCTTATTCCTTTTTTCTTCCTGCTTTTTTTTTCTCAATTCTTCTTTCCTTCTTTTATCCCTGCCGAAATTTTGTCTCATAGCAGCCCTTTCGCATCAAGACGGATTTTTTGAATATTTTCGGATAGCTTCTTCAAAGGAAGGCGCCAATCCTGTCTCCGGAGGACAGTCTAGCACGTAATTGGCTTTTGAGGCAGAATCTTTATTCGAACGGCCCAGAAGGCCCGCCGGGTCGGGAGGGGAGATAAATTTTTCAGGCATCTTTGGGTTTGATCGCGAGCCACTGGGTTTTCGTCCGTATGATTCTCAGCGTCGTATAGACGAGCAAACCGATTCCCAGAAAAACAAGCCATGAAACCCGCACGTTAAATTGACGCTCCCCGAATAATTCGGCGAAAAATTTAATCGCGACAAACCCGACGATAATCCCCAGAAAAGTCGAATATTCGCGTTTCAGCATCATTTTCCATGAAAATGAAGTATTCGTGTGCTGCCATTTTCTGAAATCAGGAAAAAAGACAGGCGTTCGATCGGCCCATTGCCTGTGAACTTCGCCGAATTTTCGTTCAAGAAACGCTTCTTCCGCGAAGATGATCCGTTCATAGAAAAGGCAGAATAGCAGAATGTAAATAACCACAAACCACCAGACTTGAACAAATAACACAAATCCCAGGATGATGAGAAAATTAGCGAGGTAGAGGGGGTGTCTCATGACGGAGTACAGGCCCTCTGTGTTGAGTGATTCCGCGAGTTGTTCCGTTCTGTTTCTTCCCGATGTGCCTTCCGGAACCCATGCCACCGTCAGGCTCCTGACCGCGAGCCCCAGGAAAGAAACGGAGATGCAGAAGACCTCCCAAATCGTTTGCGCGGTATTCCCAAAATGCTTTTCGATGTATTCCGAATTCATAAGAGCAAGCAATAAGAGGGGGATGATGAGCGAGGGGATATAGCTTCTTTTCCGGAAGAGCCAATTACCGCTTTTTTCGGTTACGTCGTAAATTCTCACAAAATTTTCAGCTTATTCCTTTCCGGATCAACAGTGAATTCTTTTAAAAGGCAACGGA
>Ga0172375_10004690_pt1 | contig 20053 bp, 17 predicted proteins | sample LakKiv1m_FD_114537 | JGI IMG/M metagenome (GOLD analysis project Ga0172375, IMG submission 114537) | Freshwater microbial communities from Kabuno Bay, South-Kivu, Congo - kab_092012_11.1m | ecosystem: Environmental > Aquatic > Freshwater > Lake | place: Democratic Republic of the Congo...
AACCGATTGTAGTATACCATATTTTGAAATTCAACTGAATACACTTCAGTGTTTTTGTCATACAAATAAGACAGAGTCAAAAAAACAGAACAAGGACTTGACTTTACTTACCTAATTTTTATGCTTTTTTTTCTGATCCTATTGAACTGTAACCGGTTACACATTATAATGTATCCGTATCACCACAATTGAATATAGGAGGAACAAAACGATGAACAAGCTGAGATTACTCCTTGTGACGGCACTTGCAATCTTCGCGCTTACCGGATGCAACTCTACCGAATTTGGCATCGATGGCGAATTCACCGCTTATGAAGCAAGCATCTACAACAATGCTCCTCAGGTTACTATGGTAACCGTCACGATCGAAGACGGGGAAATAGTAGGTTACCACATTGATGCCAGACAGGGGACATATGTCCAGACAGCGGGAGATGATACACCCGAAGACACCAGTGACGACCGATACACGTTCACATGGAAGGAAATGACCAAGAAACAACTCGGAGAAGATTATGGCATGGATGATTACGGAGGCGCCATCGCCGAATGGCATATCCAGGCCCAAAGGATCGAAGCCTACTGGCTTGAAAACGGAGTCGACTCCGTTTCAGTCGATAGTGGCGGCATCATCGACAATGTCGCCGGCGTTTCGATCCGTGACGAAAACTACACCGCCTTGGCGAAAGAAGCGGTGGAGCTGGCGAGGATGGGTAAATTCCAGACCGTCTACTGCTCGGCGGATGACCTTTACTTTGCGACCATGACCGTATCCCGGACGGGAAAGGTCACGGATCTCGTGATCGACGGACTGCAGGGCTATCCCTCGGGCGATACCTTCGGCTGGAGAGAGAAGACCAAACAGGAACTGGCTTTTGAATACGGCATGAAAAACGTCGGCCCGGGATATGAGTTTGTCGATGGCTCCTGGGTAACTAGCGGAGAGAAATCCGCGCTGGAATGGCATGAGCAGGCCGGACTTCTGGCCGATTATGTCATGGAACACGGGTATAATCCCGATCTCCAGCATGTCGGAGGCAGAGGCGGATCCCTCGACGGCGAGACCCTGATAGACGACCTTTCGGGAGTGACAGTATCCTCAGGACATTTCTATACCATGCTCGCGGATCTGTATTCGTTGCCGGCTCCGGATGAATTGAAGTAGCATCTATCTGCGGCGAAATGCAAAAAACTGTTGCCCTCCGGGGCAACTTTTTTTGTTAACCATCGACAATCATGGTATAATATCCTTAAAAACGGGGTGAATTTATGGAACCTTATCAGGTAATAATCTTGATTGCCGGAGTGTCTGTGCTTTTGATCATATCCCTATGGATTTTGGGAAGACACAGTTATAATCTTCGCAAGGAAAAGATTGAGACGGCAATTCGGAAGCTATTGCCTGACTGTCTTTTGACCTGGGAACATGTTTCCTCCCCTTTCCAGCTCCGCGTGGAGACGGACGGGGAAGTGGTGCTGATAAAGGTCATCCCGTTTGCAATCAACCATGAGCTTATCATTACGAACCCCACGTTTTGGTGTGTGAATCAATCCCCGCAAAGTTGGAAACGCTCTTCCACACCGGAACTGGTTCCGGGCGTCGAAGCCTTCATGAAGGCAAAACCGGAAACTGCCAAGTCAGTGCGGAAGATCGCCCTCATCTATCCTGGATGCCACAACATCACCAGATATCTCAATGAGAGCGATGTGGAAGTTGTGACCTGCAGAAAAGCGGTCAACAGCGTGTATTTCGTGCGTTTTTCCGAACTCGAAGATTTTTTCCGGGTTTGAGATAAAAATTGTTTACAAATCCGGCAATTTCATGTAATATATTACATGCACGCGCCATTAGCTCAGTTGGTAGAGCAAATGACTCTTAATCATTGGGTCCCCGGTTCGAGTCCGTGATGGCGCACCAGCGATCCCCAAATCTGGCGATTCAGTACAATGCTGATTTTCCAGATTTTTTCTTTTTCAGATAACAATGGGCGTTATGACAGGTGTCAGAATGCAATTTTGGGAAAAAGGATCGCCAGAGATGGCCATCCATCGAACAAGAACAAAAGGGCTTGGACAGTCGCCATTTCTTTATGCTATTTATACATAAAAATTCACAGAACAGGATTTACTTGAAGCGGTTTGATGATATAATAACTTCTGGATAAATTGATATATTGTTATTTGTAGATGCTCCAGTAATTTCATGTTATGTTTTTTCATCGGGGTGAAATCAGTCTGTAGGTAGACCTTCCCGGCTGCCCTTTCCGGAAAGAACAGTACTAGTCTTTTTGGAGGTGTTCACACGTTACAAAACCATATCCATTGCTTCATTTCGATACAAACGAGTCCCAAATAATTTCAAAACACAGCTACAAGCTATGAACGATGATATGCATGTTTCAAATTTCCATTAAGGATAAATTATACATTGGAGGAAATAATGAAAAAACTTGTAACCATTGGGACTATTTTGCTTGCACTCCTTGCGCTTATCGGATGTTCTTCGAAAAGTAACGGAATGCTGATCAATGATTTTTATAGTGAAATACACGGGTTATCGCAAGATGAATTGGATGATCTGTATATAGGCAAGGAACAGGAATTTATTGGGATATTATTAGACATAGTGAATCTTGAAGATCAGGATACTATCTACATTGGGGTGGTAGATATATTGGTTGGGTGTGTACTTAACGGTGAAGGCATTGACGTCTCAGAAGTACCGCTTTATTCAAAAGTTTTAGTAAGGGGAATCCTTGATGAGTATAGTGCCATGTCCATGAAAATTTCAAGTTGCGAAATAGAAAAAGTATACACAACCGTTGATGAAAAAGTAAAAGCTAGCGATTACTCGGAGTGGAAAGCAAATGCACAAAGTTATGAAATTGTTGAAGTAACAGGGAGTGTAATGATCATTTCAAAGATAGACACATACACAATGATCATTCTTGATGGGCCCGATTATAGAAACTCATTTAACATTGTCTTTCATCGAAGTGTTGACCTAAGTGAATTTCAAGTTGGAGACGAAGTTACAATAAGGGGGATTGCATCTCCAGATGGAGCCCTAAGTCTTCTTTACGGATATTGGATTAGGTGAGTACTCGCATGAGGGAATCAAATCTGAAATGCGGTCGGATTCTCAATCGTTTTTATTACTTATATTCCATTTATTAATGATACCGGATTCGTTTTCGTATCGAGGGTACAGTATCAGCTTGGCATCTTGTATTCCTTGATTTGAAAATATATAATGGTAATGTGCAAGGTATTCATTATTATGTCAGTCGAAGGAGGAAAAGATGAAAAAGTTCTGGAAAGAATTCGGTGCTTTCATTGCCAAAGGCAATGCCTTGGACCTGGCGGTGGGAATCGTAATCGGCACGGCGTTCAATGCGATTGTCAAAAGCTTGGTCGGCGATATCATCATGCCATTTATCGGACTTATCGGGGGCAAAGACATTGCCAACTGGTTTTGGGTGATGCGAGGCACTTCTGTTTTTGACAATGCGACGGGGACTTATGTGTTCTCCGCTGACGCGGTGGTGCTCTATTATGGCAATTTCATCCAATCGATCATCGATTTCCTGATCATCGCCTTTGCCGTTTTTGTTGCCCTGAAGGCGATCACGATGTTCCGAAAAAAGTTGGATGAAATGAAAACCACGATTGCAGGAGAAAAGGAAAAGGCGGAACCGACTGTCGAATGAATCTATAAAGCAAAAAAATCATGGATCTATACGAGTATTCTGAAGAATCCATCATTACTGCCACGGCGTTTTTTTGGCATGACACGCGGTGAACTAGACACTCTTTTTCAGTATGGTTCGTATCAATAGACAAAAAACAAACATTATCCATCGGAAATGTCTGTTTTTTTAATTTGTACTAAGTTATAGTTCAAGAGATGTGAACGTGTCCTCCAGGCCATCAACAAGCAGTTGTATATCCTTCTTTTCGATGATCAATGGCGGATATAGCCGCATGGTTTTGTCAGCCTTTCTGAACGCGACAAGCAAGCCTTTTTCAAACAATCGGTTTTGCATGACATCCAGCATGTTTGTAGACACCTGAGAGGAAAAGGAAACGGCGTTCATCAGGCCGATGCCGCGAATATCGTTCAGACAACCATGCTTTTCCTGAAGCATACTCAGCTGTTGACGCAAATATACGCCCATCTTGTTGGCATGAAGAAGATAATCGTTTTTTCTTATCGTCTCGATCACGGTCTTGGCCACTGCGCAGCCAAGGGGATCGTTCTGATGCGACTGGGCATATCGGAAGGTTGATCTTTCTGCCTGGGCCGATACCGTGTCGGTCATGATCACCGCACTGATGGGATAGCCGTTGCCAAGTCCCTTGCCCGAAGCGATGATGTCGGGAATGATGCCATAGTGCATGTATCCGAACCAATAACCCATCCGTCCGATTCCGGTCGTGACCTCATCTACGATGATGATGCCGTCATTGGCTTTCACCTTTGCGATCAAACGATGTAATTTGGCTCTGTCAAACAGTCTCACCGATCCGGAAAAATTGCCGGGTTCGATGATCATGTAGCCGATTGTGGAGAAATCGATGGATTCCGCCTCCATTTCGATGTCCGATTCGACATCGATCGTGATCCAGTCCATGTTGCCGATCTTCCCCGCGCCATAGGCGCTGACATAATAATTGGCGAAACGGATACCATTCAATCCCGGACGCATGCTTTTCGCCAATTGGATCGCATATTCCACAGCTTCACTTCCGGAGGATAGGAAAACACATTTTCCCTCTGGAAAAGCAGCGACTTCGAGAAGGGCTTTTGCGGCTTCTTCGACAACAGCCGCAGTATACCTGTAGCCAACATGGGAGATGGCGGCGGCTTGTTCATAGATCGCTTCGGTTATGGCTTCGTGGGCGTGTCCAAGAGGCAGACACCAGACGCCCGACTCGAAATCGATGAAGCTTTTGCCGGACCGGTCGAAGACTTTGGTGCCCTTTGCCCTGACTATGTCCTCACAATCATAACGATAACCCGTGCTGTTGAAGATCAAACTCATCTGGTTCCCTCCCTTTTGTCGCTTCATATACAATTATATCTTGTCCCTGAAGTTAAGCCAACGAATTTTTTCTCGATGATTTTGACTTTTTTTCTGTCTTTCTACAGTCAAATACGATATTTGAATAGGATGGCCGTATTGAACATTATGTGAATTTGTGATACATTGGGATTGATGAAACAATACTATAAGGATATTGCTCCCATCATCAAGGAGGAATGGACATATGAAAAAGATTGCAGTTTGCATGTTTTTTGTCATTGTGTTTTTTCTTGGGCTGACGGGGTGCGAGGGCAGGACGGTAACGATATCGTTCGATGCCAATGGCGGTAATGCCATCACACCCATGGAAGTCCAGACGGATGAGGAAGAACTGATACTCCCCACGCCGTCACGTTCCGGGTATGCCTTTGTGGGCTGGTATGGTTCCCCGACCGATGCCTCGCCTTATGATGAATCTACCGTTCCGGAAAGCGACATCAGCTTGTATGCGAAATGGATGGCAGTCGATCAACATACCATCTACTATTACGACAACAACCTTGACTTTTCCGTTGTAACGGGTGATTTTGAGGACTATGTCATCGGACCTATGGACGAGTTTCATACGCTTACCAGGATCTATACCGATTTCGGTCCGATTTCCTTCACCACCGATTGGACGAATGTCATGGATTTTGCGGCGGACGAGACGGTGACGGAAATGTATTTCGGTGATACCTTCACCGTCGTGATGACCTCGGAAGGCAGAATTTTCACATTTGGAGACAATTACCACGGTGAACTTGGTGACGGTAGCGAATATGCTTCCATCCAGCCGACAGAAATCACCGGCAATTTCGATCTCGCATCCGAAGAAACGATCGCAATGCTTGCTGTGGGTGGAATGCACGGCATCCTGCTCACTACCGACAACCGGGTCTTTACCTGGGGATACAATTCCCATGGCCAACTTGGCAATGGCACCCTGATCAACAGCAATCTCCCGATCGATATAACCGACAATTTTGATTTGGCATCAGGGGAAACCATAATCAAGGTCTATGCCGTCGACAACCGCTCGTTTGCGATCACATCCGAGCACAAAGTGTTCGTTTGGGGCAACAATGAAAAGGGCGAATTGGGAGACAATTCACTTTACAGCCAACAACTCCCGGAAAACATCACCGCCTATTTCGGTCTGGCCGGGGAGGAATATATCGATGATCTTGTTTTGGGCGGCATTCACTCAATGGCAGTATCCTCCGCCGGAAAGATTTTCGCCTGGGGCAACAACTATCATGGACAATTGGGCGATGGTACCGGAGTGAGGAAACTGGTTCCGACCGATATCACCCTGCAATTCGATTTCGCTGCCGGCGAACAGGTTCAGCAACTTGTCACCGCTAAGGGGGTATATGCTCACAATCTTCTCCTTACCACGACAGGAAGGCTGTTTGTCTGGGGTTTCAATCTGCACGGTCAACTTGGGAAGGGATCGACCGACGACGGTCTGGCCCCCATGGAGATAACCGCAAATTTCGCTTTGGACGAATCAGAAACGATAGTCTGGATCGGCGCGATCAACATGCGTTCCGCCGCTTTGACTTCGGAAGGACGGATCTTCAACTGGGGCTTCAACCAGAGCGGCCAACTCGCGGATGGCACCGATGAAGACAAACTGCTGCCGGAAGACATCACCGGGATGTTCTCACTTTCGGAAGGTGACGAGATCGAGTCGATCCAGATGGGTGTTCTTCATACCATCCTGACAACCACATACCAGCGGATCTTTGCCTGGGGCGAGGAACAAATCGAATCCTCGGAAAGCGAGGATCCGGCCTATATGTTGACGCCAACCGATATCGGCTCCGCCTTCTATGGATTCAACACTCTGCTTTCCGCCGATACGGCATATTATCTGGAAACCCTTGATTTGAATCAACCGACAAAATCAGGATATGTTTTTGCGGGCTGGTATCAGGACAAGGAAAGATCAATTCCGCTGACCGATCTGATCATGCCTGATAAGGATCTGATTCTTTATGCGAAGTGGATTCCCGAATAAAGCCCATCGTTAAAGAAAAAAGACGGAACGATAAATTCCGTCTTTCTTTTCGATATCATTGAAAGATGATTCGGATTGTCGCGGCTTCAGGAGTGACGCTGACGATTTCGACCGTGAAACCGAGCGCAATTCCGTTATACCATTTGTATCCGGGATAGACATCGCCGTTCAGGATGTCTCCCGGTTGGAACAGGTCGGAGTTTTCACTGTATCCGTATTTGTCGATCCCTCCGTTCATGTCGGCTTCGATAATCTTGATCAGTTTCCTGTAGGTGTCGGAATTGTTGTTGTTGAAGATGGTGTAATAAGCCAGGTTTTCGTCATAGCCATTTCCGATGGCAGCGCTGATATGATAGATTATGATTCCGGGAACGGTAAACAAAGAAGTCGGATCGTCGTCATTGAGATGGTCCGGAGTATAGTAACTGACGAGCAAATATTCGGTGAATATGGAATCCGTCCAGGTGTTTCTTATCAGCACCACGTCACCGGAAGTTTCAAATGGAGACAGGGTTACGGTCATGGAGTTCGTGGCAACTTCTGGTTCAACCCATCCCAACAGGAGTTTTGAGAAGGGATTGTGGTCACCCACGGTATTGTCCATCATGTCTGCAAGACCCAATCCGCCCGAATTGTATCTGCCTTCGGGATCATAGTCATAATAGTCGTCTAGCCCCAACATGTGTCCGGTCTCATGGATGATCGTCCTGGCATTGAGGGGTTCATCGTTTTCAAAAAAGAAATCCTTTCCGGACCAGACGAAATAATAGGGTTCGACGCCGTCATACACATCGCCTTCCCACATGTAGGTGTCCTGGTATGCCCACCAGAGGTCGGAGCCGTAGTCGTAGCTTGTCGGCGTCGTATAGATCACATAGATGCCATCGATGTATCCATCCTCATTGCTATCATATTGGGAATAATCGATGGAAGCATCATAATATGTCAACAATTCCTTGATCAGGTCGGAATCAGGATAGGTGACCTCGTCCTCGCTGTAAAGGTAGTCGTTGGTGTAGTAATCCCAGGCATAGAGTTTGTCGTATTCATCGGCATAATATGTCGACGGATGACCGGCCCTGTAGAAACCGTAAATATCGGCGCTCAGATTGAGATTGCCGTATGAACTTTGGAGATAATAGCTGTTGACGGACTCATAAGCCATCTCGGACGATGTCCCATTGAAAGCCAGGTTGATTTCCGCCAGGGTGATACCGGAAGCGCCGGCCGGATAATCAGAAAAATCAACCGCGAACACCAGCACTTTCTGGTTGCCTTCCGCAGGAATGCCGATTACATCGAGTTCATCTTGCAACAACGGATAGCCAACAGGAACGAAAGGCTCTGACAAATTTGAGGTAGTTGTCAGGGTGCTGATATACGGTTCTGTGGCGATTGTGATTGAGGATGAAGCGGAAGTGGCGGTTGTCGGCGCCGTAGTTGAAATCGTAGTCGTGGTCGTTGACTGCGAAGTCCAACTGGTGGTCGTGGTTGTCGATGTGGTCGTCGAAGATATTGTGGTGGTATCGGTTGTTTCCACAGATGAAGTGAACAGTTGGCAAGCCGACAAAACCATGGTCACAAAGACAATCAAAGCGGTTAATATTGTTTTTTTCATCTGTTCCTCCGGCATGGATGCTAGTTGAGACAATTATATCATGATTGATTTTGTTTTGACCAAGAAGATGCCATAAAACCATTCATTTCTTGAATAGCGGTTGACAGAAGATAAAAAAGTATGGGAAAATAGCGTATGGAACCAAATAGCGTCCAATTTATATGGAAAGAAGTGATGGAAATGCCCTCTGAAAAGACTCAGGAACTGATTGAAAAAGGCAGGGAGTTCATCCGTTTCGATGAACCCGATGAAGATGCGATCGAACCATCCGATCAGCAGAAAAAATTGCCACAACCCCCGCTTGTCAAAGCGAAGATGACCGATTCCCAGATCGATTTGCCGATGGATTTCAATTCGTTGGCTCTCAAGAATGACATCCTGGCATTGATCTATAAACGGATCAGTCACCGCATCTATACCGAAGAAAAAATGACCTTAAGGGAGTTGTCCTATTTACTTTGGGCGACCCAAGGCATCAAAAGCATTCGCGGCAACAACTATGTGACCATGAGGACGGTTCCCTGCGGCGGCGCCAGACATGAGTTCGAAACCTATCTTTCCGTCAAAAACGTCGAAGGTTTGACTCCGGGAATGTATCATTATCTTCCGATGACGAATCAGATCGAGTACTTATCGGAAATCAAGGAATATGGTCAAGCCGTCAACGACGCTTTGGTCGGACAGAAATGGGCCGAAAAGGCCAATGTGATCTTTTTCTGGAGCGTAGTTCCCTACCGCGCCGAATGGCGATACTCCTTTTTCGCCCACCGCATCATTTTGGTCGACATCGGTCATGTCTGCCAAAACCTCTATGTCGCCTGCGAATCTCTGGGGCTTGGCACTTGTGCCGTCGGCGCCTTTGACAGGCAAGTATGTGATCGTATGATCGGCCTTGATGGCAAGGACGAGTTCACCATTCTCTGTTCGCCTGTCGGAACGGTTCCTGAACCGGATATAGACAGGGAGCAGGCATATCAGAATTTTCTGAATGAAGGAAATCATTGAGAATAGACGTCTTCCCGGGATGGATCCGTGAAGACGTTTTTCCTGATTTTCATCCGTATCCATCCTTGAGAAACCGCTTTCTTTTTGGGCCTGATTATTATATAATAAATGAGAAGGTCAGGTGATATTTTGATTACAATCAACGGCAACAATCTTGGTCTTGACACTTTCATCAGAGTGGCCAGAAACAAGGAATTGGTCGCAATCGCCAAAGAAAACGAGGCCTTGACGAAAAAAGCCGAGAACTATGTTTCCCGGATCGTCGAGGACGAACGTCCGGTTTATGGAATCAATACCGGATTCGGGAAACTCTCGAACGTTGCGATCGAAAAATGCGAAGTCAGCAGATTGCAGAAAAATCTGTTGATGTCGCATGCCTGCGGCGTCGGCGATCCGTTCCCGGAAGAGATCGTCCGGGGCATGATGCTTTTACGGATCAACGCCCTGATCAAAGGCTATAGCGGAATCAGGATGGAAGTATTGGACAAGTTGCTGGAGATGTTGAACAAGGATGTCATTCCGGTTGTTTTTTCCCAGGGAAGTTTAGGAGCGAGCGGTGATCTAGCACCTTTATCGCATATGAGCCTTCCGCTTATCGGTCTTGGGGAAGTCTATTTCAAAGGCGAGCGCCTCGTAGCTTCTGAAGGATTGAAAATGGCGGGTATCACTCCTGTTGAACACCTGCATGCCAAGGAAGGCTTAAGTCTTATCAACGGTACCCAGGCCATGACCTCCGTCGGAGCGGTTACACTCTATGACGCCTTGAAACTGGTTGACTATTCGTCTTTGGCTCTGGCATTGTCCCTTGAAGCGCAGGAGGCGATCATCGATGCTTTCGATCATCGGGTCCATGAACTCAGGGGACAACCGGGACAGATCAGGATCGCTGCCGACATCCGCAGTTTGCTGTCTGGAAGCCGCCTGATCACCAAGGACGGAGAAAAAAGAATCCAGGACGCCTATTCCTTGCGCTGCGCTCCCCAGGTGCACGGAGCCTGTCTTGATGCCATCTTGCATGTGAAAAACATTGTCGAAACCGAGATGAACGCCGTCACCGACAATCCGATCGTCTTCGCCGATGACGATGCCGTGATCAGCGCCGGCAACTTCCATGGCGAGCCATTGGCCCTGGCTTTTGACTATCTCGCCATCGCTCTCGCCGAACTCGCGAACATATCCGAACGCAGGATCGAACGACATGTCAATTCCGCGCTTTCTTTCGGACTGCCACCCTTCCTTGTCAAAAAACCCGGAATCAATTCCGGATTCATGATCGTCCAATACAGCGCAGCTTCGCTTGTCAGTGAGAACAAAGCCTACTCGCATCCCGCCAGTGTCGACTCGATTCCTTCCTCCGCTAATCAGGAAGACCATGTCTCCATGGGTATGACCGCCGCCAGAAAGGCGAGACAGATTCTTGAGAACACCAGGAAGGTGATCGCCATGGAACTGTTCACCGCCAGTCAATCGATCGATTTCCGTAACCCGGAAAAACTTGGATTCCTGACCGCAAAAACCTACCATCTGATCCGGGCCAGCATTCCCTTCATCGAAAAGGATGTTGTGATGTATCCCTATATCCATCGGGCTGAAAAGATGCTGGTTTCGGGCGAATTCGACCAGATATTTGCGGGGGGTGAATGACAGGATGAAGGCATATGACCAGATTACCCTAGCTGATGTCTTTTCGGATCTTCCGGCATATCCAGAATTTGTTCCCGGAATCCGCAGAGCGCCAAAACGGGAGTTTTCCCTGACGGAAGCAGAAACCGGACTCGCACTCAAGAACGCATTGAGATATATTCCGGAAAAGTGGCAGGATCAGCTGGCGGAAGAATTTTTGGAAGAACTTCTGACCAGAGGAAAGATCTACGGATACCGTTTCCGACCTTTCGGAAGGATCTATGGCAAACCAATTGGGGAATATCATGCCAGGACACTTGAAGGCAAGGCCTTCCAGGTCATGATCGACAACAACCTCGATTTCGATATCGCGCTGTATCCGTATGAACTTGTGACCTACGGAGAAACCGGAAGCGTCATGCAGAACTGGATGCAATATCATCTTGTCAAAAAATATCTCGAGATCATGGAGCCCGATCAGACACTTGTGATGATGTCGGGACATCCACTGGGACTCTATCTTTCCTCCTTGACTGCTCCCCGGGTGCTGATGACCAATGGATTGATGATCGGGCAGTATGACAACCTGCATCATTTCAATCGCGCGTCTTCGCTAGGAGTGGCGAACTATGGTCAGATGACCGCCGGAGGCTGGATGTACATCGGGCCTCAGGGTATCGTCCATGGTACCTATTCGACCTTGCTGAATGCCGGTCGCGGCAAACTGGGGATTCCCGAGTCGGAAGACCTCAAGGGCAAGCTGTTCGTTTCATCGGGACTTGGAGGCATGAGCGGAGCCCAGGGCAAGGCGATCGAGATCGCCGGTGGCGTTGGCATCATCGCCGAAGTCGACTATTCCCGGATTGAAACGCGGAAGGACCAGGGCTGGGTAAGCTTGATCGTCTCAACTCCCGAGGCCGCTTTCCAGGCCGCTGAAAACGCAGTCAAAGCGGCAAAACCTTTGGCGATCGCCTTTTACGGCAATATCGTCGATCTCTTGGAATATGCGGTAGCCAATTCCCTCAAGATTGATCTTTTGTCCGACCAGACCAGTTGCCATGCCGTATATGACGGTGGCTATTGTCCGGTTGGAATCACTTTCTCGAAGCGGACAGAACTTCTGGCCGGCGACAAAGAAGCGTTCATCCAGTTGGTGGACAAAAGTCTGAAACGACATTATCAGGCCATTGCCGCTTTGATCCACAGCGGCACCTATTTCTTCGATTACGGCAACAGTTTCCTGAAGGCGATCTATGACTCGGGCATCAAGTCCATCTGCAAGAATGGCGAAAACGATCTCGACGGATTCATCTGGCCGAGTTATGTCGAGGACATCATGGGACCGCTCCTGTTCGATTTTGGCTATGGTCCTTTCCGCTGGGTATGCCTCTCCGGCCGTGACAGCGATCTGAAAAAAACCGATCAGGCCGCCATGGCGGCGATCGACAAAGACAGACGGTTCCAGGACCTTGACAATTATAACTGGATCAGGGATGCCGCCAAGAACAAGCTTGTTGTCGGAACCAAAGCCAGAATCCTGTATCAGGACGCGGCGGGAAGACTTGGGATCGCCCTAAAATTCAATCAGATGATCCGGGATGGTGAAATCGGTCCGGTGATGCTGGGAAGAGACCATCATGACACTGGAGGCACCGATTCCCCCTTCCGTGAGACCGCCAACATCAAGGACGGATCCAACATCATGGCGGAAATGGCGACGCATGTCGCCCTGGGAAATGCTGCACGCGGCATGAGCCTGGTCACCTTGCACAATGGTGGCGGCGTCGGTATCGGCAAGGTCATCAATGGTGGGTTCGGCATGGTTTTGGACGGTTCCGACAGAGTCGATTCCATCCTGAAAACAGCCATGACTTTCGATGTGATGGCCGGCGTCTCGAGACGGGCCTGGGCAAGAAACGAGAACGCCATGTCAACAGCGGCAAAGTTTAACCTTGAGCATATCGATTCCATGATTACCATGCCTTATCTGACCGATGAAAAGAAAATTTCATCCCTGGTCGGGAAGCATTACCTGAAAGGGGGGAAATGAGATGCAAAGAATTGTCGAAGCCGTACCCAATTTCAGCGAAGGCAGGGACAAGGAAAAAATCGCCAGGATCATCAAGGTGTTCGCTAGTCATCCGGAAGTGAAACTGCTCAGTTATGAACCAGATGCCGATTACAACCGCACCGTCGTGACCTTGCTAGGCGAGCCGGAACCTTTGGAAAAGGCGCTTACAGATCTTGTCGGTGTCTGTGTCCGGGAAATCGATCTCAATCATCACTCGGGCCAACATCCGCGGATGGGTGCCGTTGACGTCATCCCTTTCATTCCGATCGAAGGCGTGACGATGGCCGATTGCATCGGCTATGCCAAGTCGCTAGCCAAAATTGTTCAGGATCAGTTCGACGTTCCCGTCTTTCTCTATGCCGAGGCGGCGACTTCCGAAGCCAGAATCCTGTTACCGGATATCCGCAAGGGCGAATTCGAAGGCATGAAGGAAAAGATCAAGGATCCCCTTTGGCATCCCGATTATGGCCGTCCCGAAATCCATCCGACTTTCGGCGTGGTGGCGATCGGCGCCAGAGCGCCGCTAATCGCCTACAATATCGATCTAGCCTCCAAAGACGAGAAGATCGCCGGTAATATCGCCAAGGCGATCCGAAAATCTTCGGGCGGCTTCCAGTATATCCAGTCCGGACCCGCCCATCTTGAAAAGCGCGGGCATGTCCAGGTGACGATGAACATCCTCGACTACAAGAAGAATCCGATCTATCGCATTTTTGAGACCGTGCGGATGGAAGCGAAAAGATATCATGTCGAGATCACGGGCGCGGAGATTGTCGGCTTGTTGCCAAGAGACGCGCTCGTAAAATCACTCGAGTATTATTTCAATGTGCATGACGAAGCTTCCTCAGTCAAGGATCTTGACTTTGAAACCCTGGTCGAAAAGGCGAGACAATATCTCCTTTTCCGTGATTTTGACAAATTCAAGATCATCGAATCATATCTGTGAAGGAAGATGAAGATGAAAGCCGATCTGATTGTTAGAAACATCGGATTGCTGTACACATCTGAACAAAAACCACCGGTTCATGGAAGCCTGATGCCAGACATATCGGTCATAAGTGAAGCCTTCATCGCCGTGAAAGACGGCCTGTTTCTCGAAATCGGGTCTGGCGATGGCGCGGATCTGCAAGACGACAACACCAAGATCTTCGATGCCGAAGGCATGATTGTCCTGCCAGGACTCATCGATTCCCATACGCATCTCGTTTTCGGTGGTTCAAGAGAGCACGAATTCGCCATGAAACTCCAAGGCGTTCATTACTTGGATATTCTGCAATCCGGAGGCGGAATCCTTGAAACAGTCTCTATAACCAGAACGTCAAGTTTTGATGATTTATATAACCAAGCCAGAGAATCCCTTGATGAGATGCTTCGCTTTGGCGTCACTGCCATCGAAGCCAAATCCGGTTACGGATTGGATTTGGAGACGGAAATCAAACAATTGCAAGTGATCAAGAAACTGCAACAGACCCATCCTGTGGAATTGTTTCCGACCTATCTCGGGGCCCATGCCCTGCCCAAGGAATATCAGGACGACAAGCCTGGCTTTATCGCCAAGGTGATTCAGGACATGGAAGAGATCAAACGTCAGAATCTTGCTTCCTTTGTGGATGTCTTCTGCGAGAAGGGCGTATTTGAACTTGAGGACACGAGAACCATCCTCGAAGCCGCCAAAACATTGGGAATGATTCCCAGAATCCATGCGGATGAAATGCATCCGCTCGGAGGAACCGAACTGGGAATCGCTTACCACGCTGCCAGCGTCGACCACCTCATGGCGGTAACGACGTCCGGAATGGAAATGTTGGGGAAATCCGATACGATCGCCACCCTGCTACCGGGGACTTCATTCTTTCTGAATCATGACTATGCGAAGGCCAGGGAATTGATCGCCTACGATGCTGCCGTCGCCATTGCGAGCGATTTCAATCCCGGATCATCACCTTCGGAGAATTTTCAACTGACCATGCAACTCGCCGGCAACAAACTCCGGATGACGCCTGAGGAAATCCTGACGGCTTCCACCATCAATCCTGCATATGGTCTCATGGCTTCCTCAAGAATCGGCAGCATCCAAAAGGGCAAGCAAGCGGATTTTGTCATCATGAAAGCCAAAAATCTGGCTTACGTGATCTATCATTTCGGCATCAACCATGCCAGGCATGTGTTCAAAAAGGGAGTTCCGGTCGTGATCGACCGGACGATCCAGAAAAAGGAGTGATATCATGATTCTTTCAGAAATGGGTCTTGTTCAGTTTGTCAACGAAGTCGATTCCAAATCTCCGGCGCCAGGTGGCGGCTCGGTGAGCGCCCTTGCCGGGGCGCTGGGGGCTGCTTTGTTCCGGATGGTGGGACATCTCTCGATCGGCAAGAAAAAATATGAAGCCTTGGATGATCAGGCCAAAGGCCAGTTCACATCCGTATTCATCAGGATGGAAGCCCTCAAGACTGATCTGCTGACCCTGATTGACAAGGATACGGAAGCCTTCAATCATGTCATGGACGCCTTCAGGATGCCCAAGGAGACAGAAGTGGAAAAGGTGGTTCGCGATGCCAATATACAGGTCGCTACCATCGAAGCGATCGAAATACCCTTCCAAGTGGCGCAAAAGGCCTATTCCGCCCTGGAGGAGGCATCGCCAGTGATCAAGTACGGCAATCCGAACACGCTTTCCGACGTCGGCGTCGCCGTAATGATGTTTGGTTCCGCGATTGAGGGAGCGGTTCTGAATATCAGAATCAACCTCTCCGGACTGAAAGACAGGGATTTGGCCCTGAAGTTCCAGAAAGAGTCCGAGGACATCCTGGATAAAGCCATGACTATCAAGCGGGTGATTCTGGAAAGCATCCATGAATCCCTGAAACTCAAATAAGGAAAGGATGGTTACCATGCAACTATTCATCGATACGGCAAATATCGAAGATATCCGTACCGCGGGCACTTGGGGAATTGTCTCCGGTGTCACCACAAACCCGTCCCTGATAGCGAAAGAAGGTCGGCAACTGGGCGATGTGATCAAAGAGATCACCGCGATCATCGACGGACCGATCAGCGCCGAAGTCGCCGAGGCTTCCGCCGAACAGATGGTTTCGGAGGCCTTCACTTACGCCAGAATGCATCCGAATATCGTCATCAAGGTGCCGATGACGTTCGAAGGCATCAAGGCGACCAAGATCCTCAACGCGAATCGGATCAAAACCAATGTCACCCTCGTGTTTTCCGTGCCTCAGGCCCTGATGGCGGCCAAAGCAGGCGCCACCTATGTCTCTCCCTTCATGGGACGGCTTGACGACTATGACAAGAGTGACCATTCCGGTTACGAACTGTTGGAAGACATCAGGCTCGCCTTCGACAACTATGACATTGAAACCAAGATCATCGCCGCCTCGATCCGGCATCCGTTACACGTTACCCAGGCCGCACTGGCCGGAGCGGATGTCGCCACGATACCTTACAAGGTATTCATGGAAATGATCGAGCATCCCCTGACGACAAAAGGATTGGAAATCTTCCGCGAAGCCGCAAAAAAATGAGATGGGAAACCATCTTTTTTTTTGTGAGCTTTTCATGAGTCTTTATTTGATATGGTGCTTATTCCTTGACATATGACACCCTGTCATATAGAATGAATACAGTTTTCAAAAAAAGGATGAATGATCATGCCATCCCAAACTTTTCATAATCTGCCCGCGGATAAACGGGAACGGATCCTGGCTGCGGCCAAGAAGGAATTCTCCCAGACTTCTTTCAATGATGCCTCCATCAACCAAATCATCAAGGACGCCGGAATCTCACGGGGAAGTTTTTACATGTACTTTTCCGACAAATATGATCTGGTGTCGGTACTTGTCGATGATTTCCGGACACAGTTCTTTGTCTTCATGCAGGATTTGGCAAGCCAATGCAAGGGCGACTTGAGACCCATGGTACTGGGACTCAACGATTTTATCGGGAAAGCCGCCAAGGATAAAACGAACCGCGGTTTCGTCAGGAATTTCCTGATCTATTCAGGATCGGCAAGGCAAGGCGACGAAACGCCCGAAAGGGTCAACCGGCTCTATAAGCGATTCATTGCCCGCTTCATCGAGACGATCGATACCTCCAGGTTCAAAAATAGCAAACCTGATTTTGTGACCAAAGTTGTGGAAATCAGTCTTGCGGCCATGCATGAAGTCTTGAGACAGACCATGGCAAGTGATCTGTCGATGGAAGCATCGCGTGACCAGCTGGAACAATTCATGGATATCATCGAACACGGATTTTTGAGAAAAGAGGAATGACAATGTTAAAACTCATCGGCATCAGCAAAAGCTATACATCGGGGACTTTCACCCAGAAGGCCCTCGATGACATCAACCTGGATTTCCGCAAGAATGAATTCGTTACCGTGCTTGGCCCTTCCGGCTGCGGCAAGACGACCCTGCTCAATATTGTCGGCGGGCTTGACCACTATGACACTGGCGATCTGATCATCAGCGGCAAGTCGACAAAGGACTTCACCGATCAGGAATGGGATATGTACCGCAACAACTCGATCGGGTTCATTTTCCAAAGCCATAACCTGATTCCCCATCTGTCGGTGCTGCAAAACGTTGAGATGGGTCTGACCCTGAGCGGCGTCTCCGCCTCTGAACGCAAAGAGAGGGCCACCGCCCTCCTGAAAGAGGTTGGACTCGAAGATCACATCCATAAGCGACCCAACCAGCTGTCCGGTGGGCAATCGCAGCGTGTGGCGATTGCAAGAGCCTTGGCCAACAATCCCGACGTGGTTCTTGCGGACGAACCGACCGGCTCACTGGATTCGGTTACGAGCGTCCAGATTCTTGATCTGATCAAGAAGATCGCTGAAGACAAACTCGTCATCATGGTCACGCACAATTCGGAAATGGCCTACAAATATTCGTCCCGGATCATCAAACTCAAGGACGGCAGGGTAACCGATGATTCCCACCCGGTCTTGGAACCGAAGGAGATGAAACAGGAGTTTTCCCTCAAGAAAACGGCGATGAATTTCATGACTGCCGTCGTCTCCTCGATCAACAACATCCGGACGAAACTCGGCCGGACCCTGCTCACAGCCTTTGCCGGCAGCATCGGCATCATCGGTATCGCCCTGATCCTGTCGCTTTCCAACGGCCTTGACAAGGAGATAGCCGCCTTTGAAAGGGACACCCTCGGAGGTTATCCGGTATCGATCACCAACCAAAGGCTGGACTACGAGAAAATGCGGAACTATGACACCGGAACCATGGAGGCATATCCGGACACGAATTATGCCACCGCCTTTGACGAATCGCGTTTCAGTACGTTCTTCCTGCCGAACACGATCACCGAAGATTATGTCAACTATGTCGAGGATTATGTCAACAATATCAACCCCGATGGCATCTCCGGCGTCAAATACGCCCACAACATCAATATGTCCTTATTGAGATATGACACCATGGATTCGACCTACAACCAGATCTACAAGGAAACGGTTGATCAAACCGGCACCAACCCCGGCACAGTGCTCGGCTTTGTATCCCGCTTCTTCACCCTTCTTCCTGAAGGCAGGGTCCTGTCCGAAAACTACGATCTAATCTCCGGTGAATTCCCCGTCAACGATCCTGACAACGCCCATTTCCAGGTGGTGTTGGTCGTCGACGAGTACAACCGTATCTATACCAGCACGTTAACTAAACTTGGATTCGACACCACGACCCAGACCGAGTTTCCTTTCTCCGACATTGTCGGTAAGGAGTTCAAACTTTATGTAGGCACCTATGATCCCCTGACAAGCGATGTCAGTAACACGATCGACATCCAGATTTCCGGTATCATCCGGATGCGAAGCGGATCCAATGTCACCCTGCTCTATAACGGACTCGGCTACGACACCACCCTCCTCAACTACATCGAGACCACTTATCCAGACGAGATCGGAGCCATCAACAGCATCTACATCTATCCTGAAAGTTTCGATGACAAGGAAGCGCTCAAGACCTATCTGGACGCCTACAACGACCAATTCGGTTCCAACGACCTGTTGAAGATCGAATACGTCGACCAGGCCGCCCTGTTCACCTCGATGGTTAAAGGCGTGATCGACACGATCTCGATCGTGCTCATCGCCTTCGCGGCGATATCGCTAGTCGTCTCCTCGATCATGATCGCGATCATAACCTACATCTCGGTTCTCGAAAGGATCAAGGAAATCGGCGTCTTGCGGGCCCTCGGTGCCAGAAAGAAGGATATCTCCCGGGTCTTCAACACGGAAAACATGCTCATCGGCTTCGCCGCGGGAATCGTCGGCATCGGATCGGCATTGCTGCTCATCCTGCCGATCAACAAGATCATCGAGAATCTGGCGGGCATGGCCAACATCGCCAAACTCTCGCCTCTTCATGCCCTATTCCTGATCGCCATCAGCATCGTTCTCGCTTTCGTGGCCGGGTTGATACCCGCCAGAATCGCTTCCAAGAAAGATCCGGTTGTCGCCCTCAGGACCGAATAAAAGGAACAAGCCAGCCTATGCTGGCTTTTTCTTCTGTCCGGACATTTACCCGAGAATTAATCCTGAAAACAATATCATGTATACATCCATATGCTTGTATGATATAATACTTAATAATGCTTTAAGACAAGTGAGGAAAAAATGAAA
>Ga0172375_10004693_pt1 | contig 20049 bp, 16 predicted proteins | sample LakKiv1m_FD_114537 | JGI IMG/M metagenome (GOLD analysis project Ga0172375, IMG submission 114537) | Freshwater microbial communities from Kabuno Bay, South-Kivu, Congo - kab_092012_11.1m | ecosystem: Environmental > Aquatic > Freshwater > Lake | place: Democratic Republic of the Congo...
CGTCTATTCTATCCCGGGGGACGGCGGGATGTAGTAGACGAAGATGGAATCGCCGGCGCGCCAGGCGAGCGGGTATCCTCCGTCGATAATCCACTTGTAGGTGAGTTTCCCCTGCGGATTGTCCTGATACAGACTTTCCTGCCAGAAGGTGGCCGAGACCGCGTGCCAGCCGGAGCGGCGTCCCCAGTCGGCGTACCACTCCACGTACCTGTCACCGAGATAGTATTTCGGATCGGCGCCGCCGAAATAGGCCGTACGGATCTTGTCGATCGACGGATGGTCGATAATGTCGGCATATTTGTCGCAGACGCCCGCATCGGCCGTCCCGGACTTGCAATCGTTGAATTCCGAGACGAACGTCGCGAGCCGTTTCATATCCTGTCCCCAGTCGTAGTTGGAGTCGGTCGCGATTTCGTATCCGTTTTTTGAACCGCCTGCGGCCTCGTTGAAGTAGGAAAGATAGGACGGGTAGGCAAGGATGGGTATGAGAAATATCCAGAAGGAGAGTGCGCCGAGCGCGGTTCGGGAGGCATGTTCGCCGTGGAATCCCCTGTGGCGGATGAAGTCAAAGACCGTCTTGGTGACGAGGACGTACAGGAGTGGCAGGATCGGGAAGAGGTGTCGGAACCCGATATTGAGGTTTCCGGTGACGCTTATGTACGCGTAGAAGGCGACGAAACCGAACATCGCGTACTGGGTGACGTGACTCTGCACGGAGTGCGAGACGACGGTATGCCATGCGCGGACGGATTTCCCGCGGAACGCCTTGCCGATCCGGATGGCGGTGTAGACCGCTCCGAAAACGAGGAGGAAGAGGAACGGGAGTGTTTCCTTGAGCGTGAAGACGGTCGGGAAATACCACGGGTTGGCATCGGTGGTCACCGTACCGAGGAAATAGTGGGTATTCCCTCCGGCGACGCGCGAGAATACCTTGAAGAAACCGAGGAGGTACTGGGCGAACGGCCTGGTTATCACCGGTCCGGAAAGGGCTGTCACGGTGTCGATGGCGAATCTGGCAGGGGCGTTGTCCTGAGGGAAGAACGCCTTTGCCGTTTCGATCATCTTGACGCCGGGCTCGTTCAGTATGTTGAGGGAATAGACGGTCCAGACGAGGCTGAAACAGACGAGGGTCGCGCCGACGTACTTGAGACCGTAGGCGAAAATCTGTCTTGCGGCGAACCCCATTCGCGAGACTCGGACCGTATCGGATTTGGGTTTCGTAAGGGCGTAGGCGAGTATGATGACGGCAAAATACGGGAAGAGGAGTACGGCCGAGAATTTCGTGAGCTGCGCGATACCGAGGACCGCTCCGAAGAGGACCGTGTTTTTCGTGTCAGGCTTCCGGAGGAATCTGACGAAGGAGATGATCGCGAAGAAAATGGCTCCCGCGATACCGAGGTCGGTCGTGACGTAGTGTCCGTGGGCGATGATGTTCGGATCGGAAACGTAGAGGAGGAGCGCGAAGAGTCCCGCGACCGTGCCGACAAACCGTTTGGTGAAGAGATAGATGACGAGTCCGAGTAGGGCCGCGACGAGGATGATCGGGAATCGGGCCCAGAACGTGACCCGTTCCGCGTCGTTTCCGTGGATGAATTTGTCGCCGATGGTCCACTGTTCGTTTACGCCGTTCTGCCAGAGCGTCGAATCGGTCGGGAAAGAGAGGTTCATGAACAGAAGCGGGATGCCGGCAAGATCCTTGAGGAGCGGAGGGTGCTCGGGATTGAGATTCATGTCCCCGTAGCGGACATAGGAATAGGCGGAAGGGATATGCGCTTTCTCGTCGAACGTCGTCGCTTCCTGCCAGGCGAGGGAGAGGGAGAGGAGAAAGAATGCTCCGAGCATGAGCGTGACAAGGAGTCGGGCGTGTTTTTTGAGGAGGTCCATAAGCAGATAACAGATAACAGATAACAGATAACAGATAACAGATAACAGGGAACAGGGAACAGGGAACAGATAGCAGATAGCAGACAGCAGACAGCAGGGAACAGGGAACAGGGAGCGGAGAACAGGGAACAGATGATGATGAACGATCCCGTTTCTTGTCGACTGTTCATTGTTATCTGTTTCTGATTTTTTATGGGATTATTATGGCGGTGAAATCCGACCCGAATCCTGGATGAAGGTCGATACGGGATTCGTAGGCGCTCGGTATCCGTTGCCGTATGTTTTCGAAGATCCGCGGATCGTAACGCTGCATGACGATGGCAGCCGGACTCCTGATGACGGTATCCTGGCTGACATATTCGAGATTTTCCGTCCGTCCGTCGGTCAGGAAGACGATCGGCCGGACGGCGATGAAGGAATCCGGAACGACGTATTTGTTGGTCTCTTTCGGAAGCGAGACGAGATAGGTCGCCATGTTCCGGTAGTTCTCGTTGAACGAGGCGTGCTGGTCCGGTTTGTTCCGGTAAAAGACGAAGTATTTGATGATGTTCCAGGTGGCGGAAGTTCCCAGTATGAGTACGAGCGAGACCGCGAGTGCGATCCCGGTCCCGCCTTTCGCCCGTGAGAGCCTCTTGAAGAGGAAGAGAAGCGGGATGGTCGCGAAGAGGAGAACGAACGGCTGGGTTCCGATGGAGCGGAGCGCGTGCGGAAGACCTTCGTTTGTCAGGAATTCCGGCGCGAGCATGGAGAAGAATCCCGCGAACAGGAACGCGTGTACGCCGAGCTCGGTGTCAGGCCGTTTGGTACGGAACCGTGTCCGCAGGAGCCGGAAAAACATGCCGAGGGAGAAGAGCAGCCCGGCGAGGAAGCAGGTTCCGACGATCGGATCGAGTACCGGGTACGGCGGATAATTGTGTCGCCAATTCTGGTCTCCGACGAAATTGTATTTGATGAGCGAAAGGCTGATGGTTTTCGCGAGAGTTCCCCAGAAGTTTCCCTGGTTGATTGCCGGTTCGAGGATGGACACGGAATCGGACCGGGAGGAGAATATCTCCGGATGGGCGACGAATTCGTAGAACATCGGGGCCGCGGTGAGCGTCGCGGAGAAGATGAAAACGAGCGCATGCTTCCAGAAACGCTTCAGGAAGGATTCGTACGAAAGGAAGAGGAACGGCAGCAGAAGGATCAGGATGAGCGGCGCGAGCCGGAAGGCGGTATAGGTGTTGAGTCCCGCTCCGAAAAAGAGCCCGGAAAGGATGAATGGAAGAAGCCGCTCCCTGCGCAGGCCGCGAAAAAAGAAGAAGAACGAGAACGAGAGGATGAACGGCACCATAATCGCCCGGAATCCGATGCGGGAGAAGTTGATCGCCCAGTACGAGGTCGCCGTGAGATAGGCCGCGATGAGGGCCGCGTACCGGCTTCGGAAGAGTTCCCAGGCGAGCAGTCCGACGCCGAGGATGGCGAGCGTGCCGAATATCGCGGAAGGAAGTTTGAGCGCGGTCATGTTCGAGCCGAAGGCCTTGATCGAGAGTGCCTGGATGTTTATGAAAAGTCCTTCGCGTCCCTGATTGTCCGGATAGAAGATCTGATAGTCGCCGGTCCGGTTCGCGTCGAGCGCGTTCGTGCCGTTCATCGCCTCGTCGGGATAGAGTCCCGACGGGAGGGATTCTATGTCGTAGAACCGCAGGCCGAATCCGATGACGGTTATGAGGAGAAGGATCGACCAGAAAACCGCACGCGAGCGAAGGAATGCGCCCTTCATAATTTTTTCTTTCAGGTTTGTTGTGGTAAAATTATAGCACAAAGGAAGGATATCTCATCGGGTTTCGAGACTTGCCCTTCCCGTCATTCTCGTCGAAAACATATTCGGAATTTCCTATGTCGCAAGAAACCAAAGGAGGGTCGGATTCCGTTCCGAGGAAAGGGGATTGGTCCGGATTTTACGGGGGATCCGAGGAGAACAGGCGAAACGCCGGGAAGCTGGTCGATGCCATGTTTCCCGAGGGAGGAAAGAAGACGTTTCTGAGCGAGGAAAACGTCGCCGCCGCGATCAGGCTGAAAGTGCTCCGTTCTACGGTCGAAAAGCTGCGGGAGGATATAAGACAAAAGGAAAGTCTGAAGGAGGCCGGTCCCGAAACCCCGGATCTCGACAAAACCATAGAGAGACTGGGAAGGGAGCTCCGGAAAACGAAGAGGGAGCGGGATCGGATCGCGTATTCCCTGAACGAGGTCCGCGCGAAGGCTTCCGAATCGCTTGCCGAAGCGGATACCGGCTTGGAGGAGTTGAAAAAAAACCAGGATTTCGAGACGGATCCGGAGTATCGGAAGAAGGTCCGCGAACGGTTTCTCGTGGAAAACACGATACGGGAACTGAACGATATCATCGGGGAGAACGGAAAGAGAAACGATGCCGCGAAACCTCTCGAGGTCCCCGTGACCACTGATACGTCCGAAAAGGAAAAAACTGAAGCGCCCGTAGAGATTATCGCTCCCGCTCCGGAAGAGGTCGCTTCGCCGATCCCGGAAAGCGGACCGAAACCCGAAACGGCCGAGTCGGTTCCTTCGGTTCCGGTGGTGGAAGCTGACGCATCGGGAAAGCGGGAGGCGTCCCTTCGGAACGAACTGGAGCTGGAGGAAAGCGTCATACGGGAGAAAAGAAAAGAAAAGAAAGAGCTGGAACGGCGATTGGAAGAACTGAACGGTTCGAAAGGGGACCTTGGTAAGGCGGAGGGAATCCTGACCGGCGCGAAGTCGATCGGTCCGACCCGTGAAAAGATACGGAAGGAATTGTCGGAAAAAATAAAACTGGTCGACGAGCACATAAAGACGACGGAGGAAGAGATGACCGTCACAAAAAAAAGATTGGATCGGTTGATCGGCGGATCCGAAACGGCTCCCCGAACTGCCGAATCCGATGAAAGCGAAAGTCGGGCGCCTTCGGAACAGGCTGTCGAATCCGGGAACGACGGGACGGATATCGTGACCGTGGAGCCGGAAGCCGCTATCGGTTCCGGCGACGGAAAGGGTGTCGAGGCTCATGAGCCGGAGCCCGAGGGAAGGATAGTGATCTTCAATTCCGATGCCGAGCCGGATTCTTCCCCTGAGCCGGAAAAACCGGAAGTCGCCGAGCCGCCCGTCTCGAAAGAGGCGGAACCTGAAGCGTCTGTGACCGTAACCGAAGCGAAGCCGGGGACCGAGGCGGTTCCGGAAAAAGAAAAGACTGGAGTTCCGGCCTCGGACAAGGAGCCTGCCCCGATTTCGGAAGCCGCGAGGGAGCGGTTCAAATCCCTCGGGATCTGGGAAAAGGAGCTCTCCTCATTCGATTTCTCCGGACTTTCCCAGGGCCAGCAGGTGTTCGTTGCGGAGATGCTCCGACAGACCGCCGTGAGGAACGTCGAGGACAGGGCGCAGGAAAAGGCGAAAGAGGGTCTTTCGATCTTCAGGAGCTTCCGTCTTGCCAAAGCCCGGAAAGAGTTCGCGAACGGGATCGGAAACGGGGGCGTCGGGGAATACGGCGATGAGCTCCGGCAGTTGATCGAGGGAGCGAGGATGAGCGGTTTGGACATGGAGGAAAAAGATGGGAAATTCGATATACGGTTTTTTTCGCCGACGGAAAGCATGGGGAGCGACGAGTCCCTGAAAAAATGGTCGGAAGAATTCAACGAGGCAGCGAGCCGGTTTTCGAAGATTCCTTTCGAATGGTCGTACGGGGAGGCCACCGAGGAACAGCGGAAGACGTACGAGGACGGGAAGAAGGTCTTTGAGGAGGCCCGTGACCGGATGGAGAAGGCCATGTTTTCGCCTGATCGCGGGGAGAGTGCGAAAGAATATGCGGGTCTGACGAAGGAATACGGGGCCGTACGGGCCGCTGAAAATCATGTCAGGCTGGTACAGCATATCCAGGCGCATCCGGAAGTCGGGGAATATCTCGAAACCCTGAAACATCAGAGTGTTATCGGCGCGTTTTTCCGGACGACCGCCGTGGAGCGGGGTGGATATTTCGCCGCCGGCGTCGCCGGCCGAGTGGCGCTCGCCGGCCTGTTCGGTTGGGTCGCGGCTCCGGTCGTCGCCGCCGGCATGGGGGCGTTCACCTCGCGGCGTCGGGCGAAGGACTCGTTGCGGGAGCAGGATAGGAAGGCGAGGCGCGGCGAGAGTTCCGAAGGGAAGTCGGCCGGTACCGCGCGCGCGTTCGTGAAGGCTTCCATTCAGGAGGATCCGTCCGGAAAGACGAAGAAGATGGGACTGGTCGAAAAGCTTGATTTCCTGTCCGGGAAGATTGCGGAAATTCCGGAGGCTGACGCGGAGGAAAAGGAGAGGGAACTGAAAAGTCTTCATGCCCGCATCTCGTATACCAGGAGGAAGCTTGAGTCGGGATTGGTGGATTTCGGATCCGGAAAGGAGGCTATCCGGAGTCAGGTATTGCTTGCCGAGTCTCTTGCGAAGGCCGAGATGACGCTTGGGCTGTATGATGGGAAAAACGAAGAGCTTGAGAAGCGGTTGGATACGCTGCTTGGAAACCGGGAGGAGGCGGTCGATTCGGCGCGGCGCGGATATGTCCTGAAGGAAACCCTGAAGGGGGCGGCGATTTCCGGCGTTATCTCGCTTGCCGGTTCGGCCACGGCGCATGCGGCGTCGGAATGGTTCTCGCACAATCCGGGTCCAACCTCGGCGATTGCTCCGAGCGGAACCGGTGCGGCGAGGGAAGCGGTTGCCGATGCGGCGGCCGGGAAGGGTGTGAAAGCCGTCGAGGCGGCGGGGAAGGCATATTCCGAAACGGCGGGAAGGGGAGATGGCGTGACGAATCTTGCGCGTCGTGCGTTCGCGGAGTATTCCGGAAACCGTACGGACCTTGCCGACCTCAAGCCCGAGCAGAAAGTCTATATCGAGGACTATCTTCAGAAGCACATCGCGCATTCCGGAGCACTGCATCCCGGAGATAGGGTCGAATTCCCGCGCGACCTGATGGACGAGGCGATCGGAAAGGCTCGCGGACTCAGCCAGGCGCAGGTTGACAACCTTCATAAGTATTCCGAGCGGGTCGCCGAATTCCGGACCGGAACCCCGTCTGCCGCGGAACATGTCGGTACGCCCTTCGGGGAATCCGTCCGATCCGTCGCTTCGGGCGCGGAAGTATCGGCCGGAGATGTGTCGGTTTCGATGAATATCACCGAACAGCTTCCACCTTCGGGGTCGGTTCGGATCGATATGAACGAGGCGCTCCCGTGGGAACCGGATGTCAGGGAATGGACCCCGGGTTATGATGACGGGAAGATACTCTATCCGACGCTCGACAAGGCTCCGGAAAGTGTCATTCGTTCCATGGCCGGGAATAGGGAGGCTATCGAATTTCTTTCCGGTGATACCAGGCGTCTTATGCCGTTCCAGGAAACCATGCGGACGCTTTCGGGTGATCTGTTTCCTTCCGGAACCGGCGGCATGGACAAACGAATGTTCCTGGAAGTCGGTGGAAGAAGCTCGAAGGATGTTTTCAAGGCATGCTTCCTGTCGGTCGATGATCCGTCGCGTGGCGCGGAGTTCGGAATGGATGCCGATGAGGCCGGCCGACTTGGGAAATTCCTTCTCGCCGCCAATGACCGGTACGGGATCAGCCCGAGACCGGACGGATCCGAGACGTTCCGCGAATATCTCGAACGGGTTTCGATCGTCATGGTCGGGAGACTCGACAGGGCGTCGGCGCTTCGCGACGTGCGCGTGAGCGATGACCGGTTGCATGCGTTCGCCGGAGCGTTCGCGGCGAAACGGTAGGGTTCGGCGGTTTTCATAATTGGTTAGCGAATGAACGGTATGCCGCAGGATATGAATATTCCGGAGGGGAAAATCGTCGAGGGAGGAGGGTATCGGGAGTCCGGGCCGCAGGTTCCGGAGCAGGTAACGGTCGGCCCGTTGCCCGAGAGCGGGGTCGAATCGTCAAAGGAGCGCGCCGGCGAAAAATATTCGGAGATTCTCTCGAGGATTCCGACGCAGGCGACGGCTTCTCCGGCAATCGCGACGGAGGAGGTCGAGCTTGACGCGAAATCGGTGTACAATGAGACGGATGAGGAGGCGCGGGTCACAAAGCTCCTTTCGCTCGTCGAGACGAAGGGGGCGGAGTATGCGGTCCGGGTCGCGCGGCATCTGAACGACTACTACGTCCTTGACCGGATGCATGACGAGCTTGCCGGCCGATTCTATGAGGCGCTCGTGACGAAGGGGGTGATCCGCGACGAGTAGCTCGCGGGCGAAAGAAACACGGAAACGGACAAAAAGAAAAAGTATGGGTTCCACGTTCATATTCGATCTCAATACGCTTCTCATTCCGCTCTCGATCGTTTCGGGTCTTTTCGCGTTGGTGACGGGCGCGCTGATCGTGGCGAGGAGTTTTTTCCGGTTCCGGGCGCAGGTGAACCAGTCGATCGCGATGGATGTCGAGCTTGTCCGCGTGACGAAAAAAACGGAGCGTCCCGGAGAGCAGAAATCGGCCGAGGCATGGAAGGAGGAAGTGCTCGTCATGGAAAAGCTTCTCGAGGCCATGGCGTCGTTCCGCCGAACCGCGAATCCGATCAGGCGCTTCTTTTATGAGCCGCCGACCATCGTGTTCGAGATATCGAATCCGGCGGGAAGCGAGGAAATCCTGTTTTTCATCTCGATGCCGAAACGGTTCCGCGACGGGATCGAGAAGCAGATCCACAGCTTTTTCCCGGACGCGGTCATCGAGAAGGCGTCCGATTACACGATCTTCACTCCCGGAAGCGCGACGGCCGTCTCGGAACTCGAACTTCGGAAGACGTTCGCGCTCCCGCTTCGGACCTACAGGATGATGGGAACCGATTCCCTCGATGAGATCGCGACGGCGATGAGCAAGATGGATACCGAGGAGGAGGGCGCGGTGATACAGCTCGTTCTGGCTCCCACCGACGGGAGCGCGTGGCGGAAACAGGGCAAGGAGATCGCACAGCGGATGCAGCAGGGAAAGCGTCTCAAGCAGGCGGTCGAGAGCCCTCTCTCCTCGCATACGGCGTTCGCGAAAAGCGTCGGCAAGGCGGTGATGACGGAAGCGTCGTCTTCCGCCGCATCCGGCCTGACGTCCTCGCGGGAGCAGAAACCGGAGGATAAGACCGTCGCGCTCACGCCGGAAGAACAGGAACTCGTGAAGGCGATCGAGACCAAGGCTGGTCAGCCGGCGTTCCGGGTGAATATCCGCCTGCTCACTTCGGCGAAAAGTTGGTCCCGGGCGGAACAGCTCCTTTCCCACATGGAGAACGCGTTCACACAATTCGAATATACCGAAGTGAACTCGCTCCGCGTGAAGAGGCGGGTGAAAAGCAAGCAGGCGGCGTTCGACTACATTTTCCGGAATTTCGATCCGGAAAGCGCCGTACTCCTGTCCGCCGAGGAGGTGGCCACGATCTTCCATTTCCCGATCTCGGTGACCGAAACCCCGAAGATCAAGTGGCTCAAGGCCGGCGCCGCCGCACCGCCGATCAATATTCCCAAGGAGGGGCTTCCGATGGGATACAACGACTATCGCGGCGTCCGGACGGATATCCGCCTTACCGATGACGACCGTCGCCGACATCTGTATGTCATCGGTCAGACGGGAACCGGAAAGTCGTATTTCATCGAAGGGCTCGCGAAGTGGGATGCCCGCTCGGGGCACGGATTCTGTTTCATCGATCCGCACGGGGACGCGATCGAGAACATTCTCGCGAGCATACCGCGCGAGCGGGCGGACGACGTCATCGTTTTCGACCCGTCCGACACGGCCCGACCGATCGGACTCAACATGCTCGAGTTCGACCCGAAGCATCCGGAACAGAAAACGTTCGTCATCAACGAGATGATCGGTATCTTCGATCAGCTCTACGATCTCAAATCGACCGGCGGTCCGATGTTCGAGCAGTACATGCGAAACGCGATGCTTCTCATCATGGAGCACCCCGAGAGCGGGTCGACCCTGATGGAAATCTCGCGGGTGCTCGCCGACGAGGAATTCCGTCGGATGAAGCTCGCCCACTGCACGAATCCGATCGTCCGGGATTTCTGGACCAAGGAGGCCGAAAAGGCCGGCGGCGACGCGGCGCTCGCGAACATGGTGCCGTATATCACCTCGAAGCTTACCACGTTCATCTCCAACGACATCATGCGGCCGATCATTTCCCAGCAGGTGTCGGGTATCGATTTCCGCGGCATCATGGACGAGGGGAAGATACTCCTCGTGAATCTCTCGAAGGGGAAGATAGGGGAGATAAACGCTCGGCTCCTCGGCATGGTCATCGTCGGAAAACTTCTCATGGCGGCGCTTTCCCGCGTCGATACGCCGGAAGACGAACGGAAGGATTTCTACCTGTATATGGACGAATTCCAGAACGTGACGACGAACTCGATCGCGCAGATCCTTTCCGAAGCGCGCAAATACCGGCTCGATCTCATCATCGTGCACCAGTTCATCGGCCAGCTCAAGGAGGAGATTTCCAAGGCGGTGTTCGGAAACGTCGGTTCGATGGTCGCGCTTCGTGTCGGACCGGAGGACGCCGAATTCCTCGAGAAACAGTTCGCGCCGGTCTTCACCGCGAACGATCTCATGAACGTGGACAATCGGCAGGGATTCGCGAGGCTTCTCATAAACGGCGAGCAGACGAAACCGTTCAATATGAAGACGCTTCCGTCGCCGCAGGGCGACCGTCAGGTGGCGGAAGCGCTCAAGGAACTCTCCCGGCTGCGTTACGGACGCGACTCGGCCATCGTGAACCGCGAGATTTTCGATCGGGTGAATCAGTTCATGCTCGTTTCCCGAAAGTTCGGCGAGTGAGTCGGTGCGAGGATACGGTTACGGAAACGAAGAAAGCCCCGCTTTGCGGGGCTTTCTTCATGAGGAAAGAACTATCGGTATGTCCGTATCCGTCCATCCTATTTCCGGAACTCGGAAACGCGGGCGGAGTACTTCTTCAGGTTTTCGAGCTGTCGCCCGTCAAGATTCTTTGAGGAATCGATCGCCTGTTTGATGAGATCCTTCGAGAATTCCACGCTCGTTCCGGTCTTCACGCCTTCCTGATGTCCGACCTTCTTGCGGAGATAATCCTCGATATAGATCCGATGCTCGACCGTAAGCGATGAGTCGGCGTTCTTGTCGAGATAATCGGTCGTCGCCTTGCGGGCGAGATTGGTGAGTCCGTCCCCGCGAACCGCGACCTCGATGAACGATCCTTCGGTTTCGCGGCTGGTTTCCGCCGGCTGCGCCTGCGTATCCGCGGACGTCTTCTCCTCGGTCGCGGCGGACGTCTTCTCCGCCGCCTGCTCCGATGTCACGGCATCCGATGCCGATTCTTCCTTCGTGGTCTCGGACGACGCTATCTTTTTCACGGCCGAATCGTCGGTCGCAGGTGTCCGGTCCGAATACGAATAGATTCCGAACGCGATGACCGCGACGATGAAGACGCTCGTGATGACGCGGAGATTTTCCTGTACCCAGGCTTTCACCTTCTCGGACGTTTCCTCCTCGTAGCTCATGTCTTTGTCTTCTTCCATGTGATTCACCTTCCTTTCTAGTTTACGGATTGTGAAAGGAACCGCTTGCGTTGAAGTTCGGTCCTCGATTCCGCCCCGGCCCGAGGCCGCCGGCGGGTCGACCCCCTGCGTTCCCATGGTACGTTCGACCGGGGAGTCCGTCAACTTTACAAAACCGCCGTTTTTTGCCCTCATAACGGGCTTTATGGCATCGGAAAGTCGATTTTTTGTACGAAAAGCGGATGTCGGGCGATTCCGGCGCATGACACCAAACGGTACGGGGCGGACCGGACCGCTTTTCGGTCCGGTCACGCTGCCCGTTACGGACTTCAATGGAAGACCGAATCCCGGTCATCGATGAATGAAACGTTTTTGCGTTTTCATTTCGATGCGATCGTGCCGGTCATTCTTGTCGTCCATGAAATGATTCCATTCATGAAGCGACGCGACATTCTTGATGTGACGTTCTTCTTCTTGCGAATCGATGACGAAACGGAATACGCGATCGTCGACGGTACGATACCGTGTCGTCGTGCCGGATATTTTTTTGTTCGCGTGAAATTTTTTTCACGACGTATGCGCGATATGCTTGACATGATTTTTTTTATTTTGTTTTTTTTCAAAAAAAATATATAATGTAATCGCGTCGGAAAAAATTTCCACGCGAAATAAAAAATGCACGGAGAAAATGTCGCAACGGCTTCATTTCCTCCACGGTGCAAAAACAAAATCCGCTTCGGCGGAATTCGAAAGGAGGTGAACACTATGGCAGCAAAAAAGAAGGTCGCGAAGAAGGCCGTCAAGAAGGCGGTAAAGAAGGGCGCGAAGAAGGCCGTCAAGAAGGTCGCCAAGAAGGCGGTAAAGAAGGTTGTTAAGAAGGCCGTCAAGAAGGCCGTCAAGAAGGTCGCCAAGAAGGCGGTAAAGAAGGTCGCGAAGAAGAAGTAGTCCTCTTTCCGATTTTTTGGTTCTTCAAGCAAGCATCCCGCCGAAAGGCGGGATTTTTGCTTTTCGAAAGGATTTTATTGACAGTTTTTTCCCCGTGATGGTAGCATGGGCGTCATTCGGAAGAACGTTCATTTAACAATCATATCGGGGAGGAATCATGATCCAAGTGAAGTTGATCGACCACGGAATCGTTCATCCGCTCGCGAAGGCCGAACATGCGGCGAAAACCTGTTATCAGGGAAACATCCCGGAGATGAGGTCGGGATCGGACGAGTCTACCGTGAAATTCGTCGAAGGAAAACTTTTCCGTACGGGACATCATACGACATTGCAGCATTCGTCGTTCTCGTTTCAGATCGAGGGAATCGCCGTCGGTGACGTGACGTTCGGATTACATCTCGTGAATCCGTTTTACGATTCGGATCAACGGAGCGGAAGATTCTGTTCGGAAATGTTTCTTGATCCGGACTTCGGACTCATCGAGTCGTATCTCCGTTTCTTTTGGCCGGATGAGGATCCGGAAAAGATGGAGGCCGTGATGTCATTCGTGCGGGACGGAGTCGACCTGTATCGTTCGAATCTCGGTCGGGCGACATCGCTTGCCGAGCGACTCCTCCACGAGGAACGTCCGTTCGCGAGCCGGAGCGTCCTTTCCAGCGCCGGCAAGATAGCTCAGGAACAATTGCGGAATTTCATTCCGGTCGTGTTTCCGACCGCGCTTATCCACAGTGTCGACGGTTCCGCGTTGGTCGCCCTGTGGGAATCGGCTTGGACGCCGGTCATGCGGTACGTGACCGACAGGATGAGGGACGAGGTGCTTCGGGAGTATCCGGAAGCCACGTTCCTTTTCAATCCGGATCGGCGCCGGAAAGGGGATTGGAGTCCGGACTTCGAACCGGTTCACGGGATGAGGTGCAGGGATGTTCCGTATCTGGACCTGAACGTCGATCCGGAGAGTCGATCGTTCGTGGTTCCCGATCCCGATGACACTCATCCTGTGGACAGGCTTCATTTCCATCCGGATTTCATGGAAAACTCCGTAGAGGACGTCGACACGACGGTCTGGCTTTCGGTGGCTACCATGGGGCAGGATCAACGTCATCGGACCGTCCGCCGTGGCGCTCCGAAATTCACCGGTGATTTCTACCTTCCTCCGATCATGGAGATGCTCGGTCTGACGGAACAGGCACAACAATATCTCGAATCCTGGCGCAATCTCGTTGCGCGTCACGGCGTGTCCCGATCTCTCGGGACGCTTGTGGCGCCGTATGGGGCCATGGTGACCTATCGCAAGAAAGGGTCGTTCAACGCCGTGGCCCATGAGCAGGCGAAACGTCTCTGCTGGTGTGCTCAGCAGGAAATCTACGAAGTAAGCCGGCAGCTTCGCGAGTCGGTCGTAAGCCGTTCCGGGAACGGGGATCTGATCCGTATGTTCGAACCGCCGTGTTATCGGACGGGGAAATGTGCCGAAGGGGATCGGTATTGCGGGCGGGACATCTCGAAACGTGAAACGAGGGAGTATTTCCCGGGGAGAAAAGTTTGATCGTCGCATGAAACGACAATCGCCGCCTGACATGTGTTCAGGCGGCTTTTTTTTGACGATGTCATCCGATCCGGAACCGGAAGATGCGCGTACGGCCGGAGAGGTCCGGAATGAAACCGTTCTCCGAGGATGGAAAGCGGTCGGTGAATATTTTCCCGAGCGACGGCTCCTGTTCCGGGCTTATCTCGAGGAATCCGTCGATCCGCATATCGGACCAGTCTGATTTTTTTTTCCGCGCTATGTCGTCGAGAAGTTCTCGGTAGAGCGCGAGTCCCTCATCGCCGGCGACGAGGGCTGATTCGGGTTCATGGAGGCGGACATCGTCGGACGCGCTTTCGTACAGGTCGTGCGAGAGATACGGAAGGTTCGCGACGACGAGTATCCGTTCCGTATCGTCGGATATCCTTTCGGAAAAGGACGCAAGGAGGCTTCCTTCGAGAAACGCGATGCGATCGGATACGTCGTGACGTTTCGCGTTGCGTCTCGCGACGGTGAGCGCGGCCGGAGAAATGTCCGTCGCGAACAACGCGTGCCGTTCCGATTCCGGGTATTTTTTTCGGAGCGCGTTCGCGACGGAAACGATAATGGCGCCGCTTCCGGTCCCGAGATCGACGACGACGGTCCGCCTGTCATCCTCCGCGAGCTCCCGAAGGACTTCCTCGACGAGCAGCTCCGTTTCCGGGCGGGGGATGAGTGTGTCTTTCGTGACGAAAAACGGGAGCCCGAAAAACTCCCTTTCGCCGACGATATAGGCGACAGGTTCGCGGGTCGTCCTACGGCGAAGCATCGGTCGCAATTTCGATTCCTCTTCCGAAGAAAGCGCGTGGTCCGGCTCCCGGAAGACGAACTCCTTCGTCTGTCCGAGCGCGGAGGCGGCGATCACGGAAAAATCCTCCGGAGCCACCGATCCGGCGTATTCCTTCGCGAGTCCGCGGAGCGTCGTCATACGGAAGCCTTTTCCGATTCTTCCTCGAGTTTCCGGCGGATGTCCTCCTCTTCGAGCACGGAAGCGATTTCCGCGATCCCGCCATCGAGAATACGTTCGACTCCGCTCCAGGACATCTTGACCCGGTGATCCGTCACGCGGTCCTGGGGAAAATTGTAGGTCCGGATCTTCTCGCTTCGGTCGCCCGTCCCGATTTGCGACCGGCGCGCGTCGCCGAGTTCCTTCGCCCGGCGCTCCTCCTCGAGCTGGAGGAGTCGGGAACGGAGTACCTTCATCGCGCTCTCCCTGTTCTTGATCTGCGATTTCTCGTCCTGACACGAGACGACGAGCCCGGACGGCATGTGTGTGATACGGACGGCGCTGTATGTCGTGTTCACCGACTGTCCTCCGGGGCCGGACGAACAGAACGTGTCGATACGAAGGTCGCTCGGAAGGATTTCGAGATCGACTTCCTCGGCGACGGCCAACACGGCGACTGTCGCGGTGGAGGTATGGATGCGGCCGGCCTTCTCCGTTTCGGGGACGCGCTGGACGCGATGGACGCCCGATTCGTACTTGAGTTTCTGATAGACGGGCGACGCGGCGCGTCCGCGATTCACTTCGAAGACGATTTCCTTGAATCCGCCGACCTCGGTCTGATTCGAGTGGACGACGGAAAGCGACCAGCCGAGTGTCTCGGCATAGCGCGAATACATGCGGAACAGGCTTCCGGCGAACAGGCTCGACTCGTCTCCGCCCGCGCCGGCCCGGATCTCGACGATCACGTCCTTCTCGTCGTTCGGATCACGGGGGAGCAACAATTTTTTCAGCTCCTTCTCGAGTTCGTCGCGCTTTCCGGCGAGCATGATGTTCTCTTCCATGGCGAGCGACTTGAGTTCCGCATCGTCGGTTTCCCTCATGATCTCGGCATTGTCCCGCATGGCGGTTTCGACCGCGCGAAACTCCCTCGCCCGGTCCATGATGCCGGCGAGTTCGGCCTTCTTCTTTCCGAGCTCGGCGAGCCGTGACGGCTTCTTGGCCGTATCCGGATCCGAGAGCTCGGCGTCGACGACGGCTTCCTGCTCCTCGATATTTCGTATGAGTTCGTCCATATATGGGTGTTTCCGGGTATCCGTATGATATACGAACAGGGAAAGAAAGGGAAACGAAAAGGCGCCTCCCGAAGGATGCGCCCCGTCGTTTTCAGGCTACTTCGCCTGTTTCGCGGACTCCTCGGTTTCAGCCGTCTTCTTGACGCGGACCTTCTTGCCGGCTCCGGTGGCCGCCTTTTTCTCCTTGGCGCGCTCGGCGAGCTGCTTGAAGCGCTCGACGCGCCCGGTGGTGTCGACGTACTTCTTCTTGCCGGTATAGAACGGATGGCACTTCGCGCAGATTTCGATCTCGATTTCCTTGACGGTCGAACCGGTCGCGTAGGTCTCACCGCAGGCGCACGTGATGACGGCGTCTTCGTGATAGGTCGGATGGATCCCCTGTTTCATACGTCTCTTGCGCCGAGGCGCCCTCAAAAAGTTACGGAAAACGGCCCTTCTCAGAACGAGGAGCATCGTATCACGCTTCTTTGAAATTGACAAGGCGCCAGGCTTCGGGTATGCTTCGAAGTACCGTTTTGCCGTTCTCGGCGGGGCGGTAATCATTCATGTTTTCCGCGATATTCGGCTTTTCCTGCCCCGCCCCCTCTCGGGGTGAAGCCGATGGGGAACAGGTGACGCGCTCTCCCGACACGGGTCGGGGACGCTTCCGGAACGGAACGACAGAGGGTGCCCGTTTCCGGGATTAAGCAATAAGGGAAATAATCGTATGACGAAGAGTCAGACGGAATCCGCCAAGACGGATTCCACGGTACCGGCCGTAAAAACCGGACAGTCGGCCCCGTTCGAATCGTTCGATTTCTCGACGCTCGACACGGGACTCGAGGCGATGCTCGCCGCGGGCGTCCATTTCGGACACCTGAAGTCGCGTCTGCATCCTTCGATGCGCGAGTTCGTGTTCCTCACGAGACAGAACGTGAACATCATCGACCTCGGCAAGACGAAACAGTATCTCGATCAGGCGGGAAAATTCCTCGCCGAGACCGCGAAGGCCGGAAAGCCGATCCTGTTCGTCGGTATGAAGAAACACACCCACCCGTTCATACTCTCGCTTGCCAAGCGGCTCGGTGAGCCGTATGTCATCGAGCGATGGCTCGGCGGCACCCTCACCAATTATTCCGTCATCCGGACCCGGACCAAGTATTTCCGCGAAACGGAAGAGAAGCTTGATCGCGGTGAATTCCAGATGTACACCAAGTTCGAACGCCAGCGGAAACTCGAGGAAGTCGAGCGTCTCCGTAAGCGGATGGGCGGTATCAAGGAGATGCGCGAATTGCCGGGTGCGGTCGTCGTTGCTGACGGGAAAGAAGGCAAGCTCGCGATCCGCGAGGCGCACGCCCTCGGAATCCCGGTCGTGGCGATCGTCGACACCAACACGAAGGCGACCGATGTCGAATACCCGATCCCGGGCAATGACGACGCGCTTTCTTCCCTCCGGCTCCTGCTCGGATCGCTCGGAAAGGCGGTTGCCGAGGCGAAGGGGATCCCGGCGAAGTAATACGGTTTTCCTTGGAGACATAAAACGATAAATTCCATACGGATATGATAAGCATGGAACTGATCAAGGCGCTCCGCGAGCGGACCGGGGCCGGCATCGTCGAGGTGAAGAAGGCGCTCGAGGAGGCGGGTGGCGACGAGGAAGGGGCGATCAGGATCCTTCGGGAACGCGGCGCGGCGAAGGCCGTGAAGAAGACCGACCGCGAGGCTAAGGAGGGCGTGATCGCGACGTATCTTCACTCGAACGGACGCGTTTCCGCGATGGTGAAGCTCTACTGTGAGACGGACTTCGTCGCGCGGAACGAGGATTTTCAGGCGCTCGGACGCGATATCGCGATGCATGTCGCCGCGATGAGCCCGGCCGTGCTTCGTCCGGAGGATTTTCCCGAGACATCGGTCGCGACAGAACGGGAAATCTGGACCGAGGAGCTCAAGAAGGCCGGCAAGCCCGAGGAGATGATCGTCAAGATTCTCGAAGGAAAGGAACGGAAGCTCCGTGAGGAAGCCGCTCTTCTGACCCAACCGTTCGTGAAGGACCCGGAAAAGACGGTCAAGGACCTCGTTGCAGAGAATGTCCAGAAGATGGGCGAAAACATACAGATCGGCGGCTTCGTCCGCTACGAGATCTGATCCCCGAATCCCTTTCGGGGTCGATTCCCGAAAAAAAACGCGCCATGGCCATGTGGTATCTCATCATTCCTCCGTTCATCATCGTCCTCTCCCTGGGGGCGCTTCTCTGGTTTCTTTCCCGGAGGATGAGTGATGCCGATATCGCCGAGAAGCTTTCTTCGTTGAGGGAGTCGACCCATGCGGAATCGCAGTCCCGGTTGCTTTCCCGGCGCGCGTTTTTCCTCAAGCTGCTCGAGATGATCGCGTCGAGATTCAAGACTTCGACGCTCCGCATACACAACTTTTTCCAGCATTCGTTGGAGAGGCTTCGCCGTCAGCGGACGGAACTCGATTCCATACGCAAGAGTCTCGATGAGGGAAACGGTCGCGATACGGGAAAGAAGCCGGAAAAGCCGTCCGTATTCGCCCGTCGGAAGGCTCCGGCGGATTCTTCCGCTAAGACGTTTCTCGAAGAGGAGCTCTTTCCGGAGTCCGGAAACGAAGTCCGGCCGTCCGCCGTTACGGGGGTCGGAACGGACGAAATCGCTCCACGGCCGATGCTTCGGGAAAAAGTGGTTCATCCGGAGACGGTTCCGGGTCGTCGTACGGAGAGTCCGCGCGAGGAAACGCTCATAGCGAGAATCGTCGAGAATCCGAGGGATGCCGCCGCGTATGAGGAACTCGGGGATTGCTATTTCGCGGCGCAGAATTTCCAGGACGCCAAGGAGTGTTACCGTCAGGCGCTCAAACTCCATCCGACCAATCGTGCGGTGAAGATAAAGATCCGGAGACTGGAGAAGGTGTTTGAGGAACGGGCGCGATAGGATATACTGACCTGGATGTCCGGACGATCGTATCCCGCCTTGCCTGAGTAGCTCAGCTGGTTAGAGCAACGGTTTTGTAAACCGTAGGTCGTCGGTTCGAATCCGACCTCAGGCTCACGCTTGAGCTGTGGTATCGTGGGAGGAGGTGGAGCGCTTGAGCCCGTTCCGATTTAACGGTATAATGGAAGTGACCATGCACCATCGGCATTATGCCATATAAGAGAATCACGCCGGAAGAAGAGCTTCTTGTAAAAGACCTTTATCAAAAGGATTTTACCGGACAGGCAATCTCTTCGCGGTTGAAGATCTCTTTGAAGCAGGTATACGATTCGTTGCGTCGTCAGGGTATTCCCCGAAAAAGCCTTCTTGAGCAAAACAGGCGGAGGTTTCGAGAAAAACCGCTCTCCTTCACTTTCAAGGAGCGGATGTCACCGAGTGAGAGGGAGTTGCTTGTCGCCGGTCTCATGCTTTACTATGGCGAGGGGGCAAAGACTGGGAATACGGTCGATTTCGCGAATTCCGATCCGATGCTTCTCCGGTTGTTCCTGAGATTCTTACGGATTATCTGCGGTGTTGATACGAAAAGACTGCGATTTTACCTGTATTGTTTTTCCGATCAGGATAGCGGGTCATTGATGAGGTTTTGGTGTTCTCATTTGGGTGTTGAGTCGGGGCAATTCACGAGGCCCTATGTCCGCTCGACGCTCAATAAGGGCAAACGAACGATGAAGAACGGAGTGTTGCATATCCGTTACAGTGACAAGCGTTTGCTTGAAAAGATACTGCTGCTTGGTCGCGAGTTGGCAAGCACATTGTAAATATGGGTAGGTGGTGGAGTGGTCTATCACAACAGACTGTAAGAAATATTGCAGCTCTGAGAGGGGACTCTCAGATGAACTTTCCGGGATAACGGTGGAGGCTAAGTCTTCGAGGGAAGATATGCGAATACCGTGGGAACTCTGACGCGGGTCGGAGAGCGCCGTAGAGACTAGATACCGGAACACCTGGAACAGGTGAAGATATAGTCCGTGCCAAAAGGAAACTTTTGGATTGCATGAAATCTGTCGCCTTCGGGCTTCGGGGGTTCGAATCCCTCCCTACCCACAACGAAAATCGTATTCCGCGTTTCACGCGTCGGATATGGTGGTCGTTATTGAAAAGAGGAAAGGGATGAGAAGGGCGCGAGCGGGCGCAGCGCCCCGGCCCGAA
>Ga0172375_10004694_pt1 | contig 20048 bp, 20 predicted proteins | sample LakKiv1m_FD_114537 | JGI IMG/M metagenome (GOLD analysis project Ga0172375, IMG submission 114537) | Freshwater microbial communities from Kabuno Bay, South-Kivu, Congo - kab_092012_11.1m | ecosystem: Environmental > Aquatic > Freshwater > Lake | place: Democratic Republic of the Congo...
CCCCATTTTTCCGCCGTTTGCGCTTGCGTTGCGATACGCACTCAGCTAAAGTATCCCCCGTTTTTCCGCTCGGGTGGTGGAATGGCAGACACGTATGTTTGAGGGGCATATGTCGAAAGACGTGGGGGTTCGAGTCCCCCCCCGAGCACCATAGTGAAGACCGCGCAGTGAGTTGTTCGACAACGCGTTGCGCGGTTTTTCTTTTTGCATAATGCGGCCCGTGCGGTCATAATATTGCCCACTTTTTTAACCCCCAAGGAGAGTGTTGGATGCGTACGAAAATCGTTGCCGGCAACTGGAAAATGAACAAGACGGCCTCCGAGGCCGCCGCGCTGATCGAGGGCATCAAGAAGGAAGTCGCGGGCGTTTCAAAGGTCGATGTGGTGGTCTGCCCGCCTTTCACGGACCTGAAGGACGCGGCCGCCGCCTGCGCGGGATCGAACGTTGAGCTGGGCGCGCAGAATGTGCATTGGGAGGCTTCCGGTGCCTTCACGGGTGAGATCTCGGCCGCCATGCTCAAGGACTTGGGTGTTCAGTACGCCATCATCGGCCACAGCGAGCGCCGCCAGTACTTCGGCGAGACCGACGCGACGGTCAACACGCGCACGAAGGCCGCGTTGGCCGCTGGCCTGATCCCGATCGTCTGCGTGGGCGAGACGCTCGCCGAGCGCGACGCCGGCGAGATGGAGTCGGTCGTTGTCCGTCAGACCAAGATCGGCCTCGCCGACCTTGGCGCGGACCTCAAGAAGGTCGTCATCGCCTACGAGCCCGTGTGGGCCATCGGCACCGGCCGCACCGCCACGCCGGCTCAGGCGCAGGAGGTGCATGCCCTGATCCGCCGCACGCTGGCGGAGATCTCGTGCGGCGACACCGCCAATACGATTCGCATCCAGTACGGCGGCAGCATGAAGCCCGAGAACGCCAAGGAGCTGATGAGCCAGCCGGACATCGATGGCGGTCTGATCGGCGGCGCGGCGCTCAAGGCGGACTCCTTCGCGGCGATCGTGAAGGCCGGCCTGTAAGCGCGGCGGTCGCGACGCGGCCGACAAAATAAAAGGGGCGGGTACTCGGAACGGTGCCGCCCTTTTTTTTTGTCTTCCGATGCGGATTGTGTACACATTTTGTTTAGCGGTTTACAAGCGCGGAAGGTCGCGCCGTGATATAGTTCTGTCAGTAATCTGTGATTGTTTCGTGGGAGGTGTTTATGAGGGGCGCGGTCAATCGACGTTCGTTTCTGTGTGCCGCCGGTTCTGTTGCGGCGTTCACTGTTTTGCCTCGCCGGCTGATCGCCGGAAGCGGCGAGACGCCGCCGAGCGAGACGGTGCTTTTCGGCGCCGTCGGCGTGGGCGGTCAGGGCCGCGCCGATCTCAAGGGGCTCACCGACGCGGGGCTGGGCAAGGTCGTCGCCGTCGCGGACGTCGACCCTCGCAGCGTTGCGGCGGCGCAGAAGTTTCTGCCCGACGCGAAAGCGTTCTCGGACTACCGCGAGATGTACGACAAGGTCGGCAAGAGCTTCGACGCGGTGCTGGTCGCCACGCCGGACCACTGGCACGCGATCCCGACGCTCGAAGCCATGCAGCTCGGCAAGCACGTCTACACGGAGAAGCCTGTTGCCCGCACCGTGTGGGAGATCCGCAAGCTCATGGACGCGGCCCGCAAATACAACGTCGTCACGCACATGGGCAATCAGGGCCACTCGTTCGCGAGCCACCAGACCTTCAAGTCGTGGGTGCGCAAGGGCCTGTTGGGCGAAATCCGGGAGGTCCACACGTGGACGACCATGCGCCTGCTCGATTCGAAAAGCAAGATCCCCGAGCTGGCCAAGCAGGAGAAAACCCCCGACGGCCTCGACTGGGAACGCTGGGTGGGCCCGGCCGCGTTCCATGCCTATTCGCCGTACTTCACGCCCAACCGCTGGCGCGCCTGGACGCCCTACGGCACCGGCAATCCCGGCGACTGGGGCTGCCACCTGCTCGATCCGATCTACGACGCGATGAACCTGCGCAGCCCGCAGCGCATCACCGCCGAGGTCTCGCCGGACTGGGATCCCACGCGCGACGGTCTCGCCTTCCCGAACGCGTCGCGCATCCGCTACGAGTACGACCTGTCGAACGGCAAAACGCTCACAATTCTTTGGCACGACGGCGAGTTCTGCAACGAGGTGCCGCGTCCGCCGATGCTGGAGGAGGGCCGCGAGCCGGACAACAGGATCATCCCCGGCCAGTGGAACGCCGGCGCGGTGGTCTACGGCAGCAAGAACACGCTGAAGTACGGTTCGCATGGCGCTGACGGCTGCCGCGTGATCCCCGAGACCGCCATGCGCGCGATGATCAAGGACATCCGCGAGGAGGAGAAGACCAAACCCAACTTCTGGATGACGCAGATCGGCAGCCACTTCGAGGACTTCACGACGGCCGTCAAGATCGGCCGCAAGTCGGGCAATCCCTTCGAGACCGCCGGCTACGTGGCCGAGAACGCGGCGCTTGGCGCGATTGCCGTGCGCAATCCCAACATCCGTTTGGAGTGGGACTGTGAGGCGCTGCGCTTCAAGAACTGCGACGCCGCGAACGCGTTGGTCGAGCCGCACTACCGCAAGGGATACGCGCTGAAGGTGTGAGGAGAGGGGTTTGGGCTGTAGACTGTTGGGGATGGGGAGGGGCGTGCGTCTGCACGCCCGGTAGCACGGACGAGCGGATGCTCGTCCCTCCCGAGTTTAGAATCGCGGGCAATGTCCGCTTTGGGGGAAGTCATGAATACGAGAATGATCGCAATGGCGGCGCTATTGTGCGCCGGGATAGTTCAGTCGGCGGAAGTCCAGAAAATCCTGTTCTTGGGCAACAGCATCACGTTGCACGGCCCCAAGAAGGATATTGGCTGGGACGGCAACTGGGGTATGGCGGCCAGTTCGGTCGACAAGGACTATGTGCATCTGGTGACGAAGGCTCTGGCTAAAAAGGACGGCTCCGCGCCTGCGACGATGGTGCGGAACATCGCGTCGTTCGAGCGTCAGTACGGCACCTTCGACGCGGCGGCGCTGGTGAAGGAGACGGCCGCGTTTGGTCCGGATCTGATCGTCGTGGCCATCGGCGAGAACGTGCCCGCCCTGAAGGACGCAGCGGACAAAGTTCTGTTCGCGGAAAAAACGGCGGCGTTGCTGAAGGCCATCAAGGGCGCGAACCATCCGCTCATCGTCGTGCGCAGTTGCTTCTGGGCGAGCGCGCCCAAGGACGAGGCTCTCAAGACGGCGTGCCAAGATGTCGGCGGCGTCTATCTGGACATCGGCGCGCTCGGCAAAGACGAGAAAAACTTTGCCCGCTCGGAACGCGAGTTCAAGCATCAGGGCGTGGCCAATCATCCCGGCGACCGGGGGATGCAGGCGATCGCCGACGCGATCGTCGGCGCGGTGCGGAACGCCAAGGGGAACGCGCCGTGACCGCGCGGCTCGCCTCGGCTTGGCTGGCGGCTGTCGCGTGCGCGGGGTGTGTGGCGGCCGCGGAGAACGCGCTGACGCTGGAGTCCGCCAAGGTCCGCTTCAGCGTGTCGCCCCAAACCGGCGCCTACACGCTGACCGACAAACGGACGGGGGTGTCGTGGGCAAGCAGCCCGCGACAGGCGCATCTCGGCACGGTGACGGTTGTACAGGACAAGGGCGGGCGCGCGATTCCACTCGACCATTTCCAATCGGCGGCCGCGCAGAGTGGCGCGCTGGTCTTCACGCACGCGCTCGACGGCGCCGATGTGCTGACGGTGCGCTTCGAACTGTTCCCGGACGGCGAGACGCTGCAGATTTCCGCGACGGGCGGCGGACCGAACGTGCGACGCCTGAAACTGTTGGAGAACGCGCTCGCCGTCACCGACGCGGACAAGGGCGGCGCGCTCGTTCCGGCGCGGTTGGGGCTGTTCATCCCGTCCGACAACGGCGTGGCGTTCCGTCACGATTTCCGCACCTCGGAGTATGAGGGTTGCCACGCCGAGATGGTCGGACTTTTCAAGGCCGGTTCCGCGCTGCTGCTCTCGTGGCACGACGCCGATTCGATCTATCAGCTTACAAGCGTGACCAACGCTTGCCCGGTGCCGGACGCGAAGCAGGTGCTGCTGTCGAGCATGGACCTGTCGCCGAACGCGACGGCGCTGCGGATTAGGCTGCTAGGAAATGCGACGTTCGGCGGCGTAGCGCGGGCCTACCGTGAGGAGGCCGCGCGCAAGGGCACGCTCGTGAAGTCGGGCGACAAGGTCCGCGAACTACCGTGTCGCGAGCGGCTGTTCGGCGCGTCGAACGTGAAGCTCTGGACCTGTATGAACCGCCGTATGAACGAGGAGAGCACGGCGGAGGAGTCGGTGCGCGTCGAGTGGACGTTCGATCAGGCGGCGCAGATCGCCGAGCACCTCAAGAAGGATTTGGATCTGGACCGTGTGCTGTTCATTTTGGGCGGCTGGACCAGCGGCGGCTACGACTGCCGCCATCCCGACATCATGCCGGCCTCGCCCGAGTGCGGCGGCAACGCCGGGCTCGCCGACTGCGCGCGCCGCGTGGGGCAGCTCGGCTACACGTTCGGCCTGCACGACAACTATCAGGACATGTACCGCGACGCGCCCTCGTTTGGCGAGCAGTGGCTGATGCGCGACCGCGAGGGCAACGTGCGCAAGGGCGGCCGCTGGCTGGGCGGGCGGGCCTATCTGACCTGCTCCAAGAAGGCGCTGGAACTCGCCGAGCGTCCTCAGAACCTGCCCGAGGTCGCGCGTCTGGTCGGCCCGTGCGCCTATTTCATTGACACCACGTACGCTGTGGGCCTGCAGGAATGTTTCGCGCCGGAGCATCCGCTCACGCGCGCCGACGATCTGCACTGGAAGGTCGAGCTGTCGAAATACGCCCGCAGCCAGTTCGGGATGTTCGGCTCCGAGTGCGGCCGCGAGTGGGCGATTCCGTGCGCCGATTTCTTCGAAGGGCTCTCCGGCGTGAGCGGCGAGCTTTATCACCATCCCGAGATCATGCGCGAGCTCGGCGCGACGCAGGTGCCGGTCTTCGAGATGATCTACCACGACTGCATCCAGATTTACGGCAAGTACGGCTACCGCCCGGAGAAGGCGACCGCCTACGTGCTGAACCATCTGCTGGACGGACGGCCGCTGAACTATCACCAGTTCCCGCCCGGCCTCTACTGGCACAACACGGCGGGCGAGGAGGCTTTCCACGCGCGGCCGAGCGTGGCGACGTTTGAGGCGACCGGACCGCGCACGTTCCGCATCGCGTATCGCTGGAAAGTCGAGAAGACGCTGCCGGGCGACTGGCACGCGATGGTCCATTTCACCAATCCCAACGGCCGCATCCTGTTTCAGGGCGACTACGCGCCGAAAGTGCCCGCCGAGAAATGGCAGCCGGGCGAGGTGACGGTGGGACCGTTCGAGGTCACCGTCCCGTCACAGATCAAGCCCGGCCCGGTGGACATCCGCGTGGGCCTTTTCCTGCCCAAAGAAGACAAGCGCGCCAAACTGGACGGACCGGACGACGGCGAGCGCCGCTGCCTGATCGGGCGCGTGGCGGTCAAACCGGACGGAGTGGCTTTCGAAGAGGCTGCACCGGCGAACGTGGATGTGTCGGAGGGTTTCTTCGTGCGCGCCGACAACGGCTGGGCCGAAGGGATGCATCCACTCGACCGGTTCGTCAAAAACACGCACGAGATTCTCGCGCCGCTGAACCGGATCACATCCGAGATGCCGCTCGACGAGTACGCGTGGCTCACGCCCGACCGCACGGTGCGCGAGTCGGTGTTCGGCGGCGGCTCGATCCGCGCGGTCGCGAATTACGGAACGGCCGACTATACGCTGCGCACGCAGCGCTGGGGCGACGTGGTGCTGCCGCCCGACGGATTGTTCGTCGACGCGCCGGGCTTCGTCGCCTTCGTCGCCAAGCGGTTCAACGGCCTCGACTACGCGCAGGCGCCGCTGTTCACGCTCCAGAGCCTCGACGGCCGCAGCCTTGAGCGGTCGCGCCGCGTGCGCGTGTTTCACGGCTTCGGCGATTCGGCGCTGGCTTGGGACGGGAAGACCGTGGACGTCAAACGTGAGACGGTTCTGAAAAAGAGCTGGCTGAAAAGTTTGTTTTAATGGAAATGAAAGAAAGGATCGGATATGGCGCAGAGATTATCGCCTTTCGAGAAAATCCGCCGCACAACACCTGCGGGCAACGAATTCTGGTCAAGTCGCGACTTCGCGAAAATCCTTGGCTATACCGATTACCGCAACTTTGAAGCGGTGATTGAGAAGGCCCGTACCGCCTGTTTCAACAGCGCCCAGCGGTTGGAAGACCATTTCGTTGAGATCACCGAAATGGTCGAGATTGGAAGTGGAGCTCAACGTCCGCTCAAAACTGTGATGATGTCCCGCTACGCCTGTTATCTGGTCATTCAGAACGCGGACCCCTCCAAAGAAATCGTGGCCAACGGTCAGACCTACTTCGCCGTCCAGACCCGGCGTCAGGAAATGACCGACCTGCGGCTTGAGGACGAGCGGCGTCTGATGTTGCGGTCAGAAATGAAGAAGCACAATACCCCGCTCGCCGAAGCCGCTAAGCAGGCAGGCGTCATTGAGCCGCTCGATTATGCCATCTTCCAGAACCATGGTTATGCGGGACTCTACGGCGGGCTGGTTATGAAAGACATCCACGCCCGCAAAGGCTTAAAGAAGAACCAACAGATTCTGGATCACATGGGCAGCACCGAACTGGCCGCCAACCTCTTTCGTGCGACGCAGACAGAAGAGAAGTTGCGCCGCGAGAAGATTAAAGGCAAAGACAAGGCTAACCGGACGCATCGTGAGGTCGGCGCAAAAGTCCGGCAGACTATCAAAGAGTTGGGCGGCACCATGCCGGAGGATTTGCCGACCGCCGACAGTGTCCTCAAGCTGGAGGCGCAACATCGCAAGGCTCTCAAGGGCAAAAAGTAAATTATGGCGGATTCGCCACAATTAAAGTGCGCAATCAACGGGAGAGAATATGAAACAAATGAGATGGGATTTGGTGGCAATGATCTTAGCGCTGGCATTCACCGCGGATGTTCATGCGCAACAAAACGCGCCGCGCATGAAGATGGGTGCGTATTATTTCGCGGGGTGGGCGGGAAAGAGCTCGTATGACGACGGCGCGCCGGGCCACGAGTGGGCGAAGGGCATGCCGACGCACTACACGAAACTGCTGGCGACGACGTTCTCCGGACGCACGCCGATTTGGGGTTGGCGCGACGACACACGGGAATTGATGGAGCGGCAGATCGATCTCGCGGCGGACAACGGCGTGGCGTATTTCTCCTTCTGCTGGTACTGGCACGACAACAAGAAGCCGCTCAACGCGCAGGCCATCGATGACGATCCGAAGCACGCGCCGATGAAGCTGTTCATGCAGGCGAAGAACAACAGCCGGATGGAATTCTCGCTGTTGGTGGCAAACCACGGAGGCTTCGAGATCATCGGCACGGACGCGTGGAAACAGGCGGCGGACTTCTGGATCGCGAACACCTTCAAGCACCCGCGCTACCTGCGCATGGACGGCAAGCCGGTGGTCGTGATCTTCTCGCCAAATGGCGCGGACAAGGCGGGGCTCGCCTATCTGCAGGAAGCGTCCAAGAAGGCGGGCTTCCCGGGCGTGGTGATCGCGGGCTGCGGCAGCGGGAAGACCGAGGACGGCTTCTCGGTCCGGACGCACTATAACGTGACGCCCAAGGGGACGTGGGGCGGCGGTTCCGAGCATCACACGTATCAGGAACTGGTCGATGCGGACGCGGCGGTATGGCAGGCGGTGCCGGGACAGGCGTTCATCCCGGTGGCGACGCAGGGCTGGGACCGGCGCCCGTGGGAGGCGAAGAACGGCGAGGGCCTCGGCAACGGTTCGACCGTCTCGTGGTGGTTCGACAAGGGCACGCCCGCGCAGTTCGGCGGCATGCTGGAGCGCTTGGCGAAGTGGATGGAGGACAATCCGACGGCGGTGACCAAGGACCGGCTCGCGATCATCTATGCGTGGAACGAGATCGGCGAGGGCGGCTGGCTGGTGCCGTGCAAGGACGATTCGGCCTCATGTTTGATTTTCTTTGCGCTCGTGCGATTGCGCGCGGAAATGGCTCATGGGAAGACCGAAGCGTTTTCTGAACAGGAACGCGAGGTGACTCTCGCGGGCGAATCCGCATTGACGGGTGATGTCGCCAATGGTCAGATGGGTTTCGGCCAATAATGCACAGACTCGTTCCAGCTTGACGCGCTGGATTTCTTCCATGATGGTGCGTCCCACGACGTTTCGGAAATGGATTTCAGCGAAGCGGCGCGACGCGCCGATCTCGCGGACAATGTCAGAAACCTGAATCGGTTGATGCCCCGCCTCTTTCCAGATGAATTCGAGTGCTCGGGCAATCTGCTTGTCGGGAATGGCCGTGGCTTCTGTGGAGCGTCGTGATACAACGCGGGTCGGTGTAACCCAGAACGTCTGTTTTCGCTTGCGCTTGCTTCGCATCATCGCATCGAGGTGTTCTGCCAGCAGGAATCCGGCCTGCTGCCCGTTGGTCTGGATGCTGGAGAGGGTCGGGAACGTCGCTTCGCAGATGAATGGATCGTCATCCACGCCCAACACCGACACTTCGTCGGGAACCGCGATGTCGGCGGCCATGCAGGCGTCGAGCACTTGGCGCGCGCGGCCGTCCATGGCGGCGAAAAGCGCGACGGGTTTCGACAGCGTCTTAAGCCAAGTACACATGCGAGGCTGTTCGGCCGCCCAATCCAGTCGTTCTTTCGACGAAAGGGTTCCATAGACCGAACACGACGCTCCCGCGGCATTCACCGTTTCACCGAACCCGGCTTGACGCTCCCTCGACCAGTAGAGATCGCGGGTGTCGCCGACATAGGCGAAACAGGTATAGCGCCGCTCCAGGAAATATTCGGCCGCCGTCTTTCCGACGGCGCGGGAGTCGAATAGCAACCGGGCGCAATTCGCCAAGGGGTGGGTAGGGAGCCGCATTTCGGGAGACGGTTCAAACACGACAACCGGCACCCGCGTGCAGGCAATGAGATTCGCTTCGGCCGGGGTACAAGGTCCCGTAATGATGCCGGTGCAGCCCCACCGTTTCAAGTCCATCAATTTCTGTTCGCCGGGACGGCCTTCCATGCGGTAGAGCTGCCACGGGCCGCGAAGCCGCGCGTAGCGCAGAATGCCCTCGAAAACATCGCGGTGCCCTTTCAAGGCCAGGGGGACCAGAACGGCGACTTGCGGAATGTTTGTGCGCGTGCGGGCCATGGTCGGTACGATACCGGATCGTCCGTCGCAGGGCAAGCACCGTGCGCAAATAAGAAATATTTTTTGCGCATACGGAGGTAGATAAGTCCTGCTTAGATGGTTCATACTATTGACATCCTTTGGTAAGAAGTTGTCTGTATTGGAAGAAACTCTGGTCGGTTTCGTACAGGCATGACGCTAAGGATTCCCGAAGAGAATAGCGATGAACAGGAAAACAAAAGCTGCGGTTTTGGCGGCGGCGGTTTTTTTGACGGGGAACGGGGTTTTCGCGACCCCGTCCGTGCCTGCGCGGGTCGACGCCGATTTGCGGAGTAGCCATTGGGCGACGGCGTTCACCAACGTCGTCAATCTGGCGTGGGACTGGAAGGCGGGTGTGACGCATGTGGAACTGGCGATCGTTGGCAGGGACGGGACGTTCGCCACGAACTTCACGGAGGTCACATCGAATTATCTCTGGCGGACGTTCGCGCCAAAAGCTCCCTCTTCGGAGGACGTGTATACGTTGTCGCTGACGGTCTACACGAACGGCAATGGGGTCGCCGAGGTGAAGGCCGCGAGTCTGGCCGTTGTGGCGGGCGCGTTCGGCGCGACGGCGGTCAACGCCGACAGCGACAGCTCTGCGTGGTCGAAAGTCAAAGGCAACGCGGTGATCTCCTATGATGCGTCGTTTTCTGACGCGGCGACAAATGCCGCGACCGCACAGCTTGTGATCGCCAAAGAAAACGGCAGGGTGCAGACGAACGCGTTTGCGGGTGTTGCCGGATATTTCGGATGGAAATTCGGCAACAGCGGTTGGGGTTACGGTCTGTTCGATCTGGCGCTGACGTTTCCGGGAACGGCAGCGGAGGCGTTGACGGAGGAATTGACGCGTCCGTTCGACGGAACGGCGGTCAGCGTGAGATAAAAGACGTTCTAATACGTGTGCCTCGGGGAATCGAGGTTCTGAGGCTGCAAGTGAGATGAATGGGGTGTATGGCTTTCGTCTTGTGATTGCCTTGCCGTGATACGTGTCAACAAACGATCAAAACAAAGGGGAATAGCGATGAAGTGTTTCTTTTCCAGGCGCGACTTTTTCAAAACAGTGACGATCGGTGCCGGCTTGACGGCCCTCGGTGTGGGGGCGGCGGAAAAGGCGGATGCGCCGAAGATCGCCGGTTTCGACCAGACCGATGCGGGCAAGGTGAAGGACGCGGCGTGGAAGCCGGTCTCCGACCGCAAAGTCAAGGTCGGCATCGCCGGCTACGGCGTCTGCAGGTTCGGTGCCCAGTTCGGCTTTCAGAAGCATCCGAACGTGGAGGTCGTGGCGGCGACCGATCTCTTTCCCGACCGTTGCGCGGAACTCGCGAAGATCACGGGCGCAAAGCGAACCTACGCCTCGTGCGAGGAGATGTTCGAAAAGGACAAGGAGATCGAGGCGGTCTTCATCGCGACCGACGCGCCGAGCCACGCGCGGCTTTGCATCGCGGGGCTGAAGCGCGGGCTGCACATGGCCTCGGCCGTGCCCGCCGTTTTCGGCGAGGAACAGTTGGGCTTGGCTGAAGGAATGATCGCGACCGTTAAGAAAACGGGGTTGATCTACGCGATGTTCGAGACCTCCTCGTTCCACGAAGACAACTTCGCCATGCACCAGATCTACCGGGCCGGCGGGTTCGGCAAGCTGATCTACAGCGAAGGCGAGTACTATCACGACGGCTGTCATACCATTCCCTCCTACAAGGACTGGCGCAAAGGACTGCCTCCGCAGTATTACCCGACCCATTCGAACGCCTATTACACCTGCGTGACGCTGCAGTCGTTCACGTCCGTGACCTGCTTGGGTATGCCCAGCATTCACGACGTTTACGGCGCGGGTAAGAACAGTTACAACAATCCGTTCGGCACGGAGGTCGCTCTGTTTCGCACGAGCGAGGGCGGCATGTCGCGCATGGCGGTGAGCTGGGACATGCCCGGCGCGGGCGGCGAGAAGGGGCGCATCTACGGCGAGAAGGGCGCGTTTGAGGGACGCTACAACGGGCAGACGGACGTCTCTAAAGTGGACAAGGAAAAGTGGCGGCTGCCGCCCGGCATGCAGGCGGGCGGCCACGGCGGCGCACACGGCTATCTGACCGACGACTTCATCACGGCGATTCTGACGAAGCGTCAGCCGCGTGTGAACGCGGCCACCGCGCTGAACACGACGGTCTCGGGCGTCTATGCGCACCTATCGGCGCTGAAAGACGGCGAAACGCTGAAAATTCCTCAGTTCGCACTTTAAGGGCCGTTGAGACGCGATGCAGGTTCAGCAAGGAGGAGTGGACGATGAAACGGATGAGTTCTTTCGCGTATACGGCGGCCATGATGGTCTGCGGCTGGATGACGGATGTGCAGGCCGGAGTCGTGGCCTACTACGACTTCGCCGGCTCCGGCACGAACGACGCCTCTGGGCACGGATACTCGCTCGTTTCCACCGGCAGTGTGGTGTTCGCGAACGGCACGGCGGTGTTCAATGGGACCGCGCCGTTACTCTCTTCGGACGCGCTGCTGACGGGCACTTACTCGAATCTGACCGTGGAATTCTACATGAAGACCACAAACAGCAAAGACGAGCAGATCCTCGAACTGGGATCGCCGTTGCCCAGCCGGAGGTGATCGCCTATTGGAAGTTCGACGACGGCGATCCGCTGGCGGACGCCTCGGGGAACGGCTATACGCTCACCAACGCGACCGGCATGACAACCGACAAGTGCGCGGCGGTCTTCAACGGCACGCAGGACGACATCAAGATAACGGCAGCAGCATTGGACGTGAGCGAATTTATGACCAAACGTTCGACTCCGCAGGGAACGATTATCCGCGTTCAATAGCCGCTTCCTGTTGCGCGACCGTTTTTGTAAGATTAGCCATATTTACTCTACGGAGATGAAAAATGCGTTTGTTGAAACAAAACGGCCGTGTGTTCGTTCTATGCCTGCTGTTCGCGTGTGCGTTCGCCTGCAGGGGCGAGACCGGTCAAGTGCTCCTCGCGCCGGTGTTGCCTAAGCCCACCTTCGAAGGCACCCCGATCGATGTGCGGTTGCCGCACCGCGAGGCATACAGGGGTGACGGCGTGCCGCCGCCTCCCTTGTTTGTGCCCGAGGGCACGCGTCTGCTTTCGCGCGGCTGCCGGGTCGTCTGCAACGACCCGTCCACCAAACCGCGCGACCTGGCGCTGGTCACCGACGGCGACAAGCAGTACAGCGTGTCCTCGTATCTTGAACTGGCACCTGGCGTGCGGTGGGTACGGCTTGATCTCGGCACGAACGCGTCGATTCAGGCCGTCTGTCTCTGGCGGGAGCGCCCCGAACAGTGCGTCTACCGCGACACGCTCGTGCAGGTCTCGGACGATCCCGCTTTCGCATCAGGCGTTACGACACTGTTCAACAACGACTACGACAACAGTGCGGGGCTGGGGATCGGAACAGACAAAGAGTATTTCGAAGACTACTTCGGCCGCCGCATCGCCGGCGGCGGCGTCCGCGCCCGCTACGTCCGTGTCGTCAGCAACGGCAACACCTCCGACCCGTACAACCGGTTCACGGAGGTCGAGGTGTACGGATGCGTTTCGACGTCGGATCCTACTGGAGCGAAATGATCGTGCCGCGCGGTGGTGGAGGCAGCTCCAGCGCTGTGAACGAATCGACGGCGTCCGGATCGCCCGACGACCATCCACCCGGGGAAGTCATCCCGCCGCCTGTTCCGACTTGGATCACGGCACCGATCAGATGAATCGCAGGAACAAGTGCTCCGCCCATCGCGAGCCAAGACCGCATGTGTGCCGAATACGTGTGCATGGCGCTGTCTCCGTCTAATGGCTATCCCGATTGCCAGTCCAGGGGTGTGTCGTAAAAATGACGCACACACATCCGTCGAATTCGCAGAACAGATTACGCGTGTCGCGATCGATCGTCCAGCGATTTCGGGTGCGATTGGAAAGTGTTGAAAATTGAGCGGCAGGCCAAGGGGCGCATATCATTCCGCATGCACCATGCGGTATTCGGCGCGACGCCGTTTTTCTGACACCTTTTGCGGGGCGTATTGTGGACGGCGGCAGTGGACTGCATCGCGCTACGCCTGAAACGATTTAGTTCGCAAAATCGATGAACCAGTTCGCTTTATCGAGATTGCCCGGCGGATGGCGCGGGACCTAAAATGTAAGCAATTGGATTACAATGGGGGTGTCATGAGGAAACGTGGATGTGGGCTTGTTTGCGCGTGTTTGACGGCGTTCGGGATCGCTTGGGCCGACGCTTCGTCGTTTGTGAATACGGTGAACGGCGTGACGAACGCCGTGCCGAAGAACTATGTGCCACCGCTGGTGAGCAACGGCAGCCTGTGCATGCTGGTCGACTATTTGGGCGGCCAGGCGCAGCGCAGCTACGTCCGCATGACGCCGACGATTTTTTGGGAGGGACACCGCTACGGACCCCCGAAGGACCAACTCATCCCCTTCGGTCATTTCGAAACGGATGTGGCCGTCGGCGGTCGGACGCTCGACGCTCCGGCAACATGGTCGCAGACGCTCGACACGCGGTCGGCAGTGGTGACCTGCCGCAACACCTACGGCAACGGGTTGACGGTCGAGACCGAGGCGTTTTGTCCGTTTGTCGGCGATATCGTCGTGGTTCGCAAGCGCGTCAGTGCCTCAAACCCTGCGTTGAAGTCGGCGCGGCTGATTTTCTCTTACGCGTTTGGCGCGCCTCGCCGCGTGACCTGTACTTCGGCATGGAACGCCACCGCGCAGCGCGCGGAGTTCCGGTTTGAGGCGGACGCGCACCAGCCTTGTACGGGCATCGTTGCTGTTTTCGCCGATAGGCCGGTCGAGGGATTGGCGACGGGACAAACGGCAAAACTGGCGGTCGATCTTGCGCTCGAAAGCGGAAAGCCGTCCGAAGTGACCTTCTTCCTCGTGTTTGAAGATTCACTGGGCGGCAAGGACGTCGCAGGGCGCACGCTCCAAGCGCAGACGCACATTCTGGAACAGGGTTTCGAGCGTTCGCTTGCGGAACATCGGAAGGCATGGGCCGCGTACTGGGACGAATCGTACGTGCGGTTGCCGGACGCGAAGTTGGAGCGGGCCTATTGCACTGCGCAGTATCACTTGCGCGCCAACGCCACCCGGTGGTCGTTTCCGGTCGGCATCTTCAATACGCACTGGGCGGGACGCTTTTTCGGGTGGGACGAAATGTTCTGCTATCAGGCGCTGGTCAGCAGCAACCACCGCGAGGTTGCGCGGTGAGAGAACGAGGGCCGTGTTTTTCGTGGGAAATGGCGCTCCCCGCATGACAGTGCGACGCGGTCGGGGTGCTCGTGTTTCCGTCACTGTTATTATTCTTGTGCGCCCCAAAACGATGGTGCGCGTTTTTTCGGCTTGCATGGTGTTACGATATTTTGATACGTAATACTTAAACCGTGCGCGAAAGGCTGCGCCGGACGCACGAAATCTGACACACTACAGGGGACCGGACGAAATGAATCGACGGAGTTTGGTGGAATGGATGACGACGGCGGCGATGGCCGCTGCGGCTTCGGCGCAGACGACGGCGAGCAATACGGTGTCGCAGGCGGCGAGCAACACGGTTGCCGAGACGCGGATTGAAGTGATCGCGTCGCCGATCACGGATTCCGAGCGCGTCTCCAAGGACGGCGCGGACAGCGTGGTCGTCGGTCGGCAGCAAATCGAGCGATTGAACGCGCAGGACCTGCCGACAGCGCTACGGCAGGTGCCAGGTGTGACGATTTCGCGTTTCAGCCCGGTCGGCGCGTACGGCGGGGCGGAGGGGGGCTCGGTCTACATTCGCGGGGCAGGAACGGCCCGTCCGGGCAGCGAAATCACGATTTATTCGGACGGTGTTCCGCGTGAGGCGGGGGTGTTTGCGCATCCGTTGATGGACATTGTGCCGATCGACTTTGCGGACAGCGTGACCGTGGCGAAGAATCCCCAACCCCAGAACTACGCGGGGACGTTCGGGGCCGTCGAGGTCGAGACGCGCCGGCGCTATGAGGAGGGGCACGAGGGCGAGCTGAACGTTGCCTATGGGCGCTACAACACGCTTCTCACCTCGGCCTCGGTTGGCGGCAAGATCGACCTGTTCGACTACTACGCGGGCACCGCCTACAAGTACTCGGAGGGCGAGCGGCCGCATAGCGCGGCAGAGTTGGAGAACGTGTTCGCCCGCGCGGGGTGGGACCTCTCGCCCGAGGATCACGTCTCCTATATCTTCCAGCACACCGACAACTGGGTGCAGGACCCGGGCGCAGTGGGCACCACGACGCCGCTGTGGAACCAGTTCAACACCGAGACCGACACGCACACCGTGAAGATGGAGAGCAATCACGACAACGTGAAGGGCTACACGCTTGCCTACTATGAGGAAGGCAAGATTCGCTGGCATCAGGACAAGGCGGTGATGGGAACCCCCGGCTATTCGAACACCGACTGGTGGAACTATGGGTTCAGATCCTCCTACGATGTGATGATCGAGCGGTTGACGCTGACGGGGTCGCTCGATGCGTGGTCGGAAGGCGGCGACACCAAAACGATCAAAGAGTCGACCGGAGTCGCCACTTGGAATCCCGTGACCGAAAGAATTTATACGGCAGCCCCGTACTTGGGCGCGCGTTATGACTTCGATGTGGGCAACGATTGGACGCTGACGCCCTCGGTGGGTGCCCGGTTTTACGACAACACGGAATATGGCGAGGACTGGGGGCCCTGCGCGGCGTTAACGTTGTCCCGCGAACATCTGCAACTCTTCGTCTCACATGCGCGGGGCGTTCATTTCCCCGGCGTCTACGCGCGCGCCTCCTCGCCCAATACGTGGCGCTCACTGGATGCGGAAACGATGGACACCACCGAGACGGGCGCGCACGTCGAATTGAGTGACTATGCGGCTGTTCATGCGACCGTCTTCCATACGGAAGTGGAAAATCGAATGGACTCCATCACGGGTATTGGGTATCTGAACACGGGCGACATGTCGGCCAATGGCGCGGAAGCCACGCTGCACCTGTATCCGCGCAAAGACCTGTCGTTCTTTGTCGGCGGAACCGTGAACCGTCCCGAGGACGACCCGGTCGCCCGTCTGCCGGACTTCATGGGCAGCGCTGGGGCCTCGTATCAGGTCGCCCGTTACGTGCGGTGGGACGTGGATTCGGAAGACGTGGCTTCGCAGTACGCCTACAGCATGCGCGCGACGGATCCGACTCTGAACAAGCTCGACTCTTATGTCACTCTCAACACGCGCGTGTCGCTCGACCTGAAGGCGTTCTCTTCGCTGAAGGGCGAGCTGTACGTCGCCGTCGAAAATTTGGGGGATGCGGACTACGAGTATTTCCCGGGGTATCCGATGCCGGGCGTCATGTGGTACACTGGAATGAAACTTAAGTTCTGAGGAAGGCACCATGGATTTCTGGGGGCGGGCGGATCGCGGGGATGCTTTGAGCCCGCGCGAAGTTGCGCGGTGCGGGGTGTTCGGCGCGGCGGCGCTGCTTTTGCCGATCATTTTCCATGTGTTTCATCTCGGCCGTGTGTTCATGCCCATGTATCTGCCGCTGATGGCGCTGGCGTTTTTTGTCCGGCCTTCGGCGGCGGCCTGTACGGCGCTGACGGTTCCGGTATTTTCCGGACTCGTGACGGGAATGCCGCCGTTCTATCCGCCCGTCGCGCCTGTGATGGCGCTCGAACTGGCCGCGATGGCGTTCATCGTAGGCGAATTGCGGCGTCGGTTCGTTCGTATGCCGGTTGGGGTGTGCTTGGGCCTCGCCTTGATTGCGGGCCGATGTTTGGCCGTCGCGCTGACGTACGGCGCGGCGAAAGTCATGGCGCTTCCGCCCCGGTTCGTGGCGGGGCTTTCGTTGTTGAGCGGCTGGCCGGGGATCGTCCTGATGATGGTGGTGATCCCGCAGGTGGTGCGGCTTGCCGGTCCGGGGCCGACCGGAAAGGATGGGTGCTGACATGGACGCGACGTGGATGAGCGATCCGCGGATCGCCTTCTTCGACTCGATCGCCCCGCTGTGGGACGGCTGGCACGAGGGCAAGCCCGTCGTACGGCAGTTGATGGATGAACTCCGTCGGACGGGGGTCGGTTCCTCCGATGCCGTTCTCGACGTCGGGTGCGGGACGGGGTTTCTAACCGAAGCGTTGGTGCGACATTTGGGTTCGGAAGGGCGCATCTACGCGCTCGATTTTTCGGCCACGATGTTGGCCTGCGCCCGACGCAAGGTTCGCGACGCGCGGGTCGCGTGGCTGCGGGCCTCGGCCGAACACATCCCTCTGGCCGACGGTGCGTGTGACCGTGCGATCTGCTATTCGGTGTGGCCGCATTTCAGGAATCAGGCGGCGGCCGTCACCGAGCTGTCGCGCGTTTTGAAACCGGATGGTTATGTGCAGGTCTTGCACTTGATTTCGAGACACGAAGTCAACGCGATTCACGGGCAGGCCAAGGACCCGTCGATTCATGCGGATATGTTGGCTCCGGTCGCGGAGGTGGCCGCATTTTTTGAGAATGCCGGATTTGCGGTTCTGGAGACGGAGGACGCGGACGACCGCTTTTCGTTGGTTGCGCGTCGGGGGCGCGGTGGTGGAACGGTCGGCGCGGAGGAAGGGCGGATGCGCTGACATGGTCGGATTCCTCGACATGTGGGGAGGAGGGCGAGGGGTTGTATGCCGGTTGGCCCCGGCCACGCGCCTGTTCTGCGGCGCGCTGGTTCTCGCGACCGGGCTGTTGCTGCCGCTCGAAACGGGGTTCGGCATTGTTTCGTGGATGGGCGTCCTCGTCGTTTGGACGGCGCTGTGCAGTCCGCCTGCACGGCGGTTGTGGGCGGCATTGGCGTTTTCCTTGGTCCTTTTCGTTCCCGTTCTCGTTCTCGTGGCACTCGTGCAGCGTGTTGCGGCGGGGGACGGTTCGGCATCGGCGTATGTGCCTGCGACGATGGCGGGCGCAAGAGGCGTCTTTTGCGTCGTGGCGTCTGCGTCGACGCTGGCGACGGTGGCGCTGTCCGATCTTGAACCGGCGCTCGACGGGCTGCGGGCACCGCGCGCGTTTTCGGCCGTCGTGGTGCAGATCGCGCATCAGGTCGGCCTGATGGCGGAGGAGTCGCGACGGGTCATGTTGGCTCTGCGCATGCGGGGGTTGCATGCGGCGCGTCCGGCAAACCGATTCCGGTGCGTTTGTCAATTTCCCGTGGTCTGGTTGCTCCGGCTGCTGGCGCGCGCCGAACGGGTGGGGCGCGCCATGGAGGTTCGCGGGTTTGCGTGCGGGACGGGACACGTGCGCGTCGATTCGGGGTGGCTCGCAACCCGCGACGTTTGGGCACGCCTGTTGGCCGTTGCATTGCTTTGCGCAAGCCTTTCTGCGAGAATCCTTGCGTGAATGGAAACGATGTTCTTCTGTGCCGGTCGGTGTCCGTCCGATACGAAGGTCTTTCGCGCGATTCGCTGAGCGATGTGACGTTGCGGGTCGGCGCGGGCGAACGCGTGGCGCTGCTGGGCCTCAACGGCTCCGGCAAGACAACGCTGCTGAACGCGATCGCAGGCTTGGTTCCCTCAACGGGCGAGATCGCCGTGGACGGCGTGTCGCTTTCGCGGACGACGGTTCGGCGGATTCGCGACGGCATCGGATTTTTGTTCGGCGTGCCCGACGATCAGATACTCTTCCCGTGTGTGATCGACGACGTGGCGTTCACCCTCTTGCGTCGTGGCGTGCCGCGCGACGAAGCCTGCAGAAGGGCCGGAGAGGCGTTGAGGGCGCTCGGCGTTGGCGATCTGGCGTCGGCGTCGCCGCATCGGCTTTCGCAGGGCGAACGACAGCGCGTGGCGCTGGCGGGCGCGCTGGTGTCGGAGCCGTCGCTGCTGTTGCTCGACGAGCCGTCGTCGTCGCTGGACCCGTTCGGCAAGGAGCAGCTCGCGCAGCGGTTGGAACGATTGCGGGCGGCGCTGGTCGTGGCGACTCATGACCTCGTTTTCGCGCGTCGGCTCTGCAATCGTTTCGTGATGATCGAGGAGGGAAGGATCGCCGAGGACTGCGGAGACGCAACGGCTGTCGCGCGGTACGAGGCGCGGTGCGCGCAGGGATCCTTCGGCACGTGAGTCATGGAAGGGAGAGTCGGCGATGCACATGGCGGATGCGCTGATCTCGCCTGCGGTGGGCGGGACGATGTGGGCGGTGTCGGGCGGATTGATTCTGGCCGTTCTGCTCGGGCCGCCTGCGGCGTTTCTGGTCATTGCGTCGGTGCTGACGGTACAGGCTTTTTTCTTTGCGGCCATGATGTTGCCGATTCATGCGGCCATTGGTCTTGTGGAGGGTTTGGCGACCGCCACGGTGGTCTCGTTTGTGGCGCGCGTGCGGCCTGAGGCCCTGCATGCCGCGACGTCGGTCGGGAATCGGCGCGGGCTCGGGCCTGTCTTGGGCGGCCTCGTCGTGGTCGCCGTGATGTTGGGCGGTATGGCGAGCTGGTTTGCTTCGACGCATCCCGACGGGCTCGAGTGGTCGGTTGCGAGAGTGACGGGCAAGGAGGAGCTGCCGATGGGCGGGGCGGGTGTGCGCGGCACGCTTGCGGCGCTGCAGGACAAGACGGCGGTGCTGCCCGACTACGACGGAAAAAGACAGAACAATGTTGCGTACTGCTCAAATAAGCAGTAGATGCTTGGGCACTTGAGTCCTACGCTCCGTTCTGCCCGAAACCGCAGATAGAGGAACAACGAGAAGCTACGGATATCGCGGATCGCGCGGAAAGGATTCGTGTTTTCTTTGGTGGTTTA
>Ga0172375_10004697_pt1 | contig 20038 bp, 13 predicted proteins | sample LakKiv1m_FD_114537 | JGI IMG/M metagenome (GOLD analysis project Ga0172375, IMG submission 114537) | Freshwater microbial communities from Kabuno Bay, South-Kivu, Congo - kab_092012_11.1m | ecosystem: Environmental > Aquatic > Freshwater > Lake | place: Democratic Republic of the Congo...
GGAAAAACCCATCCCCTGGATTGAAGGGGCCAAGGCCCTGGTGGCCAAGGGACTGCTGGAAGAGGCGGCCTTCTGCTGCGACAAGGAACTGGCCCGGGAGGCGGATAATCTCATGGCCATGCAGTTGAAGGCCTACTGCCTGACGGACATGGGGCGCTGCGAGGAATCCCTGGCCCTGCTGGATAAGGTTTTGGCCCAGGAAAGCAAAAATATCTACGCCCTGACGGCCAAGGGGCATGCCTTGCTGGGGTTGGGCCGGTATCTGGAGAGCATCCCGTTCCTGGACCAGGCCCTGGCAATCAACCCGGACTTCCAGGAAGCCCAGATGTATAAGGGGATGGGCCTGTATCTGGCCGGCAAATATGATGAGGCCATGGATATCGACATCTTCCGGAAAGAGTTTTCCGAGCGGATGAAGGTTGAGCTCCAGAAGAAAATGGAGTCCGGGAATCCGCACTGATGGGCCGGCGGCCGCCTGGCGCGGCCAGGCGGCTAACTCCCTAATTTTTAAATATAAATAAGTTATTGCCCCGCCGCTCTTCCTTCACACCCGGGGTCACCCCTGCCAGGCCGGCTCCGGGGAACGTTTCTTGCAATTCATCCTTTCAGCTTGCAGCCCCCCACCTGAATAGCTGTGGCAAGGGTTGTCCTGCAAAAGCCTGCGCCTTAGCCGGGCCGATTCAGGGACCCAATCCCGGGGCGCCAATCATGCGGCGCCGGCCGGAAAAGAAGGGTATCGGAGGGTAGGATGCCTCCACCGCTTTCCGCTGAGGGAGACGACGGCGGGGCCGCACCCAAAAGGCGATTACCCATCCGGGAGCGGGGGGTAACCTCGGAGGAGATTCGGGGTGGGCGAAAGCCTTCGGGAAATTGTCTTGAATACATACAAAGGTCGATTATCGGACAGGGGGATTTTCAACCTGAGTGGAAGAGAGATTAATTATTTTTTCAAAGGTTCAGTCGGATTTCAGACAATCTCTTTTCAGAAGTTACTCCTGCTGAGATCAAAGCAGACCGGCATGTTGATCGCCTCGGAAATTGCTCGAATAATTTTTCAGGGAAATTATGGATTACATTTCCCTCCCTGAGGCGGTTTCAGGCGTCGTTTCCGGGATGATCCGATCCCGGGGTTTTCCCAAGCCTTGAACGGCGGCTGCGGGCCGGGTCCACCGGATCAGCCGCAGGCCACAAAGATATTCGCATGGACTTGAAAGAGCGCCAGCCCATAAAAGACCGACCCGCCATAGTCATGTTGGTGCTGCATGAGGCGCTCCGCCATAGTCTGATAGATCTCCTGGAAGAAAACGGTTTTGCCCCTGGCGTGGCCGCCAATCCCCAGGAAGTAATCCACCTCTTGAGGAAAAAGAAGTGCGCCACGGTCTTTGTGGACGGCGAAGCCCTCAAGCTTTATAGTCCGGTAACCTGCGCTAAATTCAAACTTGCCTGCCAGTATTGCCGGGTCATTATCCTCTGTGATAAAAGCCAGGAAAGCCACCGGCAAATCATCCGAGAGGCTATGGAGATCGGGGTGTACGCCTGCCTGCTGCCCCCTTACGAAGACTGGGAAGTCCTGACCATGGTCAGCTATTACCCTCGTCAGCGCAGCCTTTGATAAGCCGTTTCATAATGAGTTATGTTATAATGAGAGAGGATGGTTTCAAGGAAAATTTCAAAAATTTCCAACGAGTTCGGCGGCACAAATCCTGACTCTACCCCCCCGCCTCACAACCCGCCATCAACGTCCTCACTCGGCCCTCGGGCCCTGGCCCTGGACATCCTGGCCGCGGCGGCCCGTCAGGGGCGCTCGGTGGAAGAACTGCTGGCCGCGGCGCTCAGGCGTCATCCCCATCTGCCCCGGCGGGACCGGGCTTTGCTGCTGGAACTGCTTCAGGGGGTGAAACGCTGGGAAGTGCGGTTGGATTACCTGTTGTCCCGGCTCTCCCATATCCCCCTGGAAAAGCTCCACCCCCTGGTCCGGCAACTCCTGCGCCTGGGAGCGTTTCAGATCCTGATGCTGGACCGGGTGCCGACCCGGGCGGCGCTCCATGAAGCCGGCAAGCTGGCCAAGGCCAGGGGCCTGCCCCGGAGTCACGTGGGGTTTATCAACGCGGTGTTGCGCCGGCTGGCTGCGGGGGAAGTCCCGCCTCTCCCGGACCCCGAAGCCGACCCGGTCCTGGCCCTGAGCGTGATCCATTCCCACCCCCCCTGGCTGGTCCGGCGCTGGCTGGCGCGGTATGGACCTCAGGCGACTGCGGCCCGCCTGGCCGCCAATAACCGGATCCCGCCGCTCACGGTGCGGGTCAATACTTTGAAGACCGATCCCTTAAGCCTCATGGCCCGGCTGGCCCGGGAAGGGGTGGAGGCCCGGCCTGGGCGGTTTTCCCCGGTGGGCCTGATTTTCGAGGGTGTGCAGACAGCCCCCCTGGACCTGCCTTCTTATCGGGAGGGTCTCTGGCTCTTCCAGGATGAAGGGGCGCAACTGGTATCCGGTCTAATGCCCCTGGGGCCGGGCCTGCGCCTGGGGGAAATCGGGGCCGGCCGGGGGGGCAAGACCACCCATCTGGCCGAGGCCATGGCCAATTCCGGCCTGCTGGTGGCGGTTGACAACCACCCGGGGCAACTTAAGGAACTGAAGCTGAATACCCGGCGCTGGGGGGTTACGGTCGCTCACCTCCTCCGGGCCGACGCCGCCGCGCCGCTCCCCCTGCGGGAGGGGACCATGGATGCCGTGGTTTTAGATGCGCCGTGCTCCGCCCTGGGCATAATCCGGCGTCATCCGGAGATCAAGGGCCGGGTTCGGGAAGGGGACCTGGGCGCCTTCCCGCCCCGGCAGGCGGCCATGCTGGACCAGGCCGCCACCCTCCTGAAGCCGGGAGGCCGCCTCCTTTATATCACCTGCACCACCGAGCCGGCCGAGAATGAAGACCAGATCCAGGTTTTTCTTGCCCGACATCCGGACTTTCACCTGGCCACCGACCCCAAGCGGCTGCCGCCAGCGGCCCGGGACTTTATCCACCCCCCCGGCTTTTTCCGCACCTCCCCGGAGGAGCATAACCTGGATGTCTTTTTTGCGGCGCTGCTGGTCAGAACCTGAGACTCGTCGGCCAGCCGCGCCGGCGGGGGAATGGCCAGGAAGGGGGGTGATGACTCCGGTTCCTTTTTCCGGTTCCCTTTATGGTAAATAAATTTATAATTAAATCAATTCCCTCCGGCCAGCCAGGAAGGCGTGGCCCGGGGAAGGCCGGACAGATGAGTATCTTAAGTTCAAGGAAGGACCTCAAGATGCTTACCCTGATCGATTCCGGGTGTGGGAAGCACCCGCGCAAGCAACTGACCCTCACCGGCTACCTGGCTTGCCTGGTGGGCGGCCTGATTACCAACCTCCCCCTGCAAGGGGCTTGCCCCACCTATATCTGCGAGTATGGTCACACCCACTATCTCCTGCTCCAATACCATGAGGATGATGTCAGGGATGACCTTAAGCCCGGCCCGTCGTCCCGCAGGTTGGCGGGAGGCAGGAAAGCGCCGGTCTCCCCGGAGTAAGGCCGGGGACCCCCCCGGGGCTGCGATATTGGCCAGACCGGCGAGCTCCGGGCCTCCCGCTTCCGGCAGGGGAGCCAGATGGGCGTCTTTGGCCCTCTGACCCCTTCTCGAATCCACCGCCCCCCTGGGGAAAAATTTCAGGGCGTCCCGGCATAATCCATCCCCTGGGCTTTTCAGGCCGATACACCTTTAAAATACCACTGGGAGTAATTATTTTTCTAGCAGGCGAAAGGCGACAGACGCCTGATTCTCATCCCGTCCGGGGTTTAGGCGGTCAGTTTGAAAATTTATTCAAATTTGACATAGTAAAAAAATGATAAATATCCGTAAATTACTCCTGAGGACCTTAAAGCCGGCGCCGGTTGATCTGTGCCGATAAGGTTCCCATGGGGTGCGCTCCGGGGGCCGTTCCTTTCAGGAGGAATCTGCCATGACCAAACGAGAAAAATTCTGGGCCTTGCTGGGAATCTTCATTTTTTTCCTGCTAAACTACCCTCTCCTGGAGATTGTTAACCGGGACACCATGCTGGGAGGGATTCCGGTGCTGATTCTGTACCTGCACGGGGTTTGGCTTTTGGCCATTGCCGGTCTCTATGCCTTGGGGTGCCGGTTGATTTCCCGAAAATGAAGCACGAGGAATCTCACCCCTGATGCTCAGCACAGGCCTGGTCGCCGGCGCCGCCTTCGGCTATCTCTTCCTGCTCTTTGCCATCGCCTACTATGGCGACCGGCAACGGGCCCGGGGCAGGAGTATTATTGCCAACCCCTATATTTACACCCTCTCCCTGGCGGTCTATTGCACCGCCTGGACCTTTTTCGGCAGCGTCGGCAAGGCCGCCGTCTCGGGGGTGACATTTCTCACTATCTATCTGGGTCCCACCATCATCGCTTTTTCCTGGTGGTTCGGCTTGCGCAAGCTGGTGCGCATCTGCAAAGAAAACAATATCACCACCATGTCGGATTTCCTGACCCTGCGCTACGGCAAAGGGGCCTTTCTGGGGGTCCTGGCCACCGTGGGGGTGCTGCTGGCCATCACCCCCTATGTGGGGCTGCAGCTCAAGTCGATTTCCGACACCTTTAATATCCTGGTTTATCGTGAAGTCATTTCTCCCACCGCCGTCCCTTTTTACCAGGACACCGCTTTCCATGTGGCCCTGATCCTGGCCCTGTTCGGCATTCTGTTCGGGGCCCGCCAACTGGATCCCACCGAACGCCACGAAGGGCTGGTGGCCGCGGTGGTGTTCGAGTCCCTCATCGAAGTGGTCGCCTTTTTCAGCATCGGTATCCTGGTGACTTTCGGTCTTTTTGCGGGCTGGGGGGAGATTTTTGCCCGGATCAGCCAACATCCGGATTTTTATCAGCTTCTCCTGGTGAACACCGGGCCTCACAACAGCTATACCCTGCTCCTGGTCATGACCATCCTGGCCATGGGGGCCATCCACTTTCTGCCCCGCATGTTCCACATGGCCGTGGTGGAAAATACCGATGAACGACATATCCTGACCGCCATGTGGCTCTTCCCCCTGTATCTGCTAATGATGAATGTATTCGTGATCTTGATCGCCTTCGGGGGGCTGCTCCTGGGACTCCCCCAGGACCAGGCGGACACCTTTGTCCTCCGGATTCCGTTGCAGAGCGGTCATCCCCATCTCGCCCTGCTGGTGTTTTTGGGGGGGGTGGCGGCCTCCACCGGCATGGTGGCGGTGGCCACCATCGCGGTGAGCACCATGGTGCTCAACAGCCTGGTGTTACCGTTGGCTCTCCGCCTCAACCTCCAGGAGCGCGTCTCGCCGCATCTCCTGACTATCAAGCGGGGCGTCATCCTGAGCCTGATCCTGTTGGGATATTTCGGCTATCACCTGGTCTGGCCCACGGTCATGCTGGTGGATATCGGGCTGATCGCCTTTTGCGGGGTGATCCAGTTGGCCCCTGCCATCATCGGGGCCCTGTACTGGCGGGAAGCCACCCGCTGGGGGGCGATGGCCGGTTTGGGCTCGGGGTTTCTGCTCTGGGCCTATACCCTGGTCTTGCCCTACCTGATCGAGGCGGGCTGGTTTCCCCCGAATATTTTGGCAACCGGCCCCTTTGGCCTGGCGTTTCTCAAGCCCACGGCTTTTTTAGGTCTGACCGGGCTGGATAAGCTCTCCCACGCCTTTTTCTGGTCCATGCTGATCAATATCGGGGCGTTTGTCAGCGTCTCCCTGCTGACCGCCGCAAGTCCGGTGGAGGAGGAGCAGGCCCGGCGGTTTGCGAAGGTCTTTGAACAGGAAAGGGAGGCGCCGTTAGAGAAACGCTATACTTATTTTCCCAGCCTGGACCAATTAACCCAATTTATGGCCAAGATCATCGGTCCCCGGAAGGCCCAGGAGGCGCGCCGGGCCTTTCTCCGGGAGGTCGCGACCCCCGAATCCGAGTGGGGGGATCGGGAGAAACTCCGGTTGGCGGCCTTTGTGGAACGCACCATTGCCGGCTCCATCGGTCCGGCCGCGGCCCGGGTCCTCAAGGAAGGCTATCTCTCCTCCCAGGGCGCCCGGATGGAAGACGTCCTGGATATCTTCGGCCGGATCTCCAGTTCCCTGGAAGAGAGCGAGCAACAACTGAAAAGGCGGGTGGCGGAACTCTCGGTCCTCTATGAGGCGGCCCGGCGACTTGCCTCATCCATGAATATCCCGGACATCCTGGGGGGGGTCCTGGGGGTCCTGGTGGAGCAGTTGGGCGTCGAGAAGTGCACCGTACGGCTGTTGGCTGACGACGGTTTTCTGCACATCAAAGGCTCCCGGGGGCTGCCGCCGGAGGCCGGCGCCCAGGTCGTCAAGCCCCATCCCCGGTCCCTGCTGGGGCGATGTCTGGCCTCCCAGGCAACTACCGTGGTGGATTCCGCCAGCCATCGGGACCGTCTCCAGGGACTGCTGGAAGAAGAAACCCTGGCCTCCCTGGTATTGGCCCCCATCACCACGGAGACCCAGACCCTGGGGGTCTTGACCGCGGCCAGCAGCCAACAGGGGTATTTCGCCAAAGAACACGTGGAGTTCTTTCAATCCCTGGCCGGGCAGTTAGGTCTGGCGGTGCGCAGCGCCAATATGGAGGAAGCCCTGCGTCTGGACGAGTCCCGGCTGGAGGCGGTTTGGAAAATCAGTCAGATGACCAGGGCGACCCTGAAGGAGATCACCGATTTCGCCCTGGAAGAAGGCGTCCGGCTGACCAAAAGCCGGGTGGGCTACCTGGCCTTCCTGAATGAAGACGAAACGGTTCTGACCATGCAAGCCTGGTCCAAGACGGCCATGGAGGAATGCGCCGTAGTTGACAAACCCCTGGTCTATCCCCTGGAGACCACCGGCCTCTGGGGGGAGGCGGTGCGCCAGCGGCAGCCCATCATCACCAATGAGTATGCTGCGCCCAACCCCCATAAAAAAGGCTACCCCCAGGGGCACGTGGACATCCGGCGGCACCTGAATATCCCGGTGTTTGACGGGGACCATATTGTGGCGGTCGCGGGCGTCGGCAACAAGGACGATGATTATGATGAATCGGATGTCCGGCAACTGACCCTGTTGATGAACGGCATGTGGTGGCAGATCAAGCGCCAGCGGGTGGTGGAGGCCCTGAGCGCCGAGCGGAAGCTTCTGATCCATACCTGCATGGACGGCATTGTAGCCCATGATCTGGCCGGCGTCATCTTCATCTTTAATGAACGGGCCGCCAAAATCCTGGGATATGAGCCCGAAGAAGTTATCGGCAAGATGAATATCCAGGAGCTCTATGCCCCGGGCCAGGCCGAGGACATCAGCGCCAAGATCCACGACCCCGCCTTCGGCGGCGTAGGCATCCTGGAGAACTTTGAAACCCAGATGCGGCGCCAGGACGGCACCCTCATCCCCATCTGGATTTCGGCCCGCCTCCTCTATGAAGATGACCGGGAAATCGGGGAAATCGGCCATTTCCGGGACCTCCGGGAACGGAAACGGATGGAGGAAGCCCTGCTGCAGAATGAGCGCCTGGCAATTCTCGGGAGAATGGCGGCCCATGTGAGCCATGAGATCAAAAACCCCCTGATGCTCATCGGGGGGTTCGCCCGCCAGATTCTCAAGGATATTTCCATCGATCCGGAGAAAAACCGACAAAAACTCCAGATTATTGTAGATGAAATTCGCCGCCTGGAAGAATTCCTGGCGGAGGTGGGGAGCTACGCCAAATTTTCCGAGCCCCAGATGCAGCCGGGCGATCTCAACGCCTTAATCCAGGAAATCTGCCTGCGCCTGGAGCCGCACCTGGATGAAGCCGGCCTGGAGTTACGCCTGGAACTGGACCCCCATCTCCCCCAGGTGCAGTTTGACCCGGTGCATCTGCGCCAGGTAATTCTAAATATCGCCAAGAACGGGATCGAAGCCATGGGCCCCGGGGGCGTCCTGACCATTACCAGCGGCAGGGAGGAAGACCGGGTGGTGGTGCGGATCGCCGATACGGGGGAGGGCATCCCGCCGGAGATCCGGGATAAGATTTTTCAGCCCTTCTATTCTTCCAAACCCAAAGGGAGCGGCCTGGGGCTGGCCATTTCCCAAAAGATCATGGCGGCCCACCAAGGGGAGATCACCATAGAGAGCGAGCCGCACCAGGGCGCCCGGGTGACCCTCTCGTTTAAAGCCGAATCCTGAATGGCGCCGCTGCCTGGGTAAGGTGCGCAGTGGGCGGCCTCCCCGGGCTTCCCTTAGCCCCCTAAGGGTCAGGCCTTACGGGGGTTGAGTTGGCGAATCTCCCCTCTTTTTCTTCAACGGCCTGGCGAGGGTCGCCAAGTCCTGGATGGTTTATCCGGATTTCTGTTCCGCCAGCCGCAGACCCCAAAAAACGCCTGGTTAGGGGCGGTTGATTCAGGGGGTAAAAATCAGTCCGGGGAGGCGAAACGGGGGGCGAGGGACGGTTTTTTAAGCGGACATGCGCTCCAACAGGCTGGCCTTGATGCGGTCGAACTCCTCGGGGCTGATGACGCCTTCGTCCCGGAGGCGGATGAACTCCTCGAGTTCCTCCCGGAGGCGTTCCGGGGGCAACCAGGCCTGGGCAGCCGGGGCCTCAGCCTCCAGGATGGCGGGGGCTTCCAGGGCCAGGGGCTGGGGTCCCCCGGCCGGGAGAGCCTGGGCCAGGCGGTGGGCGCCGGTGTAGCGCAGGGTGAGGACGCCGTTCATCAGGGAGATCTCCACGTCCTTGCCACTCTTGGCGGCTTCCCGCATCAAGTCCTGGAAGTCGCCGGTCTGGGCCGCCATCTTGGCCTTGATGGCCCCCCAGCGGCGGTAAATCCGCCAGACGGCCAAGGCCAGGAGCGCCGCAAAGCCCGCAAAGATATAGGCGTTGAAACCCAGGATGCCGGTGAGCCACACCAGGCCCACAATGAGGACAAAGGGAATGGCGATGAGAAAAATCAGGAGGCTGTAGAAATTGGCCAGGTTCGCCAGGGATGACACCCCCGGGTCCACCGGATCTTTTTTAAGGCGAGAGAAAAATTTGCCCATGTTGTCGTTCCCGGGACGGCTTGCCGCGCACTTCTCTTAATAAGGTAGCATTTTCCCCCAGATTTGCAAGCCTCAAGAGAAGACGAGGCGGCCAGGCCGAGCCTGGCCAAAGATTTTCCGTTCCCTGGCAGTTGGCCATGAGCTTTCAGCCGCTCATGGGCCTGCGCCCCTCCGTAGAGTATGAAAAAACCCGTAGGGCGCGTCTTACGCGCTATTAAGGGGGGCCAGGGCCGCCCGATAATAACTCTTCAAGGCAGTTGGGCATGAGCCTCTGGCTCACCCGTGAATTATGAAGAGTCAGGTGGGGCGGGCCTCTGTGCCCGCCGCTTTTCATGGCGCAGGTTTTTCACCTGTGCATCGCACCGGCAAGATGCCGGTGCCACCAAGAACTTTTCGGAGCAGTTTATCTAACCAGGGGCCGGGTTTTCTGGCCCCCCCCGGTCTCAAGGCCGCGTTCAGCCGGCCTGGAAAAAGGCCCGGAAGGCCTTGAAGGTCATGTAGAGGTCGGCCTTGGAGGCCACCTCCAAGGGCGAGTGCATGGACAGCAGGGGGGTGCCGCAGTCGATGATCTCCATGCCGTACACCGCCAGGTGCTTGGCGATGGTGCCGCCGCCGCCTTCATCCACCTTGCCCAACTGGCCGGCCTGCCAGATGACCCCGTGGTCCTGGAAGACCTTCCGGAGCCAGGCGACGTATTCGGCATTGGCGTCGCTGGTGTAGTATTTGCCGCCGCTGCCGCCGTATTTGCTGAAACCCACCCCGTAGCCCAGGCGGGCCGCGTTCCGTTTTTCGTGGACCTCGGGGTAATCCGGGTCCAGGGCCCCGGTGACGTCGGCGGACAGGGCCTTGCTGGCCATGAGCACCCGGCGCCGGGCCAGGGGGCTTTCTCCCCGGCGCTCCAGGAGGGTCTCGACGATCTCCTCCAAAAGGCAGTTCCTGGCGGAGGTGTTGCCTTCGCTGCCGGTTTCCTCCTTGTCATAGAACAGGGCCAGACAGGTGTGTTCCGGCTCCTGGACGTCCAGGATGGCGGCCAGTTCGGCGAAGGCGCAGGACCGGTCATCCTGGCCGTAGCCTCCCACCAGGCTGCGGTCCCAGCCCAGGTCCCGGGCGGGGCCTGCGGGCACCACCTCCAGTTCGGCGCTGATCAGGTCCTCCTCCCGGACGCCGTACTGGTCTTCCAGGTATTTCAGCAGATAGAGCTTGAAGCGCTCTTTGGTTTCCCGGTCTCCCAGAGGCAGGGAGCCCACCAGGACATTGAGCTTTTCCCCTTCAAAGGCCTCGGCCACCTTTTTGTCCATCTGGAGCTTGCGGGCCAGGTGGGGCAGGAGGTCCAACACCGTAAAGACCGGGTCGCCGGCGTCTTCGCCGATGGTGAGCTGCACCCGGGCGCCGTCGGCCTTGAGGACCACCCCGTGGATGGCCAGGGGCCGGGCCAGCCACTGGTACTTTTTGATGCCGCCGTAGTAATGGGTCTTTAAAAAGGCCAGGTCGGTGTCTTCATAGAGGGGGTATTGCTTCAGGTCCAGGCGGGGGGAGTCGATGTGGGAGGCCACCAGCCGGAGACCGTCGGTGAGGGGCCGGCGCCCCTGGACCGCCAGGACGATGGTCTTGTCCTTGTAATTATAAAAACCCCGGGGACCGGCCTCCCGCAGGGCCAGGTCCACGAAACCCAGGGCCTGGACCTGGCGCTGGATTTCGGCCACCGCCTCCCGTTCCGTCTTGGCCCGGTCCAGAAAGGTCTTGTAACGCTCGCCGTAGGAGAGGATGGTCTGGCGTTCGGCCTCATCCACGTGGTCCCAAACGAGTCTGGGGGCGACCGCCAGGCGGTCCCGCAGTTGTTTCAGTTCGTCCTTTTCCTGGACTTCCATAATCGGTATCTCCCTAACCTCTTTAGAGGGGAATTATTAATATTAACATATTGATAAATTTTAATAAAAAATGCTCAAACGAGATAGTCCTGGAATATAATTCAAATAGCAAATTGAATGAAGCAAAAGCAAAAAATATACTTATAGTTGTCTCTGTATACGCCTATGCCAAAAAAAGACATTTTGATATTCCAAAAAATTACAATTATCTGCAAGTTTACTAAACATAAAAGTAGGGCGACTCAATTGTCTAACAAAGAGAGCCCGCCTGTCATCATTCGATACGATACTATAAGTAGCCATTGAGTTATGATATATCAGATGTACATCATTAAATCTAAGGAGTCCAGAATAAATTGGGGTCGAGTGTTCAACTTCAAAAAGCGCACGCAGTTTTCCCGCTCCTCGTTCAATCCAGATTACATCTATCTCGGTTAATATATCTTCTATCCGATGATAATCTGGCGGAATCTCGGCATTACATGCAAACTGATGAGTCAGATTCCAGTCCAGTCTATTACGGTCATTCTTAGGAATCCAGATGTCGTAGCCTTTAATTATGCCTATTGAACCAAGAAGAGTCTGGATTTGTACATGTGAAAGTTCAGGGTAGTCAGTAATCTTTGACTTATTAATTATGGAATCGAGTTGCTCCCAACCCCAATATGCTTCGACATTGAATCTACCCGCGTTAGCTATGTATAAATCTGTGCCAGCATCTTGAAAGAATAGCTGTACCTTATATTGACCATCACTCGCCGGGTTTACGGAATGAAAAACGTCTTCAAAGTCAGAGTAAGGCAGAAGGAGGGGTTCTGTTTGGTCCGGCCACAGCAAGCAGAGGACTGCCGGATGTCCTTCTAATTGTTGTAAATCCTGGCGCCTTAATCCATAGAACGTCTGTCCACGCGTATGAACTTTCGAATATCGAATATATACTCGTCCGGCTCCTCTTCCTATATCATACAAAGACAGGCTAGTATCGAGTCTGTGTATCTTACCATACCGCCTCCTTAACTCGCCAAGGAATGTATCCTTTGTGACATTGGCCATCGAACTATGATCCCATGCGATATATTTACCAAATGTTATTATATTATGCTAACCTAATGTCGACGTACACTCATCGCTAATTAATAAACCGGAAAAGCGGCCATCTAATCGATTTTATTATACATAAATACCATATTTTAGACGTCGGTTGCCTCGAATATCAACCTCAGCACCTATTTTTGGTATAAGATACCACGATTCTCCCTTGGAAACAACGCCGCCCCTCTGAATCTTGGCGGGAAAGGTTGACTTAAGCAAGGAAAATTAATACATATATGACATGAAACGCCCTTGTTGCGAGAGTGGCGGAATTCGGCAGACGCACTGGATTTAGGTTCCAGCGGGACGACCGTGGGGGTTCGAGTCCCCCCTCTCGCACACCTTGGCGGGGGAGCGGCAGGCCGGGGGGATTCCCTCCAGAACTCTATAAAATTAACGGATGATTGCGAGCCAAAAACATGAGCGAATGCGCGATGAAGGTGGAGGTAGAGAATCTCAGCGAAGTCAAACGGAAGTTGAGGATAGAGGTGCCCTCCACCGAGGTGACCCAGGAAGTGGACCGGGCCTACCGGCAATTGGGCAAGCGGGCCAAGGTCAAAGGCTTCCGGCCGGGCAAGGTCCCCCGGTCCGTCCTGGAGATGTACTATCATAAGCAAATCGAGCAGGAAGTGTCCGACGCTCTGGTGCGGCGCTCCCTGGCTGAGGCCTTGAAAGAGAAGAGCCTGGAACCCGTGAACCTGAGCTGGCCGGAGGCCCCGCCGCCGGCGGTGGCCGGGCAGGATTACCGCTTTAGCGTTGAACTGGAGGTCTCTCCCGAATTTACCGTATCGGACTACCTGGGTCTCAAGCTGGAGGCTCCGGAGGTGGAAGTGACCGACGAGGAAGTGGAGGACCGCCTGGAGGGGATTCGGCAGTCCAACGCCGTCCTGAAACCCCTGGAGGCCGACCGGGGCATCCAGGAGAAGGACTTCGTGGTCCTGGATTACCAGGGCTACTTCGGGGGCCAGCCGGTGGAAAGCGCCAAGGCGGAAGGCGCCTATGTGGAGGTGGGGAGCGGCAAGATCAGCCACGAGTTCGAACAAAACCTCCTGGGGCTCAAGGCCGGGGCCGAGAGCCGCTTTGCGGTGGCCCTGCCGGAGGATTACGCCAATCCTCTCCTGGCCGGCAAGGTGGTGGACTTTCAGGTCAAGATCCAGGACGTGAAAGAGAAAGCGGTGGCTGAACTGGACGATGTCTTCGCCCAGAACCTGGGAGGCAATTTTCAGACCTTGGCTGACTTGCGCACGGCAGTGCGAGAGGATATTATTAAAGCAAAGGAGCGGGAGCGGCAGGCCTATCTGGAGAACCAGGTGGCGGAGCACTTGTTGGCCCGCCGCCAGTTTGAGGCGCCGCCCTCCCTGATCCAGCAGGAACAGGAGCACATGTTCCGGGACCAGATGGAGCGCTACGGCCAGCACGGCCTGAATGTGGCCCAAGTGGACACGGCCAAGATGCTGGAGGTCCTGAAACCCATGGCCGAGCGCCGGGTGCGGGTCCGGTTGCTGCTGGGCCGCATCGCCGCCCAGGAAGGCCTGACGGTGGACGACGCCGAAGTGGAGGCCGCCCTGGCCCGGATCGCGGTGCACAGCCGCCGGGACGTGACTGAAGTGAAGAAGTTTTATCAGGAGCACGACCTCCTGGGGATCCTCAGGCGGGAGTTGCTGGACGACAAGATCATGAAACTGTTGGTGGAGAAGTCCGAAATCGGGACAACGGCCGCACCGGCGGCAGCGCCGGTTGCGGCGGAAAAGGAGTAGAATGCAGTTAATACCCATCGTGGTGGAGCAGAGCAGCCGGGGCGAACGGGCCTATGATATCTACTCCCGGCTTCTCAAAGACCGGATCATCTTTCTGGGGACGGCCATTGCGGATGAGATCGCTAACCTGGTGATCGCCCAGCTGCTGTTTCTGGAAGCGGAGGATCCCGACAAGGAAATCAACTTTTACATAAATTCCCCGGGCGGTCTGGTGACCGCGGGGATGGCCATATATGACACCATGCAGTACATCAAGAGTCCGGTAGCCACCCTGTGCATGGGCCAGGCGGCCAGCATGGCGGCCCTGTTGCTGGCCGCGGGCAGCCGGGGCAAGAGGTTCGCCCTGCCCCATGCCCGGATCCTGATTCACCAGCCCCTGGGCGGCTTCCAGGGGCAGGCCACGGACGTGGATATCCAGGCCCGGGAGATCTTGCGGCTCCGGGAAGAGTTGAACCAAATCATGGCGAACCATACCGGCCAGGACATTGACCGGATCAACCGGGACACGGAGCGGGATTTTTATATGTCCGGGGATCAGGCCAAGGGATACGGCTTGATTGACGATGTCATCACCCATCGGGAAGCAGGGGTCCTGTTTCCCGCCCGGCGTCAAGATTAGCCGCCGGATGAGGCTTGAAGAAAAAGGCGCCGGCAGCCGATATTCAGAAAGAAGCAGGCCGGGCGGCGCCCCAACCAAGCAGACAAACTCTCGAACCGGTTTCTTTCCAGGGTTTGAGGAGGACAATACGTTATGAGTAAGCGCGGTGCCGACAAGAGTGCCGACCTGCTGTGTTCTTTTTGTGGCAAAAGCCAGGGCGAGGTGAAGAAGCTCATCGCCGGCCCCGGCGTCTACATCTGTGATGAATGCATCGAACTGTGCAACGATATCATCGCTGAAGAATACGAGAAGGACGAGGCCAAGCATTCCCGGCTGGCAATACCCGAGCCGGCGGTCATCAAAAAACAGATCGACGAGTACGTCATCGGTCAGGAACGGGCCAAAAAGATCCTGTCGGTGGCGGTCTATAATCACTATAAACGGATCAACGCCGGGGTGGACCTGGACGGGGTGGAACTCCAGAAGAGCAATATCCTGCTGGTGGGCCCCACCGGCTCGGGCAAGACCTTGCTGGCCCAAACCCTGGCCCGCATCCTGAATGTGCCGTTCACCATCGCCGACGCCACCACCCTGACGGAGGCCGGCTACGTGGGCGAGGATGTGGAAAACATCATCCTGAACCTGTTGCAGTCGGCGGATTACGATGTGGAAAAGGCTTCCCGGGGGATTGTTTACATCGACGAAGTGGACAAGATCGCCCGGAAGACGGACAGCCCCTCCATCACCCGGGACGTCTCCGGGGAAGGGGTGCAGCAGGCGCTGCTCAAGATCATTGAAGGCACCATGGCGTCGGTGCCCCCCAAAGGCGGCCGCAAACACCCGCAACAGGAGTTCATCAAAGTGGACACCACCAACATCCTGTTTATCTGCGGCGGCGCCTTCAACGGTCTGGAGGACATCATCGGGGCCCGCATCGGCCGCAAGGCCATGGGTTTCGGGGCCGACATCCAGAGCCGGTCCCAGCGGCCCCTGGGGGAAATTTTGGTGCAGCTCCAGCCCCAGGACCTGCTGAAATACGGTCTTATCCCTGAGTTCGTGGGGCGCCTGCCGGTGCTGGCCACCCTGGATGAACTGAATGAGGAAGCCCTGGTCCGCATCCTGAGGGAACCCAAGAACGCCCTGGTAAAACAATATCAGAAACTTCTGGAACTGGACCGGGTGGCCTTGAAGTTCACCGACGACGCCCTGGAGGCGGTGGCCCAGGAAGCCTTGAAGCGCAAATCCGGGGCTCGGGGCTTGAGGGCCATCCTGGAGCGGGCCATGCTGGATCTGATGTATGATCTGCCGTCCCTCAAGGACGTGCAGGAATGCCTGATCAACAAGGAGTTCATCATCGACCATGCCTCGCCGATTTTGACCTACCGGACGGCGGAGGACATATCCTGGGATAAGCCAGGTATGGCGGTGCAACAATGATCTTTCGCTTACCCAAGAATCGCGGCGCCGGGGAAGACGACAAGCGCCACCTGCTCACGGTGCCCTTGTTGCCCCTGCGGGATATCGTCATCTTCCCTCACATGGTGGTGCCCCTGTTCATCGGGCGGGAGCGCTCCATCCACGCCCTGGAATACGCCATGGGGCAGGAAAAATATATCCTGCTGTGTACTCAGAAGGACCCCCGGAAGGACGAACCCCGGGAGGGGGAGATTCACCGCCTGGGCACCCTGGCGGCCATTCTCCAGCTCCTGCGCCTGCCCGACGGCACCGTCAAGGTGCTGGTGGAGGGCAAGAGCCGGGCCATGGTGCGCCAGTTTCTGCCCATCTCCCAGTTCTACCAGGTGGAGGCCGAGGAACTTCAGGAGTCCTGGGAGATCAATTCCGAGACCGAGGCGCTGCGCCGCACCGCCATCGCAGGTTTCGAGACGTATGCCAAGCTGAACAAGAAAGTCCCCCAGGAGGCCCTGCAAAGCCTGGTGGGGGTGGATGATCCGGGGCATCTGTCCGACACCATCGCCGGCCATCTGTCCATCAAGGCGGAAGAAAAGCAGGGATTGCTGGAAAACCTGGATGCTTCCCGGCGCCTGGAACAGGTGGTGGGCCTGGTGAATCGTGAAAATGAGATCCTCCAGATCGAATCCCGCATCAAAAGCCGGGTCAAGAAGCAAATGGAGAAGACCCAGCGGGAATACTATCTCAACGAGCAGATGCGGGCCATCCAGAAAGAGATGGGGGAAAAGGAGGACCTCAAAGGCGAAATCCAGGAACTGGAGCGGCGCATCCGCCGGAAGAAGATGAGCGCCGAGGCCACCGCCAAGGTGAAACATGAGGTGAAGAAGCTGAAGCTCATGAGTCCCATGTCGGCGGAAGCCACCGTCTCCCGGAACTACATCGACTGGCTCCTGTCCCTCCCCTGGCAGGACAAGACCAAGGATAAGCACAACCTGGAAGAGGCCGAACGCATCCTCGAAGAAGACCACTATGGCCTGGAAAAGCCCAAGGAACGCATCTTGGAACACTTGGCGGTCCAGAGCCTGGTGAAAAAGATGAAGGGTCCCATCCTCTGTCTGGTGGGGGCGCCGGGGGTGGGGAAGACCTCCCTGGCCAAATCGGTGGCCCGGGCCCTGGGGCGGAACTTCGTGCGCCTGTCTCTGGGGGGCGTTCGGGACGAAGCTGAGATTCGCGGACACCGGCGCACCTATATCGGGGCGCTGCCCGGCAAGATCATCCAGTGCCTCAAAAAGGCCAAGACCAACAACCCCGTCTTCTGCCTGGATGAAGTGGACAAGATGAGCACCGATTTCCGGGGCGATCCCTCGGCCGCCCTCCTGGAAGTCCTGGACCCGGAACAGAATTTCGCCTTTAACGACCATTACCTGGACGTGGATTATGACCTGTCCGAAGTGATGTTCATCACCACGGCCAATAATCTCTACTCCATCCCGCCGCCCCTCCAGGACCGGATGGAGATCATCCGCATCGCCGGCTATACCGAAGTGGAAAAGCTCCACATCGCCGAACAGTTTTTGATTCCCAAACAGTGCCTGGCCAACGGCCTGAGCAAGGAGAACATTCAGTTCTCGGAAAACGCCATTCTCACCGTCACTCGGCAGTACACCCGGGAAGCCGGGGTGCGGAACCTGGAGCGGGAGATCGCCTCCATCTGCCGGAAGGTGGCCCGGGAAGTGGCGGCCAAGGGCACGGACCATCAGGTCAGGGTCAACAGCCAGATGGTGGCCAAGTACCTGGGGGTCCCCAAGTTCCGGTTCGGGCGCACCGAAGAGGCGGACGAGGCGGGTCTGGCCACCGGCCTGGCCTGGACCGAGTTTGGGGGTGAACTCCTCCAGACCGAGGTGGTGGTTCTCCCGGGACGGGGCAAGCTCCTGATCACCGGCAAACTGGGAGAAGTCATGCAGGAGTCGGCCCAGGCGGCTTTGAGCTATGTGCGCTCCAAGGCCGAGGGCCTGGGGCTGTCGCCGGAGTTCTACCGCAGGATCGATATCCACGTGCATGTGCCGGAAGGCGCCATTCCCAAGGACGGCCCCTCCGCGGGGATTACCATCGGCACCTGCATCGTCTCGGCCTTGCTGAAGATTCCGGTCCATCGGGACGTGGCCATGACCGGGGAGATCACCCTGCGGGGGCGGGTCCTGCCCATCGGGGGGTTGAAGGAAAAGATCATCGCGGCCCATCGCCACCAGATCAGGACGGTGCTCATCCCCCGGGACAACGAAAAGGATATCAAAGAGATTCCGGTCCGGATTCTCAAGGCGGTGGAGCTGGTGCCGGTGGACCATATGGACGAGGTCCTGAGGAGGGCCCTGGTCCTGGATGACCCGGACAGCCTGTTCAAGGAGGCGCCGCCGCCGGTGGCCCCGGAAGCGGTTTATGCGCCTTCCGAGCCACTCGGCGCCGAGATTCAGGCCCATTGAGGGGGAGCAGGAACTAGGAAGCAGTGAGCCGCATGGCCACGGTTAAGCTAAGGTTTTGGGCGGATTAATCAGGGCCGCCCCCTATCCACAAACTTTCGGGTCAGCGACCAATGAAACTGCTCACGGCTTCCTGCTCACGGCTTACTTTACTATTGACAGCAGGGCCGCCATGGGCGACTATTACCGGGGCGGGCGGATAGCTCAGTTGGGAGAGCATCGGCCTTACAAGCCGGGGGTCACAGGTTCGAGCCCTGTTCCGCCTACCAGTTTTTGCGTTCAAGGTTCGAAGTTCAAGGTCCGGTTTTCAGTTTTGGCTGGGGGTTTCCACGTTACCGACTTTGAAATGTGAACCGAGAAGTTATCTCGGGGGCGTAGTTCAGTTGGTTAGAACGCCGGCCTGTCACGCCGGAGGTCGCGAGTTCGAGTCTCGTCGTCCCCGCCAATGAATATCAAGGGCTTAGATGGTTTCTCAGCCCTTTTTCTTTCCGTCTAAAAATCCATACCCCACACTATTCCCCACATGCCCGGCTTAAATGAGGTCAAAAGAGGCGGGCTTGTGCCTTAGCGCCTGGTGGTGGCCCAGGCTGGCCAATGGCGCTCCCGTGCCTGGTGGTGGCCCAGGCTGGCCAATGGCGCTCCCGTGCCTGGTGGTGGCCCAGGCTGGCCAATGGCGCTCCCGTGCCTTAATAGTGGGGAATATGGTGGGGAGTAAAATTGCTCTGAGAGGTAGAGGCCATGCGACATTCAAGAGAAAGGAAACCGGATGAAGGTGGGGAATCCCCCACCTGGTTACGGGCCGTCTTCGCTTTCGGCCTGGCGCAAGCGGTTGATCTCCCGCTCCGGGATCAGGATTTTATGGCCGGGCCTGATCTGGTGATAGCTGATCTTCCCCTCAAGGGTCCAGCGCCAGACCGTGCGCCAGTGCCGCCGCAAGAGCGCCGCCGCTTCCTTAATCGTGTAGTAACGTTCAGAGGTTGCGCTCATCACCTAAAGGGCCTGGCGGGATCATTCCGCCCAGGTTAAATGATCTTGGGGGGCTTCCCCGCCGTTTTCCCCCGGCCCGCCCCCGGACCGGGTTTCCTTAAAAGCAACAGAAATTTCCCTATGTTGCCTGTTTGTTGCCCTATTGTAAACCAGTTGCTCGATATCGGTTTACAATTATCCCAATGTCAACCGTAGGTCAACTTATTCAAATCCCCTTGCACACCTTCCCCGGCTTTTGTGCAATCCGCCTGGCCGGGATCGCCCCGCCGCCGATCCCCTCGTCTTACGGTTTCCTTACGGTTAGCCGTGAGAAACCGTAAGGCGGGAAACCCGCATGGTTACTGCTTATAACGGCCTTATCCTTTAATAATCAGCCGTAAGACGAAAACCCGCATGGTTATTGCTTTATAAGGTGGTCTTACGGTTCTTACGGTTTTGTACCATATATATATATATATTTATATTTTCACTCGCCTCTTATAGGGGCCTATAAAATAAAAATAAGGTCTTATCTAAAATAAAACCGTAAGAACCGTAAGAACACCCCTCTTAGCCACAACTGGCCTGCATTTCCGGTCTTACGGCACCTTTTTCCGGAAAAAGCCCTCTGGCCCTTTACTGGTCTGGGTTTGCGCCTCTTACGGCTATAACCGTAAGAACCGTAAGGAAAACCGTAAGGGCCGGGGTTCAAGCTTCCTCATCTCCCCCCGCCTGATCGTGGCCCAAGTGCTTGCGGGGCAACCAAATCACCCGCTTCGACCCCCCCTGGATATACTTGTTCCGGGTGTTCTCCCCGTTCTTGTCC